>Ga0193951_1000152_pt1 | contig 31498 bp, 30 predicted proteins | sample BB_2_MG_FD_140370 | JGI IMG/M metagenome (GOLD analysis project Ga0193951, IMG submission 140370) | Microbial mat bacterial communities from the Broadkill River, Lewes, Delaware, United States - BB_2_MG | ecosystem: Environmental > Aquatic > Freshwater > River > Microbial mats | place: USA...
AATCTTGCATCACCGACCACTTTTTAACTTTACGCTAAACTCTATATACACTAATTCTACAGCGTTATTGACTTTGACTTCTCGTTAGCCAAATTTTGGTTTGGGTGCTATCAAGTTCAGTCGCAAGTTCGAATCTTGCATCACCGACCACTTTTGATTTCTATTTCTCAAGCTTCAGAATAAACATAAACAAATCTATATACGCCCAAAATTATCGCTTGGTATTTTCTATGTTCAAGAATAATCAACTTTATTAATTATATCCTTAGCTTATGCAAGATTTACAACTTGATAAGTAATACCTTGAGTCGTATTCTGTTTGCGAGACTTTTTGCTGAATATTGTTACCCGTTATTCACAAAATCATACTTAGTACTTGAAATTATACTTAATCAGCTCAATTTCAAACCTATCACTATTAACAGAGTAAATATATGTCTGAGTTATTAAAAAATCTGCAGTGGCGTTATGCCACAAAAAAAATGAATCCAAATAAAGTTGTTAGCGAAGAGAAAGTTGATTTTATTTTAGAGTCTATTCGTTTGAGTGCTAGCTCTAGTGGTTTACAGCCTTATGACGTTATTGTGGTAACTAACCCTGAAGTACGCGCACAAATTTTGCCTCATGCATGGAGTCAACAACAAGTAACCGATTGCTCTCACTTATTAGTCTTTGCTGCATGGGACAATTACACCGCAGAACGTATTAATACTATGTTTGATTTAGTGAATGAAAAGCGTGGATTCAAAAATCAAGGCTGGGAAGATTATCGCCAAATGCTACTAAATACTTATCCGGCACGTGATGCACAAACAAACTTTGAACATGCAGCACGTCAGGCTTATATCGGTTTAGGCTCAGCGTTAATTGCAGCGGCTGAAATGAAAGTAGACAGCACGCCAATGGAAGGTTTTTTACCTGAAAAGGTGGATGAAATACTTGGTCTCAAAGAGCGTAACTTAAAGTCAGTATTATTACTTCCTTTGGGCTATCGCGAAGAAGAGGGCGATTGGCTAGTTAACTTAGAAAAAGTTCGACGTTCAACAGATAGTTTTATCACCTACGTTAAGTAATGAATGTTAACTAGCCTGCAAAACCAATGTAGGCTAGTTAAAACTTAACAACATTGATCTAATACTAATGTTGGTGAGATGAAGGTAATGAATTTCCTTTACTGTCATAAAATCCCGAAGCACTATGCTCAATAAAGCCCAGATTGATCATTTTTCTAAAAAATGGGTCTGATTCATTGTCACCAATATCCGCAAAATCTGTTGATTGATACGAAGAGAGTATATCCAACTGTTGTTGAATTACTTTTTGGTTATGCGTAGCGTTAGTTAATTGCCAGTTTATTGTTTTATCTGCTGATACACTTGCCATACGTTTCATTATTTTCTGTTCAGGAAACCACCATATATCAACAATTTTTGTTTTTTCTTTTTGTTGGTAATGTTCTAATTTTTCACAACCTTCACCTGTTTTTTCGATAAGCGTTGCTTGCTCTGTAAATTTTGGATGCAATAGCTGCGCATGATGATCCCAGGCTTGATTAGTGTTTGTCTTTGTTGCTTCGTATTCAATCGCACGCTTGTCATCAATAAAGTAGGATGTTTTTTTCATATTATTCTTGGGTAGCCTTGTCCATTGTGTTGCGACTGTTTTGTTACTAATGTGAAAAGCAGAATTTTGAGTTCGTAATAGTATTAGGTCATTTCTATTATGTGATGTCTGATCTTTGGTTATTTCTTCAATGCTATATGTCGCCATTATTGTTGTAGATTGGCAGTCGTCATTAGCTGACACGAAAGCCGGAAGGGCCATTACTGCAATAAGTATTAGTGTTCTCATCTGATTCATCTTAATAGTTTGTTAATGTAAGGATAGGTTGAAGTGACAGTGAGCATAATCTTGGATAGCGTAGTGCTAGCTTATTCATACCAATCTCACTAGCTATGTGATCATTTCTACTTGCTAAAATCACCAACTACATCGTTATTTATTTAATAATCAGCACAACGAGTTATTGAAATAAATGCCTTGTATTTGTCAATTTTTTCTATGTATAAAATTGTTCACCTAATTGATGAAACTGGTATAACTAATAAAGAATAGGGCATTAGCCCCACTCTTTATCGATATCTAACTTAATTTGCTCAACTCAGCTAGGCTACTTTGATGTGCCGGAAAGGTTAGCGGCATAATCCATCACATGAAATATGAAGTTCTGCTCATTAGTACCGGTAATTAAATTAGCACCAGGTCCTATGGCAAAAATGCCAACATCTTCACCTGCATGTGTTTCACTACCTAGTGGTACGAGTGACTCTTGGTGGAAGCCAGCAGTGGTTGTATCAATACTTGTTAAGTCAACTCGACCCGTTACTGGCGCTGCAAGATAGCTCGCATCAGCATCTGTTTCCGTACCTAAGTTTCTATAACCAAGACCATTAGTGTAACTGACGGTTGTGTAAGGCATATTGTCAGATGCTAGGCTTGCTTCTGTTTCACCAATACCAACAACTTTACCTAAAATAGGATTGCCACGCTTTGGGTAACCTGCAATGGTAAAAACATGACTGTGGTCCGCAGTAACAATAATCAGTGTATCTTCTTGGCTGGTTGCATCTACTGCTGTTTGTACTGCTTTCGCAAACTCAATGGTGTCGTTTAATGCGTTGTAAGCATTACCTGCGTGATGAGCGTGGTCAATACGGCCTGATTCAACGGTAAGGAAGAAGCCTTCTTCGTTATTATCAAGAATACCTATTGCTTTTGCTGTCATCTCTGACAAGCTTGGTTCACCTGCAATATCGTTGCTACGATCAGCTTCATATTGCATATGTGATTCGTTAAATAAACCAAATACGCGTGTTGTTGTGTCAGGATTGATGGCATCGAATGAGGCTTGGTCAACGATATAAGCACCATTAGTGTAGTGAGCTCGCCATTCAGCCGTTAAATCACGGCCATCAGTACGGTCACCCTCAATAGCGCTGACAGCATCAATGCTATTGAAGCTAGCATCTTTAGGTAAAAAATGACGACGACCGCCACCCATAACTACTTCAATACCATCAACATCTACACCAGCATATCGAGCTTCTAAGTTGGCTTCAAAGTTAACTAATTGTAATGCAATATCTTCGCAGCCGGCGCGCTCCGCATTGTTATCTATATCCATATCGGATATATCTTCCCAATTACGCTCTGCTGATTTTGCATAGGTAGCCGCTGGTGTTGCATGAGTAATACGAGCAGTAGAGATAATACCGGTAGATTTTCCAGCAATCTCAGCTAACTCTAAGGCAGTGATCATTTCTATATTTTTAGTGCTAGTGCAATTACCACGCACAACATCTTCATTCACACCTAGCACACCGGCATCAGTTTTTATGCCAGACATCATCGCTGTCATCGTGCCAGCTGAATCAGGGGTTTGTGCATCAACATTGTAAGTTTTTGCTAGCCCTGAAAAGGGGAATTTATCAAAGCTTAGCTGATTTTCTTCGCCTGTCATGCCTTTGTTCTGACCATCTAAGATACGGGCAGCAGTGATAGTTGAAATCCCCATGCCGTCACCAACAAATAAGATCACATTTTTCGCCGAGCCTTTAAGCGCAGTTATTTCAGCAGCTGTCGAGGCGCTTGTTATAGATACGTTGGTGTTACCGGCTAATTGCGCATCTATTTTGTTCCAAATACTTGTCGCTTCATCAATTTCGGCAGCACCTTGTTTAAACCAAGGATTATTTAAACTAGTCAGTAGCTCGTTGCTGTTTACTTCAGTTGTATTGGGCGCACAGATAAATTCGGTTGCTGTTATTTCTGTGTTATCTAAAATGTTATTATTGTTAACATCTAAACCAGAGTCAATTTGTACACCACTGCTGTTACAATTCTCATTCCCGATTGGTAACTTTGTTTGTGCAATTAAGGCACTATAGCCATTTATTCCATCAGCGCCGTTATCGCCATCAGCACAAGCGGATAAGATAAGTACTAAAGATGCTGCAATTGTTGATAATGTATATTTGTTCATCATAAAATCCTTAAGGGCCTATTGACCAACTAAATCAAGTGCACGATTGATCAAATGAAAAACAACGCTTTGTTCAACTGAACCTTGAACAAGGTGTGCCCCCGGGCCTGATGTATGAATAGCAACATCTTCTCCAGCATGTGTTTCACTGCCTAATGGCACGATAACTTCTTGGTGATAGCCTGGCGTTGTCGTATCAATTGCTGTGATATCTTGTCTACCGGCAACAGGCCCTGATGTATAAGATGCGTCTCCATCTGTTTCCGCCCCTAAATCTCTAAAACCTAGGCCATTGCTATAACCTAATGTGGTGTATGGTAAACCGTCAAAAGCCTCTGAAGGACTGGTTTCACCAACGCCAACCACTTTACCTAAAATAGGGTTGCCACGCTTTGGATAGCCAGCAATCGTAAATACATGGCTATGATCTGCGGTAACAATGATTAATGTTTCTTCATCATTGGTTGCTTCAATTGCGGCTTGAACAGCATTTGAAAATTCAATAGCATCAGTTAATGCCGTGCTTGCACTACCGGCATGATGACCATGATCAATTCGTCCTGACTCAACCATTAAGAAATAACCTTTATCGTTATTATCAAGAATATTGATCGCTTTTTCAGTCATTTGAGAAAGACTTGGCTCGCCAGCAATATCATTACTGCGATCTGCTTCGTATTGCATATGAGATTCATTAAATAAACCAAAAACACGGGCAGTAGTTTCAGGGTCAATACTATCGAAACCTGTTTGATCAATAACATATTTACCATTTGGGTACATGGCACGCCATTCTGCTGTTAAATCTCGACCATCCGTGCGATCGCCTTCTATATCGCTAGCAGCATCAGCACTATTATAAATTGCCTCTTTTGGTAAGAAATGACGACGACCACCACCCAAAACAACATCAATACCGTCAACATCAATACCTGTATATCTAGCTTCTAAGTTGCTTTCAAAGTTAACCAGTTGTGAGGCAATGTCTTCACAATTTGCACGTTCAGCATTATTTTCAATGTCCATATCTGAGATGTCTTCCCAGTTACGATCTGCTGACTTTGCGTAGGTTGCTGCTGGCGTTGCATGGGTTATACGAGCTGTTGAAATAACGCCTGTAGATAAACCTTTTATTTCAGCTAACTCTAATGCAGTAACAACTTCGTTGCCTTTTACTGATGCACAATTGCCACGAATAATGTCTTCATTGACTCCCAAAACACCGGCATCGGTTTTTAAGCCGCTTATCATTGCCGTCATAGTGCCGGCGGAGTCTGGTGTTTGTGCATCTACATTATAAGTTTTAACTAATGCCGCATAAGGAAAGGTTTCAAAACTTAAATAACCTTCTTCACCTGAATTTCCTGCTAATTGCCCTTTTAAAATACGCGCTGCGGTTAGCGTTGAAATGCCCATACCATCACCAACAAATAGAATTACATTTTTTGCTTTTGTTGATCTTGCTTGCTGTAATTTTTCGGTAAGTTTAGTTTGTGCTTCTTTATACCAAGTATTATTCAGCTGTGTATCAGTTGTCGCTGCGTATGTTGTCGAAGACAATATACCAGCAATCATTACCGATAAGCTTTGTTTGATCATTTTCATAGTGACCTTATGCTGTGTTATTTAAAAATAACACAGCATAAGTAGTTATGATGAATATAAGATGATGTTTATGTGACGGTTACTTTACAGTGATATTTCATTTTTATGTCAAAATGGCTATCTAAATGACCGTGTTGTTATTGATTGAATAGAATGGCTGCTTATTAGCGATGAACAAAAGATTAATCAATTAGTTAGTTAAAGAAAAGTTACAGCAATTAGCGTTAATATCACTCAATTGTTATAACTTTTTAGTTAGTAAATTTTTTAATGCGCTATCAATGCTTGGGTAGGTAAAGCGGAAGCCGCTGTTTTTTAATTTAGTCGGTTTTACATTTTGTCCAAAGAGTAATAAGTCTGCCATTTCCCCAAAAATTAATTTTAAAATAAAGGCAGGTGTTGTGAGCATACAAGGCCTATTTAATGTTTTTGCTAAAGTACGAGAGAATACATTATTAGACACTGGCTGCTCAGCTGTTATATTGATAAAACCTTTAAGGGAAGGTGTCTTTTGAATATGTAATATTGCCGCTACCATATCGTCAATATGTATCCATGACATCATTTGTTGCCCGTGACTTATTTTTCCACCTAAGCATAATTTAAAAGGTAATAGCATTTTAGCAATTGCCCCTTCGTGTTTATCTAACACAATACCTGTTCGTAAAATTGCAATACGGGTGTTTTCTGATTTTGCGGCTAGCGCTAAATTTTCCCACTTTGAGCAAACTTCATAGGTGAATTCTCGATGGTAATCTGTAAACTCCTCATCAATAGAAAGACTGCCTTGCCTGCCATATATGCCAATAGCACTACCTGAAATAAAAAGGCTCGGAGGATTTTTTGCTGTTTTTATCAGGGTAGATAATTTTTCTGTAATATCCCAACGGCTTTGACATATCTGTTTTTTTTGCTCAACAGACCATCGTTTATTTGCAATAGGCTCGCCAGCTAAATTAATAACGGCATCTATATTCTCAATAGTTGAAAGATTTAGCTCATCAATAACATTAATATCAGTGCCTAATGTTTTTACGGCTTTACTGCAGTTTCTAGTGAGAACGGTGATATTGGTATGGCTTTGGCGTAAAACTTTGATTAAGGCTTTACCAATCAGCCCTGTTCCACCGGTAATAAGAACATTCATAAGATCACCTTATTAGATTATTTTTAACCTGTACTGGGGTGGCTACAGGCTATAACGATGCTACTGGTTAAGTGTTGCAGCTACATTTATATTACAAGCTTCATTGAATGTTTTTTATTCAATAAGCGTTATTTGGCAAGTGTTATTCGACAAATGTTATTACGTAAGTTTAATTATGAACTGGTTAAAAAACTTCTTACTTGGTTGAGCGCGCTAACTGAAAACCCGTCATCGTACATGTACAAAATAATACCATTTTCATCGAGTAAAATGACTCTGGCACTATTGGGGTTTTCGTTGCCAGTAAAAGCTTGTACCTTTTCTCCATCGCTATAAACAGTAATAACACCTTGCCATAAATCTTTTGGAATACCGGCACGCATACCGTTATCAATCATGGTGCTAAACATTCTCGGGAACATGCCTGTTATCGTTGGTATTTCATAAGTATTAACCTTTGTTGAGGTCATATCTAAGCCAATTAACCATCTATCAATATCAAATTGTGAATTTTGTTTATAGCCAATAAGTAAGAGTGTTTTTTCTCCTTTAAAGTCACTTGGAATATTCACTTGCTGTTCTTCAAGATTTTCTCCTGTAATTGAAGGGAATTTTTCCCCTACCTGGGATTGATTAGCATAATGACTACTACAACTTGCTGTTAATAATGTGAATAGGCAGATAAAAAAGATACGCATGTAAAGTCCTTAAGGATTGTTATCCGTGTTGTTTGTCATAAAGCGCTATTTATTATAAAAACCGCTATAGTCATGATATACGTTCATCCACTTAAATTAGTTCACAAATATTAAAAAATAAAGCGAAGTTAAGCGGATAAACAAACTAAACACTTAAAAAATAGGCAGATAATAAATCTAAAATACGCTAAACAACGTATATTGAAACAATAGGGTTAATTTATTAGCAGGAATAACGAAATCATGATCAAAAAAATTATTGTATGCCTAGCACTTGTTGTCTCTTTATCATCTGCCGCGCAAAAGCCTGTTGATAGAAGCGGCTTTATATATGGCCTTGGTTTAAGCACAAGTAAAGAGGTATATAAAGGCTATAACAGACGAAATATAATAATACCCATTATTGGTTACCGAGGTGAAAAGCTAAACGTTTACGGCCCTTTTGTTAGTTACAAAGTGGCGAAGGTTGCTGATCTGAACGTCTTAGTGCAAGTTGCACCAAGGTTTCAGGGATTTGATGAAGATGACAGTTATATTTTTGCCGGTATGGCCGATAGAAAAATATCTATGGATGCGGGTATAGGCTTAAAGTATCAAAAAAATAATTGGAAGGTTGGCTTATCATCAATGTTTGATGTATTGAATCGTTCAAATGGTGTTGAGCTTTCTTCTACTATTGCACATACGTTTAGATTTGGCCCTTTATTTGTCGAGCCTAACATGGTATTGAGTTATTTAGACCGTAAACATATCGATTATTATTATGGTGTAGGTAAAGATGAAATTAATGCTAATAGAGTTGAATATACTGGTAAGAGCGGTATGAACGCCGGTCTTGGTTTATCTATTTCCACACCTATTCTTTTAGGTGGTTTTACCCAATTTAGCCTTCAGCATACCTGGTTTGCTTCTGAAATAACGGACAGTCCATTAGTTGAAAAGCATTCTAATTTAAGTATCAGGCTCTTATACAGTCGAAAATTTTAATCACTTTTTGAGTCGCCAATTTTAGCCTTACTTTGTCTGCTGGTGTAAATAAGTCGGCTATAAGTAATCCACATTCAAGTTTCAACCGTATTACCTACAAAGCTAACAAGTATTACTAATATGCTACTTAATATTATCGGTTTCAACATTGCATGGTTTGGTTTAATTCTTTTAGAAAATCGCTTTATTCCTGTGGTTCTCTTATGGATAGGATTGCATTTTTATTTTTGTAAACAGCGAGTTGCAGAAGCTAAATTAATTGTATCTGTAGCGACAATAGGTATTGTTATTGATTCAGTCTTATTATTTTTTGATGTTTTTCAATTTAAAGATCAGTTAGTTATTCCATTATGGTTAATGATGTTATGGATCGCCTTTGCCGCAACTGTTGCTCATAGCTTACAGTTTTTATCGCGAGCTAAAGTATTCCAGTTAATCGTTGGTTTTATCTTCCCACCGCTAAGTTATATCGCCGGTGAATCGTTAACATCAATGACTTTTGGATTCGAGGTTTTGACTACTTACTTTATCTTAGCTGTTATCTGGTCAATATTAATGGTGTTGTTTTTTCATTTAAAGAAAATGTTCTATTTTCAGGAGAAGAATAATGTATAAACCGGGTCTAATAATATTGTTGGTCTTTATCTCTATACTGTTCGAAGTTCAGGCTGACAATAATCAAAATTTTAAGGAAGAAAAACAAGCTGAAAGCTTTAAAGAACTCGGCTTTACAGAAGTGGGTAATGCTAAGTTTACATTTTTATTTTGGGATATTTACCATAGTACCCTTTATACAAAGTCAGGCTCCTATATACCTGAAAACCCACCCGCAGAACTGATTTTTGAAATAGAGTATTTAAAAGATATTACTGCAGCAGACCTACTTGAGCGCACAATAGAACAGTGGCAACACTTAGGTTTTTCAAAAGCTCAATACAATCAGTTTATTCCTAAACTAAAAGCAATATGGCCTGATATTTATTCAGGCGATAAGTTAGCGTTGTCGGTACAAAATAATAAATCTATCTTTTATTTTAACAATCTCAAAGTAGGCGTTATTGAACGAGCAGAGTTTAGTCAACTATTTTTAGCCATATGGCTGTCAGAAAAGACCAGTGAACCTGAATTGAAGGCTGAATTATTAGGAGAAAACATCGATGAATAAACTTATTCAGATGGTATTAATTTCGATTATCGCCTTTTTTCTTGCTAGCTGTTCAACGGCATTACAGGATTATAAAGAAACAGAGGTACCTTTTGATATTAAACAATACTTCAACGGTAACGTAATAGCTTGGGGCACTGTACAAGATTATTCTCAACAAGTGACAAGACGTTTTTGTGTTGAAATTGTCGGAACGTGGGAAGGTAATAAAGGCACCTTAGCTGAAAAGTTTTATTTCAATGATGGTGAGGTTTCTTTTCGTAATTGGCAGCTAACTAAACAAAAAGATGGCAGCTATCGCGGCACAGCTGAAGATGTTGCTGGTATTGCTATTGGAAAACATCAGGGTTTTGCTTTTCAATTTAAGTATGATTTGCTGCTAAAGCTTGATGATGAAACGTATCAAGTCAGTATGGATGATTGGATGTATCAAATTGATAAATATCGAGTAATGAATAAAACCTCTATGTCAAAATTTGGTATTGATGTCGCAGAAATTACTTTGTTTTTTGATAAAGAATTCTCGCAAAAAACATGTCAGTAAGGTAATACTTATTTAACTTGAACTCGGTTTAAGATGTTTTAATTTATTAAACCGAGCTCAGGTTATTTAGTGTAAATGCATTGATAAGTGATCATTTAGTCGTGTTGATTCGTATCTAATAGCTTAACAACAGGAGCGAACTACTTATGCAAAAGGTAAAGACAAGGTTACCTATTTTTCCATTACCTGTATTTATATTACCAGGTGGAATTACTCGTTTGCGTATTTTTGAACCACGTTATTTGAAAATGGTAAAAATAGCAACGCAAGAACAAGGCTTTGTTATCTGGTTAAATAGTATTGAATCAGAGGACTCTGATGCAATTAATACTAAGGCAGAAAACCCTGACTTAAAAACTATGGAGCCAAAAGAGCCTGATACTCTTTGGGGGAGTTGGGTTGAAATTATTAATTTTGACCAAGGTGACGATGGTATTTTAGAAATAGATGTTCAATGTAAGTCGCTAGTGAATATTTTATCGAGCGACCAAGATGAGGATGATTTGCACTTTGGGGTGGTATCTGAGAGATCACATTGGTCACAAGAAATAGAACAAAGCACTACAGATACTTTGTCACAATCACTAGATAACGTCTTTGATAGTAATACTATGCTCAATAAGCTTTACGTAGAAAAAGCCACGCATAATGCTAATTGGGTGGTAGCAAGATGGTTAGAGCTTATTCCGGTCGACTTAGCTATTAAAACCTCTTTTGTACACAGTCATAGCTATGAGGAAGCAAAGGGGTTTGTGCAGTCTATTATTTTTAACGAATAGCAATAATGTAAATCACTTTTGAGTAAGCAGAAAAAAGTAAGTAAAAAAATTTGTGATTAAGTGATCTTTATTAATTAGGAGCCGTATAGGTATATAAGTTTTAAAGCAGCTCTTGGTGATAAAAGCAATGCAAACACACTTGCTAAGTAATGTGACATCTGATAAATCTACTCAGATGCCAGAAAAAATAGATCATCCTCAACTTTGTCAATGGCTTGATGCTGTTGCAACTTCGCGAGACAAAATTGCATTTACGCATTTGTTTAAATTTTTTGCACCAAAAATACAGCGCATTGCGCGTAGTAAATTCCCTAATGAAACCCAAGCAAGTGAGGTAGTTCAAGAAACCATGAGCAATGTTTGGCGAAAAGCGCACTTATTTGATAAAAATAAAGGAGCCGCCACTACATGGGTTTACACCGTTATGCGTAATGTCACTTTTGATATTTTACGTAAAATTAAAGGGAATAAAGAAGACACATTAAGCGATGATATTTGGCCAATAGCCGAAAGTATTGCAACAGAAGAAGAGTCTTTTGATGATCATCTTGAAAATAAACAGTTATTAACGGTTATTGATGAATTACCAGAAGCACAGCAACAAGTGGTGAAAGGCTTTTACTTTATGGAGATGTCGCAAGAGCAACTAGCTGTTCATTTAAACTTACCACTTGGTACGATAAAATCTCGTTTGCGTTTAGCATTAGCAAAACTCAAAGTACAATTAGGAGACCATCATGATTAAACATCACCCTAAATTTGAGTTAATTCAATCTTTTGTTAATGGTGAATTACCCGCTTCATTATCTGCTGGCATAGCTATTCATGCTGAGATGTGTCCGAAATGTCGACATCAAATAGCACAATTAACAGACCAAGTAGCAGAAGTTAATTTTGAAGACGCTTATCAGGAACACTTGGCTGATGACGATTTAAATATGGATCAGATGATTGCAGCGATTACTGAGTCAGATGCTATCTTTTTACCACCAGAAAATGATGAAAAATCAGTCGTTTTTAATAATAAAACTTATGTGTTACCTAAAGCCTTAAATAATATGGTTATAGGCAAAGCTGCTAATATTGGTAAGTTATCTCGTTCGCGCATACAGTTGAATGAAAATGAAATTCATACCAGTTTATTACAAATGCAGCCAGGCGGCGGAGTACCTGAACATACACATAAAGGGTTTGAGTTAACATTATTGTTAGAAGGCTCCTTTGAAGATGCAAATGGTAAGTATGTTAAAGGCGACTTTATTATGCTTGACGGTTCTCATCAGCATCATCCGATTTCAAGAGAAGGGTGTTTATGCTACACAGTAGCGAATGATGCGCTACACTTTACACAAGGCATCAATAAGTTGCTTAACCCAATTGGCGCATTTATTTATTAAAAGGAACGCATCATGATTCACACAGTTGCAAAAGAAGATCTACACATTGGCGTAAGTGCTTGCTTAATAGGTGAAAAAGTTCGTTTTGATGCGAGTAATAAACCATCGAATTTTTGTATAAAAGAATTTTCTCAACACGTTACCTACAAAGCATATTGCCCAGAAGTAGCTATTGGTTTACCGATACCTAGACCAACAATACGCCAAATCAAAAAAGATGATGTGATTAGTGTTTCTAGACCCGATGGAACTGGCGACGTAACCGAGGCTCTTGTGGCTTACGGGAAAAAAATAGCGACTATGACTAGTGATCTAAGTGGTTATATTTTTTGTGCAAAAAGTCCAAGCTGTGGTATGGAGCGTGTAAAAGTTTATAGTCCTGAAGGTAATGCGCTCGTATCTGATGGGGTCGGAGCTTTCGCTAGAGAAATTATGACAGCTAACCCTTTATTACCTTGTGAAGAAAATGGTCGTTTAAATGATCCGCTTATTCGAGAGAATTTTGTCGCACGAGTTTACGCTTATAAGCATTGGCAAAATCTTGAAGCGTCAGGCTTAACTAAGCATAAACTAACAACTTTTCACAGTCAGTATAAGTATACAGTCATGAGTCATGATTTAGTTGCTTATAAAGGTTTAGGTCAGTTATTGGCAAGAGCCGATTTACCATTAGAAGAAATGGCTAAACAATATATATCAGAGCTTATGGCAGCGTTAAGCATTAAAGCAACACGCAAAAAACATGCAAATACCTTAGCTCATATTCAGGGGTATTTTTCGAAGCACTTACAAAGTAACGAAAGACAAGAATTATGTGCACAAATTGATGCTTATCGTAATGGTTTAGTGCCACTGGTTGCACCGTTAACGCTGATTAATCACTACTTGTTGCAACACCCAAAAGATTACTTAGCTAAACAAGCCTATTTATCACCGTATCCAGATGAATTAAGACTGAGATATGCCTACTAAAATTATCTTATACCGGTTACCACTCCCAAGCCTCTATTTTGAATGGTAACCAGCATATAAAGGAACTCCTTTGATACTTTGGTTTCGTAATGATTTAAGAACACATGATAATCCCGCCTTACATTACTTTTTGACTCAATCTCAGTCAAAAATGCCACGTAAGGCGATTTTTTTTATATCTGAAAAACAATGGTTAGCTCACGACTGGTCGCCTATCAAAATCGATTTTATAAAGCGGCATGCTCAGGCACTTGTTGAAGAGCTTGCAGATTTAGCTATTGAACTTGAATTAGTGTCAGTACCTGATTTTTCAGCGCAAATTACTTATTTAAAAAACTACTGTACCCGTAATAATATAGCTAACATTTTTGCCAATAGTGAGCTTGAATTTAATGAACGACAACGGGATCTTACGTGTATAGCGCAAGGTATTCCATTGACGCTTTATGAAGCTGATGTGATTGTGCCTAAGGGCAAAGTCTTAAATCAATCAGGTGACATGTTTAAGGTGTTTACACCGTTTAAAAAAGCTTGGTTGAAATACGTTCAGCAAGCGGGTTTTGAATACCTAGGCAAAGTCACTAGCACATCACTGTCGGATGAAAGTACTGCAACAGTTACCCAGGAAGGCAGTTTGTCGAGTGCCTGGCCGTTAGCTAAAGAATATGAACGCACTGCATTACCGACATTTTTTCAACATAAAGTTACAAGTTACGCGCAACACAGAGATATTCCTTCGATTAAAGGTACTTCAGGTATTTCACCTTATTTGGCTGCAGGCGTCATTAGCCCTAGGTACGTTTTAATTTCATTATTAAATAAGTTTCCAGATTTATTACTAGCATCTGATAGCGAAGAATTTTCTTGGTTAAATGAAATTATTTGGCGTGAGTTTTATCGCCACCTAATGTTTCATGAGCAAAAGTTATGTAAACACCTTTGTTTCAAAGAAAAATATCAAAACGTTCGATGGCACAATAATGATGTGTTATTTAAGGCGTGGTGTGAAGGAAAAACTGGTTACCCATTGGTTGATGCAGCAATGCGTCAGCTTAATCAAACCGGTTGGATGCATAACCGTTTAAGAATGGTTGTTGCGAGTTTTTTAACTAAACATTTATTGATTGATTGGCGTTTAGGTGAAAAATATTTTATGCAGCACTTAATTGATGGTGATTTAGCGTCGAACAATGGTGGTTGGCAATGGGCTGCAAGCACAGGGTGCGATTCACAACCTTATTTTAGAATTTTTAATCCGATAAGACAAAGTGAACGTTTTGATCCTAACGGCGATTTCATACGTAAGTATTTACCAGAGCTAAAAAGTATCCCTGATAAACATATTCATTTTCCAGAGCAGTATATTAAAAATCATAAATTGGCTATCTATGTAAAGCCTGTGGTGGAGCATAAAGAAGCAAGACTGAAGGCGTTAGCTTTTTATAAAGTGTAGCGTAGACCTTTACTATGTTATACGGCTGTAGTGATTGGCGTACTTTTTCTTATTTTTTATTACTGAAATAAAACATGATGGTATAAAAATGCAAAATAATGTGTCGAATAATATAACAGCTAATAAGCCTTTATGGTTGAGTAACTTTGTTAGCACTTACCAACGTCTTTCGACCGATAACCTCGAGTTGTTGTCGACTATCTACCATCAACATGTCACCTTCATTGATCCAATGCATCAAGTTGAAGGATTTGATGAACTTTATAAATATTTTGACAGCCTTTATCAAAATTTATCATCGTGTGTTTTTGTTATCGACAATGTTATTGCTGAAGGTGATGAAGCGGCTATTTATTGGAAAATGTCATATCAACATCATAAATTGAACAAAGGTCAGGTTGTTACTGTCTTCGGTACATCGCATATTAAGGGCAAAGACGATAAAGTTTTTTATCATAGAGATTACCTTGATTTAGGTGCTATGTTGTACGAACAGCTACCTTTTTTCGGTAAATTAACCAAGTGGATTAAAACTAAGGCAGCTAACTAATGTCTATTAAAACTATTTTAATCACGGGGGTAACGTCGGGCATTGGCTTAGCTTTATTTGAGAAATATGTAGCGCTTGGGCATCAAGTAATTGCCTGTGGTCGAGATGAAAAAAAATTATCTCTTTTATCGGCTAAAGCCTATAAAACTTATTTGTTTGATCTTAATGATGCTCAACGCATTGCACAGCAACTTGATGATGTTCCCCAAGTAGATCGGGTGATTTTAAATGCGGGTGATTGCCGTTATATTGATGATGCCAAGCATTTTGATGGTCAACTTTTTGCAGACATTATTTCAACAAACCTATCATCACTTGGTTGGCTACTGCAATTTACCTTACCCAAAATTAATGATGGCGGGCAGGTTGTTTTTATTAGCTCGAGTGCAACGATATTACCTTTTCCAAGAAGTGAAGCTTATGGCGCATCAAAAGCAGGTATGGATTATTTAGCTGATAGTTTGCGGTTAGACCTAGCTGAGCAGAATATTAGTGTCACCCTAGTACACCCTGGTTTTGTAAAAACCGCGTTAACGGATAAAAATGATTTTGAAATGCCGTTTCTTATTACGAGTGACGAAGCTGCTGCAAGGATTATTGTTGGTGTTGATAAGCGCAAAAATTATCTGCATTTTCCAAAACGATTAACATTGTTATTAAAACTATTATCTTTTCTCCCGTCATCTGTATGGCAAAGAATTATTTCAAGGAAGCATAACGCATGAAGCATATTGCAATCATAGGTTCAGGTATTTCAGGCTTAACGGCTGCTTATCTTTTGTCGAAAAAAAATCATGTTACCGTATTTGAAAAAAATGACAGGATCGGCGGACACACGGCGACAGTTGATATAGAAAAAAATGGTCAATCGTTTGCCATAGATACAGGTTTTATTGTCTTCAATGATAAAACCTATCCTAATTTTTTAGCTTTATTATCAGAAATAGGTATCGGAAAACAAGCAACACAAATGAGCTTCTCAGTGCATAACTGCCAAACAGGCATGGAATATAATGGGCACAATTTAAATACCTTATTTGCGCAACGACGCAATTTATTTAGACCTAAATTCTGGGGCTTAGTAACAGAAATACTGCGTTTTAATAAACAATGTAAAGCAATATTTGACTCGCAAAGCTACCAAGACGGTATGACGTTAGGTCAATTTTTAACAGAGAACAATTTTAGTGATTTTTTTGCTGAACATTATATTTTGCCGATGGGCGCTGCTATTTGGTCTAGCTCTTTATCACAAATGGAAGATTTTGAATTCAGGTTCTTTGTACAATTTTTCCATAATCATGGTTTATTAAATATTGCGGATAGACCGCAATGGTATGTTATCCCAAAAGGCTCTCGTAGTTATTTAAAACCGCTATGTCAGCCATTTGAAAATAACATTAAGTTAAATGCTGATATAAGTGGTATTTCTCGCAGTGATAACAAAGTACATTTGCATTTTAACCAAAACCCGAGCGAAACTTTTGATGATGTGGTCGTCGCTTGTCATTCAGACGAAGCCTTAGCATTATTAAATGATGCCACAGAAGACGAAACAGCGATTTTATCGGCAATGCCTTACAGTGAAAACTCCGTTATTCTTCATACAGATAAAACGTTATTACCCAAACGTGAAAAAGCTTGGGCCAGTTGGAATTACCAATTAAGTCAAGATCGCAGTAAAGCCGCAAGTGTTACTTATAATATGAACATCTTACAAGGTATTGAAAGTGAGAATACTTTCTGTGTCACGCTTAATCAAAAAGAAGATATCGACCCTAACTTAATTTTGAGAGAATTTACTTACCATCATCCTATTTTCTCAAGCGAATCTATTCAAGCTCAACAGCAAAGAGATAAAATATGCGGTATTAATCAGACCCATTTTGCTGGCGCATATTGGCATAGCGGCTTTCATGAAGATGGTGTAAGAAGTGCTATTGAAGTCGCCAAACGATTTGGCTGTTCATTAGAACAATAGTGGTTAAGGTTAAAGTTTCAGTTTTTAAAGAGAAAAAATGACCATAAAATTCAGCGAAAGCAAAATTTATTTAGGCAATATTGTTCATCGACGATTAATCCCCAAAAAGCATAGTTTTAACTATACTTTGTATATGTTAGCACTGGACGTTTCAGAAGTTGAAAATGCTAAAGAAGGGGTGGGTTTATTTGGTTTTTCATGGTTCCATCCACTACGATTTGTTGAAAAAGATTATCTCAGAAGTGAACCATATGGATTAAAGCAACGTATAACCAATAAAGTCATGCAGTTAAATGGCCATTCAGATATCAACCGAATCGTTATGTTGGTGCAAGTACGTTGCTTTGGAATCTATTTTAGTCCGGCCAATTTTTATTTTTGTTATGACAAAGATGATAGATGTACACAAATGCTTGCTGAAGTGAGTAATACACCTTGGAATGAAAGGCATTATTATTTAGTGGATTTGCTTGATAAAGCTAAACAGGTGAATGAGAAGGTTTTTCAAGTATCACCGTTTATGGATTTAGATATGTCTTATTATTGGCAGGTTAGAGCGCCTAATAAAGAGAGTAATAAACTCGTAATAAACATTGAGAATAAACGTACAAATAAACTTAATGGCAAAGTAGATAAGTTGTTTGATGTAAATTTAAACTTGGAAAAACAATTACTTAGTCAACGTAACTTATTACGTGTGTGGTGTCAGCTACCAATGATGACTATCAAGGTTGTCTCAGGCATTTATTGGCAAGCACTAAAGTTATTTGTTAAACGTATACCGTTTATTGGTTATCAAAAAAAATAGTTATAAAACTGTAAAATATTAGGAGTATGAAATGGAACAAGTTGAAGGTGTTAGCGTATTGAAAGAAGCTACTTGGTTAGATCAGCGCTGTCGCTCAATTGTTTATTCTATTCTTGATAAGCTTACCTACGGACAATTAGAAATAGTTGAAGGATCAAAGCATCATCTTTTCCCTGAAACGGCAAGTAACCCTGATATACATGGTAAAATTCATATTCATGATATGAGTGTTTATCAAGATTTTGTTAAAGGCGGTAGTATTGGGGTTGCAGAATCCTTTATCGATGGTAAATGGAGCAGTCCTAACCTAACCAATGTTATCCGTATTTTTGCTAAAGCACAGCAGTTAACCGATTCATTAGAAGCAAAAAAGTCTTGGTCGAATAAACTAAAAAATGCTTTTTTTCATTGGCAAAACCGTAATACACAATCAGGATCGAAGCGTAATATTTTAGCGCATTACGATTTAGGTAATGAGTTATATACACGATTTTTAGATCCTAAAATGATGTATTCTTCAGCTATCTATCCAACAGAAAACAGTTCTTTAGAAGAAGCACAGTCTTATAAATTACAAACTATTTGTGATCGTCTTTCGCTAGAAAAAACCGACCACTTATTAGAAATAGGCACAGGTTGGGGCGGTTTAGCTATTTATGCAGCACAGCATTATGGTTGTAAAGTAACTACGACAACGATATCTGATGCACAATATGCATATGCTGAAGCGCGTATTAAAGAGCTAGGATTAGCAGAGCAAATTACCTTATTAAAAAAAGACTATCGTGATTTAACTGGTTCATTTGATAAAGTTGTTTCAATTGAGATGATTGAAGCGGTTGGATATGAATTTTTACCTAGCTTTTTCAAGCAGTGTAATGATCGACTAAAACCAGGTGGAAAACTGCTTATTCAAGCGATAACTATTGCCGACCAACGCTTTGAGTCATACAAAAGTAATGTCGACTTTATACAAAAATATATTTTCCCTGGCGGTTTCTTACCCTCTATCAATATATTAAGTCAGCACATATCTCAACATAGTGAATTAGTCATGGAAAGCTTAAATGATATTGGGCTTGATTATGCTAAAACATTAAATGATTGGCGTAAAAACTTTATTGCATCATGGTCTGACTTAAAACCATATGGTTATGATGAAACCTTTAAACGTTTATGGTTATATTATTTTGCTTACTGTGAAGGGGCTTTTTTAGAGCGCTCTACCAGTACTATTCATTTAGTTGCAAGAAAATAGTGCTTAGTAATAATGATGAATATTTCACTGCTATTTTTTATTTTAATCAATCTATATTGAGCTGATTACAATAAAAAATAATTAGATCTTTGTTTATTAAACATTGTGTTATGTCTTTTATTAGTATATTTATAAGACAGTGTGTTTAACTTATCTCGAAGGTTGGAAGTGTTATATGATTAGTAAATGGAAAATTGAAAATCAATTAAATGGCGTAGTACTATCACTTACTCTTATTGCTTTTGTTGTTGTGGCAGTTGTTAATTATTATGTAGCAGAAAGAGAAGTAAAACACAGCACAGAATCAAGTATTAAAGCGCAACTACTCAGTAGCGCAAATCTTCTTGTACCTGCTTTTGAGTTAAATCTAAAGGCAACTCAACAGCTAGCGGAACAATTAACCGTAGAAATAAAGCCGGATCTTACGGTATCTTCAGAAGTCATTTCAGTTAAGGGTGAAGAGCTACCAAGTTTATATTTAAATGGAGAGCTATTGGCCGGTAAGTTTGAGCTGATTGATCAATTAACAAAAAAATATGAAATGCCGATCACCATTTTTCAGAAAACTAAAGATGATGACTTTATTCGTATTTCAACGTCTTTATTGAAAGCTAATGGCGAAAGAGCCTTTGGTACAAAGTTGGGGAAAAATAAACACCCTGGTTATAGCCAATTGATTTCAGGGAATGATTATTATGGTATGGCTAGTTTATTCGGTTCAAATTATGTCACCGCCTATATCCCCTTAAAGATAGATTCGAGTGATGTGAATGTTATTGTGTTTGCAGGGCTTAAAGTAACTAAAACATTAGAATCTATTAATAAAGCTATTACTGCATACTCAGTGAATAGTATTGGAGATATGCACCTTATTGATTCGAAAAAAATCTTGATCAGCTCTCAGCCAGAGCCTAATGATTTTGCCCAAATACAAACAGAAATTAATATGGGAAAATCAAGTGATTTTAACATTAATGGGAACAACATTTATTACCAGCATATAAATGGTTATAACTGGGCTTTGTTGATTATTGTTCCTGAAAAACAAATGACAATAATGGCAACTTCATTAGGTAAAGAAACAGGTTTAGTGGCGTTAGTTGCCATGGTGCTTATCGCTTTTTCACTTAAAATAGTGACCAAAATAATATTTAAAGACTTCAAACAAACTTTTCATGCTTTAGATCGGCTTGGTGCTGGTCAAGTCAGCAACTTGAATTTGGAATATAATAAAGACTCGAAAAAAGAAACAGACATACTATTGTGTTCAGTTGATGATATGGCTAACAAAATAGATCAGCTGATTTGTAAAGTTAAAGAAAATGCATCTCTAACTTATGACACAGCGAGTCATATACTTAAACGCTCGACCAATCATCAAGATGCAAATAAAGATGTAATGGAACGGGTTATTTCTATCGCTGCGGCAGTAGAAGAGCTTACAGCATCAATTGCTGATGTATCGGCACGCACAGAAGAGGCTGCTACCGCTAGTTCAGCAGCAACAAACTTATCAACGTCAGTTGTTGAAACAATGAATAACTTATCTAGTAATATTAATAAAACAAAGGTGAGTGTGGAAGCCTCTGTTGTTTCTATGGATGAGTTATCAGAAAGTGCAGCTAGGATTAAAACCGTAGTCGATCAAATTAACAGTATTGCAGAGCAAACAAATCTATTAGCCTTAAATGCCGCTATTGAAGCAGCAAGGGCTGGAGATTCGGGACGAGGATTTAGTGTTGTTGCTGATGAGGTTAGGCAACTAGCACAACGAACTCAATCGAATGTTGTTGATATAAAAGATGTGCTTGATGGGTTAGCAAATAATACCTTAACCATGGTTGAAAATATTAATAATGTTTCAACTGCTATTCTCGATGTTGAATCAGCAACTACAAAAACTGTTTCTCAATTTGAACTGGTAAATAACGATATAGGTAGTGTTAATATTCAGTTATCATCCATTGCCGCTTCTGCAACTCAGCAAAGTGCTGTTACAAATGAAATAGCTGAAATGCAATGTATTTTAAATAGCTCTGTAGAGTTAGCGACTGAGATTTCAGGCGAAGTATTAGCTTCTGCAGAAGATATAACAGTACAATCTCAGGCATTAAAGGAAACTGCTTCTGTGTTTAACTAGTACTTAATCACAGCACTAACACACTATGTTATCCTGCTTTCAATTATTGATGTTAACCAATGCTTAAAAGGAACGTTGTATAGTCTGAATGCGTCTAGCGACATAGGTATGGTTACGCAATTTAACGAAATATTTGACTAAACCAAACATATCTAGCTGCGTTGAATGACTAAACTCATTGGTTTACGTTTTGTTATTTTGTCTGCCTGGTAAGCTTATTATGTTTTAATTGAGGCAGTAAATTAATTGCACTACCTCAATATTACAATCAATACTTATGCATAAGGAACGTTCAATTATCCATTATCTTTATTGATCCAATTATCCCTAATTTTAAGCCATGACTTATATTCTTTTTCACTATAACCACATGATAAAAATAACATTTTAACTTTACCTTTATCAACGAATTTATCTATGGCTGAATCAAGGCGTTTAGCAATATTGATTACTCGCGGGGTTTTATTGTAAATAGTATGAATTGTTTTTGTCACTAAAGCGGGTTGCATTGGGTAAATACAGCTGTTGTTAAGCTTTGGGGTTTGTCTCAGGTTGCAGTGTTTATTAGCAAGTGATTCTGTAAATATTGCGTATTGCAATTTACCTTTAATTAATAAATCAAATACTTTCTCAGAACTACTCTTATGATAAATATTCGTAAAACCAATTTCTTGAGCTATTTGCTCGGCGAATGATTTCGTGGTGACCCCAACGATGTCTTGGTGTTTATTAATATCTTTAAGCGTTAGGCTATGTGGCTTTTGAGAATATAAATAAAGGTTATCGATTGTTAAAGGCTGACTATAATAACTAAAATTTTCACGTTCTGCGGAATAATACACACCTATTAATGCATCCAGTTTTTTTTCTTTAATAAAATTCAACCCTCTTAACCATAAATCTTCTTTTGCATCTAACGTAATGCCTTCACTTTCAGCCGCTAATTTTAGCAGTAGCCAATTAAGCTTGTATGATCGTGATAATTTTAAATGATCGTCATGATTTACATATAAAGCAACTGATAAGGTTTCAGCAAAACTAAGGAGGGGGAAAAGGAATAGAAAAATAAATAATTTCATAAAAAATAAGCTAGTTGAATGTTAGGGTCAGTTGGTAAAGGTCTAATATAAATAGACGCGTTATGTACCTATTTTTTATTTTATTAAACATCACAACATAGTTGTTGGATTTACATTATATTATAAAAAATATAATAATTTCAGTTTTATCAGGCTAAAAATACAGTAGTATATTTTTAGCCTTCATATAGATCAATCTATTAGCAATTCAAGTGGAGACAAAGTAGAAATACGATGCCTTATCGATGAAGTGGATACTTTATTTTCTGTTAAATTTTAAAGTAAGCAATCTGAGTTTTTAATTGGCATGCTAAGTCGTTTAAAGAATGAGCAACATTGTTGTTTTTCTCTAATGAACTACTTGATGTATCAGCCATATCGGTAACACTTTTCATACCTTCATATAAATCGTCGATAACAATAATTTGCTCGTTGGAGCCACTGACCACTTTTTTCACATTCAATAACGAATCATTTGCTTTATTTTCTATTTCTTTTAGAAGCTCAACGGAACTAACGCCTAGGGCAAGGCCTCTTTCAATTTTAGGTAGCGTTGATTGCATCGCAACAACCGAATCTGCAGTTTCTTGTGTTATTTCAGTTAACATTGATTCAATTTCTGCGGTGGCAGAGCCAGTACTTTGTGCTAATGTTCTTACTTCATCGGCAACTACGGCAAATCCTCGGCCTGATTCTCCAGCTCTTGCTGCTTCAATGGCAGCATTTAATGCTAATAAGTTTGTTTGATCAGAAATACCGCTAATAACAGCAATAATACCGCTGATATCTTTGGTTCGTTGTTCTAATTTTTGTAACTTATCAAGGGCAACACTAACCGTTTCTAATACCATTTTAATTTCTGTTGCCGTTGCATTCACTGATTCACTACCTGCGGTACATGAATCTAAGGTTTCTGTAGAATTTCTTTCTGTTTGCACAAGCAACTCAGAGACAGCATATGTTTTCTCTCTCATATCGTTCAAATTATTGGTGGCTGCTGTCGTATATTCCCTTTGTTGTTGTACTAAAGACAATACTTCAGAAGAGCCCAGTGAAACAATATCAGTTTGTACATTCATATCGGTAGCAGCATTAGCAATATTACACATTATTGTTCTTAATTGGTTTTGTGTTTTTTGCAAAGAATATAAAACACTATTCTCATGTTTTGCTCTGATCTCTTGAGTTAAGTCACCTTCGGCAACTTTATACAATAATTTTGCTACATCTCTAGGTTCACCATCGAGCGAAACTTTTAAAGCTTTTGTTATACGGTAAACAATTATTCCGCTAATAAGGAAGGCTACTCCTGTTAACGCTAGCATAAGCCCTGCAAAACTTTCAGCAGTTTCCTTTACAAGAGCGGTTGCTTCTTTATTTTCTACTTCTTGGTAATCAATAAACTGATTAATTGCAGCTAACCATTGAGTAAAAGCAGGTCTTACTGACTCAAGCAAGATGAATTCAGCTTCTTTTTGATTACCGGCCTCTATCGCTGCAATAACATCACGCACTAACGGCATGGTGTTTTTTTCTATACGCTTAATTTTGTCTAGGATGATTGCTTCTTCAGGCATTGAGTTATTTATCATCATGTTATCAAGGGGAATTTTTGAGTCATTATAAAAAGTTTCTAAACGTTTTATATTACCTAAGGTATTTTGCAGGTCATTGTCATTGTTAATTAAAACGACATCACGAATTGCAATAGATCTATCATGAACACTACCCCGAAAATTAATGGCGTAACGTTGTTTCATTGAATTCTTATCGGTTATTAAGGTCATCGATTCATCAATAGTATTAACACTGCTAATACCGACGATAGTAATAATAATCATCATGAAAAGGACGATGCCAAAGCCCATCATAAGACGAAATTGTACAGTAGTACGAGTATAAAAATCAGCCATATATTTTCCTGAAATAGATTTTTTAAGTATATTAAACTGAATTTTTAATACCTTAAGAACATCTCAATAGTATAATCAAGATAGCAAAATAAGCTACAGTAACTGCAAATAAATACAACTATTTATCAGGTTGTCGTTGATTAGATGCTAAAACATTAATCTCTGTGAGTTATGTTAAAGTAACGGGATATTGTTTCGGCTCTTAGCCGAGTTATTTTAATGTTATCACTTGCTTAATGAAATTTACCATAATTACCTTCTGCTCCGAACGTCAATATCTTATACTACGCAGTCATCATTACTGAGACTTATATGACAAATAAACAACTACTACCTTTATTGATCTTAATGGTTATTTTTAGCCCGTTAGCTATCGATATCTTTTTACCTGCTTTACCTATTATGGCTAAAGAGTTTGTTGTGCCAATGACACAAATTCAGTGGAGCGTAACAATATTCATTTTAAGTCTGGGTTTTGGCCAGTTAATAAGTGGTCCCCTAGCAGATCGCTATGGTCGTCGTCCCGTTGCTATGGGCGGCATACTTATTTATGGTTTGGCGTCACTTATTTCTGCTTATGCCGATAGCTTAACCTTTTTTCTTATTGGACGTTTATTACAAGGTGTTGGTGCATGTGCGATAGTTGTCTCAGCTTTTGCTAGTGTACGTGACAAATACAATGCAATAGAAAGTGGTGTTATGTATTCTTATTTAAATAGTGCAATTTGTTGTATTCCGGCACTGGCACCATTATTAGGAAATTTCCTGACAGAGTCTTTTGGCTGGCGTAGTAATTTTGAATTTATGACAGGCTACGCTATCTTTGCTGGTGTTATTTTGTATTTTACGCTTAAAGAAACCAGACCAGAGCAGACCGCAAAACATAAACATCTTTTTAATCTGACGCATTTTATACCCGTGTTGAAACACCCTGTATTTTTGTTTAATGCTTTGGTGGTGATGTTATCAATGGCGATTATTATTGCTTATGTCAGTAGTTCGCCGGCGTGGTTGATTGTAAGGTTAGGTTTAGATCAGCAAAGCTTTGTCTTTTGGTTTAGTTTAAATGCTGTCATTAATATTGTTGCTTGTTTTCTCGCGCCTCGAGTTTTAATTAAATTTGGCGCAAGAATAACCATAGGTTTGGGTATGGTGTTATTAAGTATTGCAGGTTTGTTAATGCTAGCTTTATTGGATTTTCAAACACCTATTGCCTTTATGCTGCCAATAATGGTTAGCTCACTTGGCTTTTCAGTATTAATGGGAGCTTGTGCAGGGCAAGCACTGGCACCTTTTGGTGAAAAAGCAGGTTCAGCATCAGCATTATTAGGCTTTGTACAAATGAGTGGCTCAGCCGTTATTGTTTATTTATTACAATTATTGCCTTTAAATGAAGCCGAACAATTAGCCTGGTTGATGCTGACCATTATACCTGTGTACGTTATATGGAAGTTACCCCGAGTGAAAACCCATATAATGCTAGATAATTAAGCGTTTCAGTATTGATATAACTGATTTCAGGTTTATAGCGCACAACCTGAATTCGGTTTAATCAATCTACTTATTTGCTGATATCCATTGTTCACTATTGGCACCAACAACACACTCACCATTATCTCGCATGGCTAAACGCAACATACAACGTTTAGTGACATCAGAGAAGTTTTCCTCTGGTAAAAATCTCACTGAATCTACTAAGGCTCTACAATGTAAAGCGGTTTGCTCGTTTAAAGTATAATAAACCCACTTACCTTGTTTGGTTGGGGTGATTAAACCAGCTTTGTGCAGCATTTTTAGATTGCGAGAAACGTTATATTGCGTGTCACCAATAACATCCATAGCTTCAGCAACATTAATCCTCTGATCTATATGTACTAAAAGCCAAAACAAACGTAGTCGAGTGGGGTCTGATAAAGCTTTTAGTGCATCAATATACTTCTCATCCATCAGTTAATAACCTTTCTGATTGCGTTAAAATAATATAAAGCCATTATACCAACTCCAACAGAAAGGCTACATCGAAATTTATTTACTGACTTGTTTACACTAGGTATTGAAAGATCACGCCACCAAGAATAGCAGTAGTAAGTACAATAAAAACAAATGCTATTACGGCTTTTCTTTTTAGCACAGCAGACACAAGCGCGATTTCAGGCAGACTGGCACCTGTACCACCAATAATCAATGCTAAAGCTGGGCCTAAGGCCATTCCCTTAAGAATAAGAACACTTAATAAGGGGATTGCCATCTCAATACGTAAGTAAAGTGGCACACCAATAACAGCAGCGATTATAATTGATTGTAAATCACCTCCGCCAACATATTTTTCCACTAATTCTGCTGGTAAATACGCAGCAGACAAACCACTAATTAGTGCACCTAATAATACATAAGGCACGATCTTTTTGAATAAGGCTAATGCGAATCGCAATGCTTTGTGGATTTTTGATGGTTCAACTGACTCCATAACCAGAGTTGCAGATGAATCACAATTCATATTTATTGAATTAATCGATGGCTGTGTTTTTGATTGAGTAGCACAACTAGTTGAAGTAGGGCTAGTTGCAGCACATGCACTCGATGTTTGAACTGCTCCACCACAACTAGGCTGTGATGTAGGTCCTTCTAATTCTTCACCGCGTTTGATCTCATTTCGCCAAGGCGATTTAGAAATCAACCATCCACCTAAAACAGCTGCAGTAAATGTGATGACTAAATAAATAACTGTGATTTTTAAGCCAAAGGTTGCATAGATCATTGCTAATACGATGAAGTTACATAAAGGGGCTGAAATTAAAAAGCTTAATACTGTACCTAGTGAAGCGCCCATGGATGCCATGCCCATTGTAACGGGTACCACAGCTGCACTGCAGAAAGGGGTTAACATACCAAAGCTTGCGCCAAGTAATGATCCCCATTTTTCATGTTTAGTTAATTTTTTCTGTAGCTTATCTTGCGGAATGTATTCACGCATAAATCCGGTAAGAATAGAAACAACAGCAATAATAAGGACTAAAGCGCCTCCAACATGAGTAAACTCATTTAGCGCAATCATTAATTTTTCAGTATTCAAAACATTATCTCAAGTAATTGTGTAAATTGAACTACAAGATAATCACATATGCGCATTTATGCAAGTGTTATTTTTGTTACTAAATACTGTTAGTGAATATATGTTTTCAACTGTTATTACTGATATTATTTAAAGTCTATTGTAGAAAGAAGTAGCCAGTTAAAAGTAATATGCTTTAGTTAATAGGCGTAGAGTCATTTGAAAATGGCCATATTGCTACTTTAATAGCTTAATGCTATTTGAGTAACTTAAATCTTATAGCATTTAATCGTAATTATACGCCGCTTGGTCGTTTACTTCTGTGTAATTTGGTATAAGTAGTTACTCTTATAATTTGAGAGTTTGACGATAAACTAACAGGGCTTGCGAGCCTGTTTTATCTTCTTTTGCCAGTATTAAGTTATGTTGTATTTACAGCTTCAGGTAAGTGTCATTGAGATTTATCGTTTGCGTCAATGTTAGTTTAAATTTATAGGTTGGAATGAACATTAGTAACCATTTGTCACACTTGTTAACGCAATGGTATCCCAATAAGGATAATTGCGATTGGGTTTTAGCGACTATTTATAAAACGGAAGGCCCTTGTTATCGAAAAGCAGGGGCTATGATGTTATTTAGTAGTCAAGGTCATCAATTAGGTATGTTAAGTGGTGGCTGTTTAGAGTCTGATATTGCCGTTACTGCACGTAAAGTCATGCAAACGGGTGTAACAAAGCTATTGTGTTATGACGGCTCTGATGAAGATGATATGTCATTCCATTTAGGCATTGGTTGTGGTGGTACTATTTATATCATGTTGCAGCAGATTCATGCTGATAATGACTATTTGTCGTTAATTGATGTTTATGAAGCACTTAATAACCGTACTTCGGGTTACTTTTATCAGCGTATTGTTGACGATAATACTGATGGAAAAGCGTATTTTGAAGCTAAGTGTGTTACTGATATAGCTGAAACAGCTACGCTTATTTCAGCATCAAGCTTGACCGAAACAAACTTTGTTGCACCAAAAAATGAAAGCAAGACCAATAATATACTTATTAAAGACAGGGCGACTTGGTTAGCGACGCCTATTACTCCTGAGCCGCATTTACTTATTGTTGGCGGTGGAATTGATGCTAGACCTTTAGTTAATATGGCAAAGCAGTTAGGTTGGCAAGTTTCTTTATGGGATCCTCGCCCCGCAAATGCTCGAAAAGAGTATTTTGCAAATGTTGATTATCTTATTAAAGGTGAGGCTGGCGTGTTAGCAACTTTTGTCGCTGATAAAAACGTTAATGCTGCGATTTTAATGAGCCATAATATAAGTATAGATGCACATGCATTACATGCTTTGGCACATTCAAGTTTACAATATATGGCTTTACTTGGCCCACAACATAGAAAGCAGCAAGTGATCATGCAAGCGAATATCAAAGAAACTATGTTACCTTTTGTATTTGCAGGTCCGGCGGGTCTTAATATTGGTGGCACATTGCCTGAAAGCATTGCATTGTCGATATTGGCTGAATGCCATGCAAATTTATTTAAACGCAATGCGCAATCATTTAGCCAAGTTTTATAACAGCTTTCACTGGCAATTAAATAATATCATCGATAATGTTTTTATAGTCTGTTATGTAAGAGTAGCCTTGTAGATGAGCGGCATTAATGTTCGGTAATGTTGAATCTGGATTTGCTACGGCAAGTAAATGTTGTATACCAAATTCCTTAGCGCTATTTAAAATTGTTAAATTATCATCAACAAATAATGTTGAATCATTCTCAAATTTTAAGTCGGCTTGTAACTTTTGCCATAAAACTTGTGACTCTTTAGTTGCACCATAGCGGTGAGTTGAGATTAATACATCAATATGTTGATCTAAGGCTGTTCTTTCAACCTTGAGCGACAAACTATCGGGGTGAGCATTTGTTAATAATACCACTTGTTTATTCGCTGCTTTAAGCGCAGATAAAAAAGGTAATGTATCTGGGCGTAGCGCAATTTTATGCTGAATTTCTTTTTTTAACTCAACAATGGGTAAATCAAGTTTATCAGTCCAATAATCCAAACAATACCACTCAATTTCTCCGGCCACTTTACTGGTTTCAATATGTAAATATCGTTGAGCTTCAGCTAAGGAGACATTGTGTGCTTGGGCGTATTTAGATGGGATATGGTTATGCCAAAAAAAATTATCGAAATGTAAGTCTAATAAAGTACCGTCCATATCGAGCAGAACTAAGTTAATTTTTTCCCAATTGAGCATTTAGAGGTTCCATAATTGATGTTTATCGTGTCATTATAGCGTTATGTAGAACGAAATACGCAAGCTTATGATAGGGAAAAATAAATTACCAAAGATCAATAGTCGAAATCAAGTGGCAAAAAGTCGTTTATTTGCTATTGAGCAGCTTGAACTAACTTTTAGTAATGGCGAAGAGCGCCAGTATGAACGAATGGTTGGCTCTGGAAATGGTGCGGTAATGATAGTACCTATGCTCGACGCTGATACTATATTATTAGTAAGAGAATATTGCGCAGGTACTCATAGTTATGAGTTAGGTTTTCCTAAAGGGTTAATTGATCCAGGAGAATCACCTGAAGAGGCTGCTAACCGTGAATTACAAGAAGAAATTTTTTATGGTAGCAAGCAATTAAACTTCCTCTCTCAAGTGATGATGGCTCCCGCTTTCTTTAACGCAAAAATGGATATCTTCGTTGCTAGTGATTTATATCCTTCAATGCTTGAAGGTGATGAACCTGAACCCTTAGATGTTGTTCCTTGGCCAATTAAAGACTATAAGGCGTTATTACGCCAACCTGATTTTCAAGAAGCTCGCAGTATCGCGGCCTTAATGTTATTAATTGATTACCTTTCCCCAAGCAAGTTATCCAATCAGGATTAGAGATATGAGCATGAGTGACGAAAAGCTATTAAATATTGCCTTAGAAAGCGCTAAAAAAGCTGGCGTTGAGGTAATGAAGTATTATCGAGATCAGAGCTTTACTGCGAATATGAAGTCAGATAATAGCCCTGTTACGAGTGCTGATATAGCTTCTAATGATATCTTAATGGATCAACTTAAAACGTTAACGCCTGATATTCCAATTATTTCTGAAGAAGTTGGGGCCGTTCCGTTATCGCAGCGGAAAAACTGGCATCGATATTGGTTACTTGACCCTATTGATGGGACGGGGGAGTTTATTATTGGTAGCGGTGATTTTGCTGTAAATATCGCATTAATTGAGAATGGTTGGCCAAGTATTGGTGTTATTCATGCACCTGATCATTGCCTAACTTATTACGGACAAAATAATTTAGGCGCTTTTAAGGAATGTAACCTTAAAACTAATAATAGTAGTCATCAAATTCATGTTGCAGAATATCAAGAACCTCGTCGTATTAAAGTAGCCATTAGTAAACGTCAGCGGATAGAGTTAATGGGTCAGTACTTGAATAAAAACTTTGACTTTGAGCATGTTGCATTGGGTAGTTGTTCATTGAAAAACTGTTTAATTGCTGAAGGTGGAGCTGACTGCTACTTACGTATAGGTGTTACTGGTGAGTGGGATACAGGAGCTAGCCAATGTATTTTAGAGCAGGCGGGGGGCACTATTATCGACAGTGAGTTTAATCCTCTTACTTATAATAAAAGGGATAGCCTACTCAACCCTGACTTTCTTAGCTTAGGAAATCAAAACATTCCTTGGGAAGAAGTCATTAAAGCCCATCGAAAAATTTATAGCGATTAGTACTGGCGCTCAGGCTCTGCATAATTAACAGTAGTAATTATTTACGCTAGTGATTTATTGTCGCTATCCTGAACTTGGTCTGAACTTGGTCTGAACTTGGTTTAGGATCTCAATCGCTATAATGATCGTCGCAGATTAACTTTCTTCTTGTTTAAATTGATCACTTGGTAA
>Ga0193951_1000153_pt1 | contig 31435 bp, 23 predicted proteins | sample BB_2_MG_FD_140370 | JGI IMG/M metagenome (GOLD analysis project Ga0193951, IMG submission 140370) | Microbial mat bacterial communities from the Broadkill River, Lewes, Delaware, United States - BB_2_MG | ecosystem: Environmental > Aquatic > Freshwater > River > Microbial mats | place: USA...
AATCACCAACTACATCGTTATTTATTTAATAATTAGAACAACTAGTTATTGAAATAAATGCCTTGTATTTGGCAATTTTTTCTACGTATAAATTTGTTCACTTAATTAATGAAACTGGTATTAATAAACAGAGATTAAGCCAACAGCATTAATCCAAAAAGTTAGTATTATAACCTTTAATAAAAGGAGTAGCATTTTAACTGACAGAATAAAAAGTAATATTAATTTTTTTGAGAAGCACTCAGCATACTAAGGTAATTCAATATGCTGAGCTAATTTGGTAGGTGAGCATTTTGCTCAATGAATAGAGTAAAGCGGTATAGTCATGTCACTTAACTATACCGCTTAACTATACAGATTAACTATGCCGCCTAGTTATAGGGTTAATAAAGTGACACTTTTTTAACACTCTTAATTTCATTTACAGCTTTGTATAAGCTTAATAATAGCTAGTACCATTTTCAGCCATTGCAATTAAAGCTTCACATGGTGCGTAACGTTCTCCATGCTGTTGTGACCATTGCGTTAATTGTGCAACTAAAGATTGCGCACCAATATTGTCAATATAACGTAAAGGGCCGCCTAAAAATGGTGGGAAACCTATACCAAAGATGGCGCCAATATCACCGTCACGAGCATTACGAACAATACCTTCATCAAGACAACGTGCCGCTTCATTAAGCATCAAGTAAGTACAACGTTTTACTATTTCATTACTTGATAAGCTACCAGCTGGATTTAAGTTTAATAAAGTATAAATTCCTTCATCAACTTGCTTCTTACCTTTTTTAGCTTGCTTGCCGTATAAATAAAAACCTTTATTTGCTTTTTTACCTAAACGGCCATCATCTAATAACTTTGAAAAAGCAGGTGGAGCAGCAAATCGTTCACCTAAATCAGCTTCTAAAATAGGTCCTATTTTAGCGCCAACATCAATACCTACTTCATCAAGTAATTGCATTGGCCCGACCGGGAAACCAAAATCAACTAATGCTTTATCAAGCTTATCAATTGGCTCACCTGCCAATAATAATATAGCGGCTTCGTTCATATAAGGCGCTAAAATACGGTTAACATAAAAACCCGCTTTATCTTTAACAACAATAGGTGTTTTGCCTTGTTTTTTAGCAAAAGCTACTGTGGTCGAAATAGTTTGATCTGAAGTTGTCGCATGAGGGATTATTTCTACCAATGGCATTTTATCTACCGGTGAAAAATAATGTAAACCAATAACGTTTTCAGGTCGTGCTGCTTTTTCCGCTATTTTGCCAATCGGTAAACTAGAAGTGTTACTAGCAAAAATGGTTGAATCTTTAGTTTTACTTTCTATTTCAACAACCATATTTTGTTTTAATTCTAAGTTTTCAAATACGGCTTCAACAACAATATCTACATTTTTAAAACCAGAATAATCAGTGCAGCCAGTGATCATGGACATTTGTTTTTGCATTTCACTTTTTCGCATAAAGCGACGCTTAACTTTTTTATTCAGTAAGTCGTAGCTATATTTTAGCGCATGGCTTATGCCTTCGTGACCAATGTCTTTAATACGCGCTGGAATATTGGCTTTAGTTGCGGTAACAAAAGCAATACCGCCACCCATTAAGCCACCACCAAGTACACCGGCTTTGAGGACTTTGCTCGGCATAACATTTTCAACACCTTGCTCTTTCTTCATCTCTGTTGTCGCAAAGAAAATATTACGAAGTTGTGCCGATTCTGGGCTCATCGCTAGCTCGCCAAAATGCTCAGCCTCAACTTGATAACCTTTTGCCGCTGATTCTTCTACACCAGTTTTCACACAATGAATAATTTTCATTGGTGATGGATAGTTACCTTTTGTTTTAGACAAAACTGATTTCTCAGCCTGTTTATAAACAATACCGCGACCAATAGATGTGCCTTCTAAAAACTTATTAATCAATGAAGATTTAAACTTCACTGTTCGTTTAAATTTACCCGAAAGCGCCATTTTTTCAGCTGTTTCAATTAAGATGCTATTTGGAACCACATCGTCAACCAAACCTAATTTCAACGCTTGTTTTGCGCGAAGTTGTTTGCCGGTTAACATCATATCTAACGCTTTTTGAATACCAACAAGTTTAGGTAATCGTTGTGTTCCACCGCTTCCTGGTAATAAGCCTAATTGAACTTCTGGCACACCTAACGCTGTTTTAACATTGTCACTACACACACGTGCATGACATGCCATCGCAAGCTCTAAACCGCCGCCTAAACAAGCACCATTAATCGCGGCTACAACGGGTATATTCAATTGTTCAAGCTGTGAAAAAATCATTTGCCCTTGACGAGAAAGCGACACTACTTCTTCTTTTGTTTGGCAATTATTGATCATATTAATATCAGCGCCAGCAACAAAAGAGTCTTGCTTACCGCTACATAGCACAATACCCGTAATAGCTGCATCCGCTTTGATTTCAGCTAAGACATCAGCAACCTGCTCTGTAAATTCAGCTTTTAGCGTGTTCATCGTATCGCCAACAACATCCATAACCAAATGAGCAATACCATTTTCCTGACGGACTAAGGTGAAAGCGCTATTGCTATTGATTACATTATCATCAGTTGAAACTGATGAAGTTTCACTCGTTACTACTTCTTTGTTATCACTCATTAGGCTGTCTCCACTACCATAGCTGCACCCAAACCACCCGCCGCACAAGCAGTTGTTAATCCAATACCACCGCCACGTCGATTTAATTCATTTAGCGTTTGTGTAATTAAACGAGCGCCCGTTGCCGCAAACGGATGACCGTAAGCTAATGAACCACCCATAACATTAAATTTACTCATATCTATTTCGCCAATAGCTTTATCACGTCCTAAATGCTCTTGTGCAAATTTGTCACTAGCAAACATTTTCATATTCGCAAGTGCTTGAGCTGCAAAGGCTTCATGCATTTCTATTAAATCTAAATCTGCCAATTCTAATCCAGCACGTTTTAAAGCAATAGGCGTTGCGTAGCTTGGCCCCATCAACATATCTTGCCAAACATCGATTGCAGCAAAACCATAACTACGAATATACCCCAATGGCGTATAACCTAGCTCTTTGGCTCGTCCTTCGCGCATTAATAAAATAGCCGCACCACCATCAGTTAACGCAGTACTAGTCGCAGCTGTTACAGTGCCGTGTTTTCTATCAAAACAAGGACGTAATTTTGCATAACCTTCTAATACTGAATTTTCTCGAATACAGTTATCTTTATCAATAAAGCGATTATAAGGTTCACTGTGTGTACTCATCACTTCACCGGCTAATTTACCTTCCGCCCAGCTTTGAGTCGCTAACGTATGTGATCTATGAGCAAGTGCATCTTGGTCTTCACGCGAAATATTATATGTTTTGGCCATTTGCTCAGCCGTTTGTCCCATAGAAATTCCCGTTGAATATTCAGCAACAGCGGGGGCTACCGGTAAAATATCTTTAAAGCCTAATTTACGAATTAAGGCTATTTTTTGTCCAAGTGTTTTTGTTTTACTTAAATCTAATAAGGTACGGGCAAATTTTTTCGATACACCAATAGGTGCTACTGACGAAGAATCTGCACCACCAGCAATACCAACATCAACAAAACCAGCCATTATAGACTCAGCAACATTTACTGTTGACTGAAAACTTGTCGCACAGGCTCTTGATACGCTATAAGCATCGGTATGCACATTCATACCTGTGCCTAAAACAATTTCACGTGCAATGTTTGGGGCTTCAGGCATCTGTACTACTTGACCAAATACACACTGATCAATAATTTTTGGGTCAATATCATGCTTTTGTAATAACTCGTTGACTACTAACTTACCTAAATCAACGGCTGGTACACCATGAAAAGCAGTTGCTTGTTTAGCAAACGGGGTTCTAAGCCCTGCTACAACAGCAATTCGCTCACCTGCTGATGTGGTCATTTTTATTGTCATGTATTTTTTCTCCTAATTAGTAGCGCTTCTTTTAATAAAAAGGCGAAGCACGAAGAGGTCTGACCTCTCAATTGTTACCCTGATTTTAACTCACTATACGAAAATATCAATGCCTGATTTTTTTCTTAGTATAAAAGCATAGTTGATTAAACCACCACCAAAAGAAAAAAATTGTTACAACTAAGTCAAAGAATGCTTGTTTTCTTTAACAATACCCTTATATATACTCATGTCACTTCAATATTCGGGCTTAGTACGTCGAACTATTTAAATACCAGAATGTATTTCAATGCATTCTTAAACAATTAATAAAGATAAAATAATTATGGCAATTGAACATTTTTCAGCATTAAAACAGCATTTATCACAACAAATCATTGGTCAACCTGCTTTTGTAGAAAATTTACTTATCGCTTTATTAGCAAATGGTCATTTAATTGTTGAAGGTCCTCCTGGGTTAGCGAAAACACGTGCTATAAATGCCTTAGCTGATGGGCTTGAAGCTGATTTTCATCGTATTCAATTTACGCCTGATTTATTACCTGCCGATTTAACAGGTACTGACATCTATAGACCAGAAGATGGCACTTTTGTTTTTCAGGCTGGCCCTTTGTTTCAAAACTTAGTATTGGCAGATGAAATTAACCGTGCACCAGCAAAAGTCCAATCAGCCTTATTAGAAGCAATGGCTGAAGGGCAAGTAACTGTAGGTAGAAAAACATATCAATTGCCTGATCTATTTTTAGTTATGGCAACACAAAACCCGATTGAACAGGAAGGTACTTATCCTCTACCTGAAGCGCAACTTGATCGCTTTTTAATGCATTTAGAAATTGATTATCCTGATGCGGCTAGTGAGTTAGAGATTTTAAAACTCAATCGTGGCGAAGCGCGTACGAATACTAATGAAGAAAAGCCAAAATTAAGAGTGTTAAGTCAAGCTGAAATATTTAATGCTCGTGATGAAGTGCTTAATATCCATATGGCACCTTCCCTAGAGACCTATATGGTTGATTTGATCATGGCGACGCGTCAACCCGAAAAATATGATGAGAAACTTAAATCATGGTTAGCTTTTGGTGCTAGCCCACGTGCAACAATTGCCTTAGACAGATGTGCTCGTGCTCGTGCTTGGTTACACAACCGTGATTTTGTTAGCCCTGAAGATATTCAAGCAGTTTTACATAATGTGTTAAGACATAGAATAATACTTAGTTATCAAGCAGAAGCTGAAGGTATCTCGTCTAATCAATTACTTGATCATCTTTTAAGCTTAGTTGCAGTGGCTTAGCATTGAGTAATACGGTCGGCAATAACTATGTGGTTTAAACAAAAAACAACCCGCAATAAACAGAATTTAGCGATAAATGACTGTCAAAGTCAGCTAGCAAGCATTGATAGCAATGGTGTTGAACTTGCCATGACAGAGCTATTAAATTATCAAAATAAAACGGCACTTATTGACTTAGCTGCACGTAAGAATATTCAAGGACAAATGTCTGGGAATTACTTATCACGCATTAAAGGTCGAGGTATGGAGTTTGACGAAGTTCGTCATTACCAAACGGGTGACGATATTAGAGCAATTGACTGGCGTGTTACGGCAAGAACAGGTAAAACTCACACAAAATTATTTCGTGAAGAATTAGAACGCCCTGTTCTTATCGCCACAGATTTAAGTGCCAGTATGCATTTTGGTAGCCAATTACTTTTTAAATCTGTTCAAGCTGCTCATTTAGCCGCTTTAGTTGCTTGGCATGCTAAAAACCGTGGTGATCGTTTAGGTGGCATTGTTTTTAACCAACATGATCATCTAGAGCTAAAACCGAGAAGTCGCAAGGAAGGCGTGTTACATTATTTACACTCACTAACTGCTATTCATCTTGCTCAACATAAAGCGCAATATGACAATTCTCCTCAAGAAAACCAAGCTGAGATCAATAAAAAACCAGATAGTAGCACTGCTAATAAAAATTACTTTAGTGATAACTGTGCTCGTATTAGACAAGTAGCTAAACCAGGTTCTTTAGTATATTTAATTACCGATGGCCAACAGTTAAAACAAGCCCCTAATCGTGCACAACAAGATGCTTTACGACATTTAACACAAATAAGTAAACATTGTGAGTTAGTCGTTTGTTTAATTGACGATCCATTAGAGCAAGCGCTACCAAGCAGTTCTTTAAAACTTAACGTTGTATTAACGGATGGTGAAAATCGCCAACAATTAACCTTAGGTGATAGAAAAGCTGAAGAGAATTATCACAAACAAGCACAAACTATCAATGAACAATGTTCTGAACTACTTACTAAAGCTGGTGCTAGAGTATTTAATTTGAGCGCTGGTCGAACACTAGAGCAACAACTGAAAGAGGGAGCAAAATTTTGCAGTCGATAAACGCTCTACCAACTCAAGCCCCAATGCAAGCGAACACAATAGAATTAAAAGATATTCATGTACCAGAGCAAATATCTAACTTCCCTATTGCCTATGGTTGGTGGTTATTAGCCGCAATGATTGTTTTTATCGCGATTATCACTATCATTAAAATGAGAAAAAATGCGCAACGTAACCAAGTAAAAAAACAAGCATTAATACAATTAAAAAATACGCCTAACCTTTCAATAAATGACACGGTAGCCCTATTAAAATGGGCGGCTATGCATTATTTTTCTCGGACAGAATTGGCTAAGCTTTTTGGTGATTCATTACAGTCATTTTTAACAGCTCAATTACCAATAAAATATCAAGAAACGTTCACTAGTTTAAGTAAAGAAGCCTTTATCAACCAATATCAGCCTCAAAAAGATGAACATAATGTTCCGTCATCAGATAGCGACTTTTATCACGCCGCTATTCTTTGGCTAACGCACGCACTGCCACCTAAACCATCAAAAAAAATTGAGACTAATACCGACGAAAATATGAGTTCACCTTTAAAGAAAAGTCAAGGAGTTAGCGCATGATAACGTTTGCTTGGCCTTGGTTATTACTTCTTTTACCACTTCCGCTATTAGTTTATTGGTTACCTAAGAAAGACAGTACTCAAGTAAGTGCAGCATTAATTATGCCGCAATTAATTGATAGTCATTCTGTCGATGTTACTCATCAACAAAATAAGAAAGCGCCATTAATTGTTTTGACCTTATGCTGGCTATTAACAGTATTAGCATTAAGTCAACCACAATGGCTTGGTGATGCTATTGATATTCCTACCGAAGGCAGAGAAATGATGATTGCCGTTGATCTATCAGGCAGTATGCAAATAGAAGATATGCAGCTAAATGGTAACACCGTAAACCGCCTTAACATGCTAAAAGTAGTGTTAGGTGATTTTATACAACGTCGTGTAGGAGACAGGCTTGGTTTAATACTCTTTGCTGATGATGCTTATATGCAAACACCAATGACCTTTGATAGAAAAACCGTTAAACAAATGCTTGATGAAAGTGTATTAGGTTTAGTTGGACAAAAAACCGCAATCGGTGATGCTATCGGGCTTGCTGTAAAACGTTTTGATGCCAAGCAAAAGTCTAACAAAGTTTTATTATTATTAACTGATGGACAAAATACCGCAGGAAAAATATCACCTGAACAAGCGCTTGAGCTTGCCATTGCCAAAGATATCACTATTTATTCTATTGGTATTGGTGCTGACGTAATGTTACAAAAATCATTATTTGGCACACGCCGAGTTAACCCTTCGAGCGAATTAGATGAACAAACCTTAACAAAATTAGCTGAAGAAACGGGCGGTAAATATTTTCGTGCCCGAGATGGACAAGATATGAGCGAAATTTATCAATTGCTCGATCAACTTGAGCCATTAGAACAAGAGCAACAACAAATGAGGCCACTTACTGCGTTATTTTATTTTCCGTTGGCCTTAGCTTTGCTGATTAGTATGTTCTATTTTTTAGCCATCAATTTTACTCGCTTCAATCGTAAATAACCTAGGTTTAAATATCACAATGACCTCTTTTAATTTATTTCTAAGCAACTTTCATTTTGTCAGACCTTATTGGCTATTGGCACTCTTTGCTTTATTTCTGGTACTTTGGTTATTAAAAAAACACCGTTTTCATCAATCACCTTGGCAAAAATTTCTCCCTAGCCATTTAAGCCAAGTGCTCGTAGAAGGAAGTGCTAATTCAAGCACCAACAAAAACTCGTTTAGCAGTAAAACTTTTTTGTTAAAACCCTTTATTATCGGTTTATTGGGTATCATTGCCTTAGCTGGGCCTGTGTGGAAAAAACTACCACAACCGGTTTACCAAACGGAACGCGGCTCCGTTCTTATTATGGATATGTCTTATTCCATGTATGCCACTGATGTAAAGCCTAATAGACTGACAAGATCACGCTTTAAGGCTATTGATTTACTTAATAAAATCAATGAAGGTGATACTGGGTTAATTGCTTATGCTGGTGATGCCTTTATCATTAGCCCATTAACCCAAGATGTAAAAAACATAACCCTATTACTACCTTCATTAACACCAGGCATTATGCCAGTATCTGGCTCTAATCCTTTGGCCGCATTAACACTTGCCCATGAAATGCTGATCAATGCTGGACACCTTAATGGCGATATTTATTGGTTCACTGACGATATCGATAATGAAGAAATAAACGATATTTATGACTGGTCAAATGAATTTGGTCATCAATTAAATATTTTAGGTGTAGGTACTGAAAGTGGCGCTCCTATAACCTTACCTAGCGGTGAATTATTAAAAGATTCTTCTGGTGCTATCGTTGTGCCACAGCTGCCAAGCCATAAATTACAATCGCTAGCATCGCGTGGACAAGGAAACTATCAAACCATAAAAAATGATGATAGTGATATTAATAATTTAATTGTAAAAGACACGATGTCTGAAAGAAATAAAAGCGAAAAACAACAAAGCCAACAAACTGGTGATCAATGGCAAGAACAAGGGGCATGGTTATTATTACTAGTATTGCCCTTGATGCTGAGCTATTTTCGTCGTGGCAGTACACTTCTATTATTACCTTTAACTTGTATGCCTATGTTATTTTTACTTTCTTTTTCACTCGCTAGTTCTTCTAGTTTTGCAGCAACTGAACCGGCTGAAATTGAAAAAAATAACACTGTAGAAAATTCGCAAATTGCTACATCATCTTTCGCAAGTACCTCCAAAAAATTATGGCAAAACTTATGGGAAACAAGCGATCAACAAGCACAAAAAAAATATAACCAAGAAAATTTTCAAGGAGCTGCTGAACAATTTAAAAATTCACAGTGGCAAGGTAGCTCTCATTATAAAGCCGGTAACTACCAAGCAGCTTTAGATGCTTTTAGAAAAGGCGATGAAGCTAATAGTGCTGACTCTTTGTACAATCAAGGTAATGCGTTAGCTAAAATGCAACAATACGAGCAAGCTATTGAAAGTTATGAGGAAGCATTAAGTAAAAATCCTGAGCTCCAAGATGCTAAAGATAATATAGAAAAAATAAAGCAGCTACAAAAAGAGCAAGAGCAGCAAGAGCAACAGGGTGACCAATCAGAAAACGAGGATTCACAAGAACAAGATTCTGACGAGAATAAAAATCAAGAACAACAAGACTCGCAATCAGAAAATGATCAATCTCCAGGAGATCAGTCTCAAGAGCAAGACAATAAAGAAGGTCAACAAGGCTCTGAAGGAGATGAAAATAATGACAAAGAACAAGATAGTAAGCCTGAAGAATCTAACCAAGAACAACAAGAGCAAGAGTCTGAAGAAAAAGAACAGCAGTCAGAAAGTACAGAGCCAACTGAAGAACAAGGTAATGAAAATGAAGCAAAAACAGCCGCACAAATTGCTGCCGAACAACAAGCTAAAGAAACAGACCAAAAACATCAACAGTTATTGAATAAAGTAACAGATGATCCCTATTTATTACTGCGCAACAAAATGCAATTAGAATATCAAAAACGCAAACAAGATAGCACTAGTCCAGGAGTCAAAAAACAGTGGTAAAAATTATTTTGAACGTATTAGCCTTACTAACCGTCATTACCGCCATAGCAATAAGCCAAACAGCTTTTGCTCTTAGTAGCGTTACGGCAAGCATAGATGCTAATCCTGTAATGAAAAATGACTCAATCATTTTAACCGTTATCGCGGATGACAATGTTGAGCGAGATGCACTTGATACCTCAATGCTATTAAAAGATTTTGTTGTTGCGCGCACAGAAGTCAGCTCACAAACGAGTATGATCAATTTTGAAACAAGCAGAACCACGCGCTGGAAAATTATATTAATTCCAAAAACAATTGGCAGTTTAACAATACCACCTCTAACTATAGATGGGCATAGCTCTCAACCAATTAATGTACAAGTAGTCGAGCAAAGTAACGCAACGTCGACTCAACAAAAAGATGTGTTTATATCAACAGAGCTGTCCTCAAAAGATATCTATGTTCAGCAGCTACTTACACTTACCGTTAAATTACATGTTGGTGTTCAACTTCAACGTGGTAGCTTAACTGAACCAAGTTTACAAGGAGCAACCATAGAGCAAGTAGGTAAAGATCAAGAAAGTGATAATATTGTTAACGGTAAGCGTTATAGAATAATTGAACGTACCTATGCTATTACGCCCGAGCAAAGTGGTAATTTAATACTAGAAACACCAATGTTCTCTGGTGATATTATGGTTCAATCACAACGTCGCTCTGGGTTTTTAAGCTTTGGTGACACTAAACCTATTAATATTATAGGTGAAAAAATAGCGCTTAATGTACGCCCAATTCCTGACAGCTTTCCTTTAGATAAGAATACTAGCTGGTTACCTAGTGAATTACTTACCTTGCATCAAGAATGGCAACCAGAGCCTCAAGAATTTAAAGTAGGTGAGCCGATTACACGTACAATTACATTAACCGCAGCCGGTTTAGCTAAAGCACAGCTTCCTCAAATAATGATGGAAGCACCAAGCGGTTTGAAAATATATCCAGATCAACCTGAATTACATTCAAACTTAACAAAAGAACGCTTAATTAGTCAAAAAAGACAAAACTTTGCTTTAGTTGCCAGCCAACCTGGTGACTATACTCTACCTAAAATAACCATTGCTTGGTGGAATACCATAACGAATAAATATCAAGAAGCAATCTTACCAGAGCAGACAATTAGCATTAAGCCGAATCCTGATGCCCCGACTTCTGTAACAAGCAATATGGTAAATACACCTATAGTATCGCAAGGACAAACAGCAGTTTCACCTGTACCCCTATCGCCACCTAACATTGTTGAAAAAACGAGCTCGTTACAGTGGTTATTTTTAGGCTTATGGATTTTAACCACTTTTGCTTGGGCGTGCCATGTTTGGTATTTAAAACGCACTACCACTAAACAAGTAGAGCCTAACAAGATAAAGGCAGTAAATAATCATTATCTTGCCTTGATGGCTGCTTGTAAAAAAAATGATGCCGAACAAACTCTTAATTTAGTTCTACCTTGGTTAAATACCTTACCTTTAAATCAGGAAGGAAGTGCAATATCGACCTTATCTGAGGCTTTAATAAAAATAGATAATGAAGAATTTACTTCAGCTATTGATGAAATTCAGCTATACCTATATGGTAAAGACGTAACTGAACAAACATGGGTTGGAGATAAACTATTAAAGGCAATTCAACAAATTAATGCTTCAGGTAATAAAAATAAACAACAACCTAAATTCACATTAAATCCGTCTTAATACTAAAATAAACACATTTAATAAAGAATTTAAATAAAAGTTGAAATTAATATAATAAATATCAGGTCTGATATATTGAGTCCATTAAGGCATTTGCATGGCGACAAAACAAGTTAGGTATGAAGCTCTGGTAAAAGGGCTGCATAGTGATTTATACCGATACGCATATTGGTTAACTCACGACAAACAGGTTTCTGAAGATTTAGTACAAGAAACCTTTTTAAGAGCATGGCGTGCACTTGACTCATTAAAAGATGAAAAAGCCGCTAAATCATGGTTAATAACCATTTTAAGGCGCGAAAATGCAAGGCGATTTGAACGAAAACGCTTTGATATGAGTGAATATGAAGAGGACAGTATAATGGATACGCAATCCACTAGTACTGAACAAGAGATAGAAAACGAATGGTTAAGAGATAAAATAGCTCAATTACCGCCGGAATACTCCGAGCCATTAGTACTACAAATACTAGGTGGCTACAGTGGCGAAGATATAGCTAAATTATTAGACTTAAACAAAAATACGGTAATGACTCGATTATTTAGAGCTCGAAACCAGTTAAAAGAAGCTTTAGAAAAAGAGCCTGAAAAGGCGAGATTTCTCCATGAAAAATAGTACAACGAGTAAAGATATGACATCTGAAACGAAAATGGATGACTTACAATTTAGGCGCAGCATCTATGCTGACCCTAGCAGCTTAGATGAAGATATAATCGCGGCTCAAAATGATGATCCTGCGAAAAAGCAATTAGCCCAAGAGCTTTGCATGCTTGATGAAAGAATCAAACAAGCAATGAGTATTCCTGTGCCTGACGATTTATGTGATAAATTACTTTTACGTCAAACACTCAAAAGCCACCAACAAAATAAACGTAAATCACGTATCCATTTAGCTTTAGCCGCATCTGTCGCAATAATTGCGGGAATAGTAGTCAATTACTTACAATTTTCTAATAGCTATAATTATGACAATTTAGGTGATTATGCTCTTGCCCACGTCTACTATGAACAAGGTTCATTTTCTAATAGTACAAATGCTAAAGTCAGCTTAGACTCATTAAATCAAAAAATGGTTACTTTTAATGGCAGCTTTAGTGATTCAATGGGTGAATTGATTGCTGCAGATTACTGCCGATTTGATGGTATGAAAAGCCTACACTTAGTATTTAAAGGGGTAACCGATACTGTGGCGGTATTTGTTGTGCCTAAGAAAGAACATCTTGAATTTGTTGATAAGTTTCATGATGATAATTTACAAGGTGAATCTCTTAGTTATCAAGAAAATGATATTATTGTTGTTGCTAATAAAAACGAATCATTAAGCCAATGGCAACGTGCTATTAGCAACAATATTAACTGGTCTATTTAATTAGGACACTAATTAGAAAAACTAAGTACCACAAAAGGTTTGATAATATTGGTCTTTATCTTGCGGTGCGTCTTGGTAATATTTAGTATTCGTAAGTTCTTTATATGGTGAACAGATAACTTGAAGAAAGTCATTTACAATATCGCTAACTTTTGGGTTATCTGATGTATTAGAATTCATGTTATCTGTTACTACTAACTCACAACGATCAAGTAACTCCTCGATATGATGATTTCGAGGAATTACTAATGGATTGTTTTTAGACATCAAGCTTTCTGCTTCTACTTTTGAGATGTTAAGCTGAGTTAGGGTTTCCATCCATGTTTGGTACCATTGACCAAATTCAGAGATTAACGCTTTTTCTTGGGCACTATTTGATAATGATTGTGTTAGTGCATAAAAAGTTTGCGTGTAATCCAGTTTTTGAGCTTGCATCATGGCTAAAAGATCATTAATTAAAGTCATATGATTTTCACCTATGTCACTAATACCCAGCTTTTTCGCATACATTGCATAATAAGCTTGATCAAATTTACTTGTATATTGCTGAATGATCGCTTCAATGCTTTCTAACGTTTTTTCTTGGTTAACTTCGTCTTCAATATTATTATCCGCATCTTTTTCAGCTATGTCATTCAATAACACTAATAGACAATCGGCTAATCTAGCCATATTCCACTGGCCAATTTTTCCTTGATTACCAAAAGCATAACGACCATATTCATCAATAGAGCTAAAAGAAGCTTTATTGTCATAGGTTCCCATCATTGCACAAGGACCAAAATCAATGGTTTCGCCACTTATAGCAGTATTATCTGTGTTCATCACACCATGAATAAAACCGATACGTAACCATTGTGTAATTAAGGTTATTTGCTTATCAATTGCTTTTTCTAAAAACTGTAAAATACGTTGTTCTTGCGAAGGCTTTTGATTACTAACCTTTGTACTATCAGCATCTGCATTGTTAAGACTAGGATCATCAATTTCAGGGAAATGACGCTCAATAGTATAATCAAGCAAGGCAGTTAATGAATCTATATCGCCGCGAGCGGCAAAGTATTGAAAGCTACCAACACGAATGTGACTAGCGGCAACACGGGTTACCACAGCGCCAGGTTTAGCCAAGCCTCGGTTAATCAACTCACCAGTACCTACTACAGCTAAACACCTAGAGGTGGGCACACCAAGCGCATAGAGAGCTTCACTCATCATGTACTCACGTAAAGCTGGCGCTAATGCACACTTCCCATCGCCGCGTCTTGAAAAAACAGTTTGCCCTGAGCCTTTTAACTGGATATCACGACGAATACCTTTTTTATCTAGCATCTCACCAAGTAAATGCGCTCGACCATCCCCTAAATTAGGATTGAAATGACCAAATTGATGTCCTGAATAAGCCAAGGCAATTGAGTTGACCCCTTTAGGTAATTCATTACCTGAGCCGTACTTAGCTAATAGTTTGTGATCTGCTTGCAATGTTTCAGTAATCGATAAATCATCGGCTAATGCCTTGTTCCACAACAAAAGCTTTGGAGCTGGCACTGTATCTGGTGATACGCGCTGATAAAATTGTGCACCTAGTTCAAAATAACTATTATAAAATTTCAATGGGTTGTCCAAGTTATAACTGTATAAACAACGTATGTTAACAGTGATTAATTTACACTGAACAGACATTAAACTAATGCCTGTTCATTTATATTATCCTTCTTTTATGTATTAAGGATGGTGGGTCAACATTTCGTCATGCTTGGCTAAAATAGCGCTATCATTTTGAGGCGCCATATTACTAACAATATAAATAACCAAAGAACATAAAATAAAGCCTGGCACTATTTCATACATTATTGAGCTTAATGATTGCCCATTAATAGTGACCGGTAAATAAATCCACAGCAATACTGTGACTGCGCCAGTAATCATCCCTGCTAGGGCTCCATTTCTGGTCATTTTTTTCCAATACAAGCTACCGATAATAACCGGTCCAAACGCGGCACCAAAACCAGCCCAAGCATTACTAACTAAAGTTAAAATAGTGCTATTGCGATCATAAGCTAAAGAAATTGAGACTAATGCAACTAAGATAACAGAAATTCGCCCCACCATGACTTGTTGCTTATCAGACGCTTCTTTATGTAAAAATGTTTTATAAAAATCTTCTGTTAAAGAGCTTGATGTCACTAATAATTGAGACGAGATTGTACTCATAATAGCAGCTAAAATTGCAGCTAATAAAAAGCCTGCAATAAGTGGACTAAATAGAATTTGCGATAATAAAATGAAAATCGTTTCCGGATCTTTAAGAGACATACCTGTTTTAGCAACATAAGCTATCCCCGCAAAGCCTGTCCCCATTGCACCAATGATAGCCACTATCATCCAACTCATACCAATGCGTCGTGCTGCGGGCATATCCTTTACACTTCGTATCGCCATAAACCTTACAATAATATGAGGTTGGCCAAAGTACCCCAAGCCCCATGCCATTGCCGAAATAATACTGATTGCGCCAACACCATTAAAAATATCTAATAGTTCAGGGTTAATATTACTTACAGTATGTTGTACCTCATTGATACCACCTACTTCGTTAATCGCTACCACAGGCACTAAAACAAGTGCTATGAACATAATGCAGCCCTGAACAAAATCAGTTAAGCTAACAGCTAAAAAACCACCAAAAAAAGTATAAGCGACGACAACACCCGCTGTTACATACAGGCCAACTTCATAATTCAAACCAAAAGAGCTTTCGAACAGTTTACCGCCAGCAACAATACCACTTGAGGTATACAGAGTGAAAAAGACGACAATAACAACAGAAGACACCACTCTTAATAAACGAGATTTATCATTAAAACGGTTTTCAAAGAAGTCAGGTAAAGTTATAGAGTCATTCGCTACTTCGGTATAAGTTCTCAGGCGTGGCGCGACAATTATATAATTTAAAAAAGCACCAATAACCAAACCAAATGCAATCCACAAGCTACTCATACCTGAAACATACATTGCTCCTGGTAACCCCATTAACATCCAGCCACTCATATCAGATGCACCTGCAGATAAAGCTGCAACTCCAGGGCTTAAGTTTCGCCCTCCTAACATAAATCCTGACACATCATCTGTTGATGTTTTGAAGGCGTAAATTCCGATACCTAACATAATGATAAAATATAGCGCTAACGAAACCATTGTTCCAAATTCCAAGTGTTACCCCTTAAATTGTTTTTATTTTGTGAAATACCTACCTACGCTATCAAGAAAGCCACTAAAAATAAACCTTAGTGGCATAATCTTCCTATAAAAAGTACTTATTAAATAGATTTTACGACAAACAATAAAGCTCAGCTATCTTGCATCTTCAAACAGAACAGGTATATTGATTAGTAACTGCTTTTATTAAAAAAGATATTGCTCAAACTATGTACTTTTATGCCGCTAGACAGCCTATTTTAGATGTAAACAAAAAACTCTTTGGTTATGAGTTACTTTTTCGCGATAGTATAGACAATGTTTTTCCTGATATAGATGGTGATGAAGCAACAAGTAAAATGATTGAAGCAAGTAAATTCAATATGGGTATAAGTGAATTTACAAATAATAAACTCGCCTTCATAAACTTCACATTAGAAACCTTAGTTCAAGGTTATCCCGAGATGCTGACAAATGAAGAAGTAGTAGTTGAAGTTTTAGAAACAGTAAAACCTGGCAAAAAATTACTCGGCCTATGTAAAAATTTGCATAGTAAAAATTACATCATTGCTTTAGATGACTATGTACACCAAAATGTATGGATACATTTTTATCCTTATATAAAAATTATTAAAGTAGATATTCAAAAAACAGCTTTAAGTGAAGTAAATCAAATAATTGAAGCAACTAGAGATTACCCTCACATAGAATTACTCGCAGAAAAAGTAGAAACTTATGAAGAATATGAACAAGCTAAGCAGTTAGGCTTTACCTATTTTCAAGGCTTCTTTTTTGCTAGACCGGAAATGGTGAAAACTAAAAACTTATCACCTTCTCAACTTACAATGGCAGACCTACTATATGAAACGTCTAAACCAGAGTTAGATCTTGCAGGTATTACCCACGTTTTTGAGCGGGACGTTTCTCTATCTTATAAATTACTTCGTTATGCAAATTCTGCCGCATTTAAACGACGTAGTGAAGTTTCAACGATAAAACAAGCATTAATATTACTCGGTTCGAGCGAACTTAAACGTTTTCTTGCCTTAATGTTTGCTGTAACAGTAAACCCTGAAAAGCCCAATGAATTAATAAAAGCCGCACTTGCTCGTGCTAAATTTTGTGAGCTTATTGCGCGTGATATGAGCTATAGATCTGATGTTTCAATTGCTTTTCTTACGGGGTTATTATCCATGATAGATGCAATTTTAGATGAAAAAATAGAGGTTATCTTAGATAAACTTCCGCTAACGAGTGAAATTAAAGATCCTCTATTAACGCGAAAAGGCTTGATGGCAGCCATAATAAGATTAGCTGAACTAATTGAGCATGCCGAATGGGATAAAACAAATATTATTATGGAAAAACTTATAATAGAGAAGACTCAAACCCTAAAACATTATAATGAAGCATTAGCATGGGCTGATGAACAAAGTCAGATGTCTGAATAAACCATGACAGGAAACGGGTATTATTTTCAATAATGCACTCATTTCCTGTTTAGCAATCTCAATTATAGACAAATAATATTTAACAAGTTATTGGCCTTAATTATTAATTAAAAACCTTCTGGGTTTTCAGACTGCCAACGCCAAGTATCTTCAATCATAGTATATAAATTGCGAGTTGCTTGCCAACCAAGTAATTCATTAGCCAAATCTGCATTAGCGTATACCGTTGCTAAATCACCAGCTCTTCTAGGGGCTATTTTGTACGGAATATCTTGACCACTAATTTCTTTGAACGTGTTAACAATTTCAAGCACTGAGGTACCATTACCTGTACCTAAATTAATAGCCTTACAACCAGATATTTTATCTAAGTTTTGTAACGCTTTCACATGGCCTTGAGCTAAGTCAACCACATGAATATAATCACGAACACCTGTACCATCAACAGTATCATAGTCATCACCAAACACCTGTAATTGTGCTAATCGGCCAATTGCAACTTGTGCTACATAGGGTAATAAGTTATTTGGGATACCATTAGGGTTTTCACCTATTAAACCAGAACTATGCGCACCAATAGGATTGAAGTAACGCAAGCAAGCAATCGACCACTCACTATCACTTTTTGCGAGATCAAACAAAATATGCTCGACCATCAGCTTAGTTTGACCATAAGGGTTAGTCGCCGACGTTGGCATGCTTTCATTTAATGGCGAAACATTATCACCATAAACAGTAGCCGAAGAGCTAAATACTAATTTCTTAACATTATGCTCAGCCATCACTTGTAATAAAGTAACGGTACCTGAAACATTATTATGATAATAACTAAGGGGCTTTTCATTCGATTCCCCCACAGCTTTATGACCTGCAAAATGAATTACCGCATCAATATCATACTGGTCAAAAATAGCATTTATCGCGTTATAATCACAAACATCCGCTTTAATAAAAGTGACTGTTTTATTGGTGATCTGTTTAATTCTATCAAGAACTAGCGTGGAAGAATTAGATAAATCATCAACAATAATGATATCTTGGTTCGATGCTTCTTCTAATGCTAACGTTTGCAATTCAACAACTGTATGGCTACCTATATAACCTGTACCACCTGTTATTAATAAGCTCATTATATTCCCTTGCTTCTAGTATTTAACTTTATTGGTAATATTTTGCCACGCTAGCAAAAAAATCGCCAAGCATTTCTGCTGGCAAGGCATTAATTCCCGCAGCAGCAGCTCGCCCTCCCCCAGTAGGAAAGTTTGCACAGAGTTCCCCTGCTCCTTGTTTATTGTTTAATGGAGCTCTAAGGCTAATAGTATAAGTAGGCTCTTCATCAGCAAGACTTTCATTTAAGGTGACAACAACATGAGCTTTGTTAGGTGCTCCATTCGCAAGTGCATTACCAAAAACACCGCTAACTCTTCTTGCCCAAGGTTGATCAGCTAATTGTACAGCACAGATTTGCTCATTATTCACTAAAACAGGAGACTTATGCGCTTTTTCCATGTCAACTAAATAGGCTGTTTTAAGTTGATAAAATATTGAATTAGTTTCATTAATTAAATCAAATGGATCAGCGTAATCAGATAGCTTTTCTAATAGTTGTGCGGGATGAAAATGTAAATCATCAACACTGCGACCGTAGCCATTATAGTTAATATAAATACCAAGCTCTTTTAACAATGCCTGCTGATCACTTGATATATTATGCTCTTTGGCGAGCGTTTGCGCTGATAATTGCATATTATCACCGAACGCAGCTGCGATAGCCCAGTGAACAAATTCATTCTGTAGATACTTATTTACTATTAGGCTAGTACAAGTGTTGGCATCGGTGTCGATTAAATTTGTTAGATATTTTGATTGTGGAACTTCGCCTGTTCTGTGGTGATCGACGTAAAAAACGTCAACTTCCTTTTCCAGCAAATTAGATAAAGCTTCAATGTTTTTTTCTAGTGATATATCTAAAACAGTCACTGATGTTGCGGATTCTGCATTAACATTTTTAAGCAAACTAATGTCACGTTTTACGCCTGTCACTAAAACCGATTCTTTTGGATGCAGTTTATTTTTAGACAGTCGAAGTTGCAACAACGCGATAATGCCATCGGCATCACCATTAAAAACATCATAATGCATAACTTATCCTTGTCCTAAACGACCAATATTGTCACTATCATTTTTATTCATAGTAATAAAACCTTGCTCAATTAAATAATGAACAATTTGCTCAGCACACTCTTGTATTGATAACTCAGCGGTTTTAACATGAATCTCCGGACTCTGAGGAACATCATAAGTAGAATCTATGCCAGTGAAATCTTTAATTTCACCTGCGCGTGCTTTTTTATAAAGCCCTTTAGGGTCTCGCTGCTCACAAACACTGATTGGCGTATCGATATAAACTTCGATAAACTCACCGTCTTCTAATTTCGCTCTTGCTCTCGCTCTATCTTCTGTAAACGGTGAAATAAAAGCTGTTGATACAATTAGACCTGCATCTAAAAATAATTTTGACACTTCACTAATACGGCGGATATTTTCTACTCTATCTTCATCGGTAAAACCTAAGTCACCATTCAAACCATGGCGAACATTATCACCATCAAGTAGATAGCTGTGACAACCCAACTTAAATAATAAAGCATCAACAGCATTCGCTACTGTCGACTTACCCGAGCCACTTAAGCCAGTATACCAAAGCAAACAAGGCTTTTGGCTTTTAAGGCTAGCACGTTGCTCTTTAGAAATATGTTGTTCATGCCAAACAGTATTTTCTGTTTTCATTATGTACTCTTTAAAAAATTAAGATCAAAAAGGAAACACTAAAGGGATCATCAATAATACCGTAGCGCTGTATGTGATTGACACAGGTAAACCAAACTTAACAAAATCACCCAATTGATAGTTACCTGCGTTATAAACCATAATATTGGTTTGATAGCCATAAGGACTAATAAAGCTTCCACTGGCAGCAAAAGCAACCGCCATCACAAAAGGAATGGGATCAACACCTAAACCTAGTGCGATATTATAAGCAATAGGAAAAATTAATGCTGCGGCGGCACTATTAGTGATTAGCTCGGTTAATAATAACGTTAAAACAAAAATAGCCACAAAAGCAATATAAGGGCTACTACCATTGAGTAGCTGTTCGATACTACTCGCAATAACTGCTGCAACACCAGTATTTTCAACAGCACTAGCTAACGTTAATGCGCCAAGTACTATCATCCAAATTTCTAATGGAAATCGACGTTTAATTTCATTTACCGTTAATGCTCCGCTAAAAATAAGCGCTGCCACATAAATAAATAAACAACTCAATAAAGAAACCGGCGTTAAAACTGAGACTAAAATAGCAAGTACAAAACCCCAAATAGTACCATGATCACGCCAGCCACTCAGCATGTTGACAGCCTGATGACCTGAAAGAATAAAAAAATTCTTCGATAAATTAGTTCTACTTGCAAAGTCTTGCCCTACTGCTAGCACTAAAAAATCACCTGACTGTAAAACAATATCGCCTAATTTTCCTGATAAAGCACAACCTTCACGGCGAACAGCAACAACTGCAGCGTCAAACCGAGCTCTAAACCCTGCTTTTTTCAAGGTTTTACCGGCAATAGCTGACTCACTTTTAATAAGTACTTCTGTTAAATTATCGCGTAACAGATCATTACGCTCTGCAAATAATGTTAGTCCATCAAATTGCTGTAAGGTTAATACTTTAGAAATATCACCACTGAAAATAAGCTTATCGCCTACTTGTAATGTTTCTTCAGGCGTAACAGGCGAGATCAATCGACCATAACGGACGATTTCAACTAAAAATAAAGCATCTAAATTTCTTAAACCATTTTCTTCAATGCTTTTACCAATGAGCTTAGAATCTATAGAGACTTCAGCTTCAAGCAAATAATCTTGAGTCGACAATTCACCCTGCGCCATATTAGGCAAGGTTTTAGCACGTAAAACAACAATTAATAAACAAAAAGCAAGTGCAACAATACCAATACCGGTAAAATCAAAAAAAGCTAAGCCTTGGCCACCTTGTTCAATTAACAAACTATTGACAATAAGGTTAGTAGAGGTGCCCACTAAGGTGAGAGTACCACCTAATATAGCGGCATAAGATAAGGGAAGTAGTAATTTACCCGCATTAATTAGCTTATTACTTTTAACACTGTTAATCAGCGTCGCAACTACTGCAGTATTACTCATAAGTGCAGAAGCAAAAGCAGTACCTATCACAAGTCGTAACATCGACTTTATTTTTGAACCACTAAAAACGCTATTACTTAAACGGCGTAATATACTGGTTCGCTCAAATGAAAATGAGCAAAGCACTAATAAAATTAAGGTGACTAAACCTGGGTTTACTGCATTACTAAGAATATCGTCAACACTTACAAAAGAAAGTGCTAAGCAAACAAGTACTGTAATAGAGAAAACCCGTTCGGGTGCTTGTTGATATTTAAGAAGGCCGACAAAAGTGGCGATAAAAACCGCTATAATCAACCACTGTTGTATTGTCATTTTTATCCTAGGTGTTAGATATTCATACTTAGCGTTGTTGATGACAAAGAAAATATGTACGCCTAACTAATTCAAGAAGGCGTCACAACAAACTGAGCTATAGCTAATCTATTTAGTTATATCTCTAGCACCCCAGTGAGGGAACTGCTTACGAACTAATGCATTTAACTCTAACTCAAATGCTGAGTATTCTTTTACTTCTTCAGCGATAGCATGATTAATCATACCTGCACCAACCGTTAGGTTACTTAGTCTATCAATAATAATAAAAGCACCACTACCACGGTTAACTTGGTAATCGTCAAAATGCAATGTTTCACCCATGACAAAATCAACATTACCAATTTCGTTAACAGCCAGTTGCGCTGAAGCCGATTTTTCCATGGTATTAACGTCAAACTTATTCACAATTTTACTTGCGTGACCAGTAGTCATTTTACTGCCATGCTTAATAAAGTATTCACGTCCCGCTTCTAATTCATTTTCATGCATCCATACTACTGTTGCATTTAATTCTTTAGCCGATGTTGGTAAACAACCTTTTTTAACAATGATTTCACCACGGCTAATATCAATTTCGTCTTCTAATGTTAGTGTTACTGCCATACCTTTATCGGCACGGTCTATGTTACCGTCAAAGGTAACAATTTCTTTCACAACACTTTCTTTACCTGAAGGTAAGGCAACAATGGTATCGCCGACAAGTACATGACCTGAAGAAATAGTGCCGGCAAAACCACGAAAATCTAAGTTAGGGCGGTTGACATACTGCACTTGAAAACGTAATTCTGTGAATGCATTTTGTTCTTTTACATCAATGGTATTTAGCAACTTCATTAATGTTGCGCCTGGGTACCAATCCATGTTTGCACTTTCTTCTACTACGTTGTCACCATTAAGCGCCGACATAGGTACAAAACGTACATCTTCAAAGTTAAGTGATTCAGCAAATTCACGGTAATCTTTTTTGATTGCTTGATATTTTTCTTGCGAGTAATCAACCAAGTCCATTTTGTTCACGGCAACAACAATATGCTTAATACCTAATAACGAACAAATAAATGAATGACGACGTGTTTGTGTTTGCACGCCGTAGCGTGCATCAATTAAGATAATTGCGATATCACAAGTAGACGCACCTGTTGCCATATTACGCGTATATTGTTCGTGGCCAGGAGTATCTGCAATAATAAATTTACGTTTATCGGTAGCAAAATAACGGTATGCCACATCAATGGTGATGCCTTGCTCACGTTCAGATTGTAAACCATCAACTAATAATGCTAAATCGATAGCTTCACCAGTGGTCCCTGATTTTTTTGAATCTTTTTCAATAGCGGCTAATTGATCTTCAAAAATCATTTTAGAGTCATGTAACAAGCGACCAATTAAGGTACTTTTACCATCATCTACGCTACCACACGTTAAAAAACGTACTAATTCTTTGTTTTCATGCTGCTTTAAATAAGCTTGAATATCATCTGCAATTAAGTCTTGCTGGTTACTCATAATGTTTTCCTTCGAAAATTTTTAATCAAATAAAATGTTATGTTGAAAATAGAAGCCTTACCTTAGTTATACATATAAGGTTTATATTTAAGGCTTAGAAGTAACCTTCCATCTTTTTCTTTTCCATCGAGCCAGCACTATCATGATCTATTACACGACCTTGGCGTTCAGAGGTTTTTGTTAATAACATTTCTTGAATAATTTCAGGTAACGTAGTCGCTGTTGACTCAACTGCACCTGTTAATGGGTAACAACCAAGCGTTCTAAAACGAACACTTTTCATTTGTATTTCTTCATCTTCTTCAATTGGCATACGATCGTCATCAACCATGATTAATGTACCATCACGTTCAACAACTGGACGTTTTTCAGCTAAATAAAGTGGCACAATTGGAATGCTTTCTAGATAGATATACTGCCAAATATCAAGCTCAGTCCAATTAGATAAAGGGAAAACACGAATACTTTCGCCTTTATGAACTTTACCGTTATAGATATTCCATAATTCAGGACGTTGGCTTTTAGGATCCCAACGATGTTTATCATCACGGAATGAGTAAACACGCTCTTTGGCACGAGACTTTTCTTCATCACGGCGTGCGCCGCCAAAAGCAGCATCAAATCCGTATTTATTTAGCGCTTGCTTTAAGCCTTGTGTTTTCATCACGTCCGTATGGGTTGCACTACCATGAGTAAATGGTCCCATTCCCATGGCAATACCTTCTGGGTTTTGATGAACAAGTAGCTCAAAACCATAGTCTTTTGCCATTTGATCACGAAAAGCGATCATTTCTTTAAATTTCCAATTCGTATCAACGTGCAATAATGGAAAAGGGATTTTACCTGGAGCAAAAGCTTTGCGAGCAAGATGTAACAAAACTGCAGAGTCTTTACCGACAGAATAAAGCATTACAGGGTTATCAAACTCTGCAGCCACTTCACGAAAAATATGAATAGATTCCGATTCTAATTTTTTTAAATGAGTTAAATTCATTGCCAATACACAACTGTTGATAAAATTAATAAGGTAAGAATGCCACACCTACCTTGATTTTTCTATAATAAGAAACAGCTTTATTATAACCAAAAGGAATAACAAGGTGATCTGTCTAACTTTCATAACGATAGTTAGACAGTAGTGTTAATTTAGTAGCTCAACTTATAAAAAAGTCAGCGAAATGCTGACTTTTAGAAACACACATTAATGATATCCGTGCTATATTTTCAGGCGATCCATATTATCCTTTAATACTTTTTCGCCTATACCTTTAACATTCATTAAATCGTTAATAGACTTAAAATCTCCCATTTTTTTGCGATATGCTAAAATCGCTTGTGCTTTTTTCTGACCAATTCCTTTTAAAGTCATTAACTCTTCGAGGGTAGATTTGTTCAAATGAACAACTTGTTGTATTGCTTTAACTTCCTTCGTGACCGTTGGTGCAGCAATAGCTAAATTTGAATTGAACAATAACGTAGTAGTGAATAACGCACAGAGCAGTGCTCTCATAATTAAAACTTTCATATTAATTCCTTATAAATAGTCCCATTAAAAGTTCAAACATCGATGCAACTGGTTAGATGTTCATTATTATGTTTAGATGTGAAATATATTTTTGTCAAATGCATTTAAAATTGTACAGAAATAGTTAAACTATACAGTTATAATTTTTGAACTATCATTTAAAGCATTCCATGAGCAAAAAAAGCTATTTACTGGCGCCAACTCTAGCTAAAAATAAAACAACTAATACAAGTACCACAGTTGACAGAAAAACTTGGCACAATTTGCAAGGCTCAAGTGCGAGTATTGCTTTGTATCGAGGAGCGTTAACAAGTGATGTTCCAATATTATTACTCACTCATGACACACCTTCTGCACTCAAACTAGAGCAGGAGCTACAAAGTTTATCGCAAGACGAAAATGCATTATCGATTTGCTTATTTCCTGATTGGGAAACACTACCCTACGATACTTTTTCTCCTCATCAAGATATTATTTCTCAAAGGCTAGCGACTCTTTACCAATTGTCCCGCATGAAAAAAGGCATTGTTATTGTGCCTGTAACAACATTGGCGCAAAGGCTAGCACCTAAGAAATATATAGAAGCAAATAGTTTAGTCATTAAAAAAGGTGATAAGAAAGACTTACATCAACTTCGACAAGATCTAGAAGCAAGTGGTTACCGCTGTGTTGATCAAGTTATGGAGCATGGTGAGTTTTCTGCTCGTGGTGCTATTTTAGATCTATTTCCTATGGGCAGTAATACCCCATTTCGTTTAGACTTTTTTGATGACGAAATTGATGAAATCCGTTTGTTTGATCCTGAAAATCAACGGTCAAATGAAAAAGTAGACAATATTGATTTATTGCCCGCTCATGAATTTCCAACAGACAAAGAGGCCATTAACTTATTTCGTAGCCAATATCGTGAACTGTTTAAAAGCTCGATTGATAAGGAGTCTATCTATCATCAAGTAAGTAATGGAATTCTTCCTCCTGGGATAGAATATTATTTACCGCTTTTTTTCAAAAATGAAAGTACTGAAGATTGCACCGATACGCTTAAAAATACCAATACACTGTGTGATTATTTAATGCCTGATACGCTAATTGCTATTTCAGGTGATTTAGAAAAATCATTAAAAAAACACTGGCAAGACATTGAATATCGCTATGAAAATAGACGCTACAATCCTACTCGACCTTTATTACCACCAGAGCAACTATTCTTAAGCAAAGATGAGTTATATAGCGCATTAAAGCCATTTGCACGTATTACTATAAAAAGCTGTGAAGAAGAAGCTCAACTAAGCACTGATGAAAATGACAATATCAGTGGTAGTATTGATAACAAAAAACAAAAATCGAGTGCTATTTATTTCGATGTTAATGCCCTGCCCGATCTGACTATTGATCATAAGTTAAAACAACCTTTTGAATTAATAAATAACTTCATTCAGTCAAAAGAGACACCCAATAAAATTTTATTTATCGCTGAGAGTCAAGGTCGACGTGAAAGTGTTTTAGAGTTACTCGCACGTGATAATGTCAAACCCAGCATTTTTAATACTATTGAAGACTTTATTGAGTCAGATGAATTATTAGGTATCAGTGTTAATGCACTTAACCAAGGTTTTAGTTTTCAATCAAAAAGCAGTGCAAAGAAAAATGCGATTGCTTTAATTACTGAAGCTGAGTTATTAGGCGATCATGTTCGCCAATCAAGACGACGTAACAAATCACAAGAAATTGAAACTGACGCTATTTTCAAAAATTTAGCGGAACTTTCTATCGGTCAAGCTGTTGTACATATAGAACATGGTATCGGTCGATATTTAGGTTTACAAACACTAGAAACCGGTGGCATAACCACTGAATTTTTAATGCTTAGTTATGCTAACGACGCAAAACTCTATGTACCTGTTGCCTCTTTACATTTAATTAGCCGCTATTCAGGTACCGACGCTGAGCATGCTCCTTTACATAAATTGGGTACAGATACTTGGAGTAAAGCGAAACAAAAAGCAGCTGAAAAAGTACGTGATGTAGCAGCTGAATTACTTGATATTTATGCCAACCGCGCAAACAATACCGGCTATGCTTTTAAGCGAGATAAAGATGATTATTTAGCCTTTAGTGATAGTTTTGGTTTTGAAGAAACATTTGATCAGCAACAAGCGATAAATGCCGTTATTAGCGATATGCTGTCTGCAAAAACAATGGACAGGTTAGTATGTGGTGATGTCGGCTTTGGTAAAACCGAGGTCGCAATGCGCGCCGCTTTTGTGGCGGTAAATGATGGTAAACAAGTTGCCATACTAGTACCCACTACGCTGCTTGCCCAGCAACATTATGAAAGTTTTCGCGATCGTTTTGCGAACTGGCCAGTTTCAATCGAAGTATTATCTCGCTTTAAAACAGCAAAACAACAAACTGAAATTATAAAACAAGTTGAATCTGGGCAGATAGATATCTTAATAGGCACTCATAAACTACTGCAAAACAGTATTAAATATAAAGACTTAGGATTGTTGGTAGTAGACGAAGAGCATAGATTTGGCGTAAAACAAAAAGAAAAAATTAAACAACTACGTAGCAATGTTGATATTCTTACCTTAACTGCAACCCCTATTCCTAGAACACTTAATATGGCAATGGGTGGCATGCGTGATTTATCAATTATTGCGACACCACCAGCAAAACGACTAGCTGTTAAAACTTTTGTTCGCCAGCATGATGATGCCTTAATTAGAGAAGCGATTTTACGAGAAACATTACGTGGTGGTCAGGTTTACTATTTACATAATCATGTCGATAGCATAGAAAAAACCGCCGCAGATATTCAAGCACTAGTACCAGAAGCTAGGGTTATTACTGCTCATGGACAAATGCAAGAACGAGAACTTGAACGTATCATGAGTGATTTTTATCACCAACGGTTCAATGTTATCGTTTGTACGACCATTATAGAAACAGGTATTGATGTACCTAGTGCAAATACCATTATAATGGATCGAGCTGATAATTTAGGGTTAGCTCAATTACATCAACTACGTGGCCGTGTTGGTCGTTCGCACCATCAAGCCTATGCTTACCTGTTAACACCTCACGAAAAACGCATGACTAAAGATGCGAAAAAACGTCTTGAAGCTATCGCGTCATTAGAAGATTTAGGTGCTGGATTTACATTGGCAACACATGATTTAGAAATACGTGGCGCAGGGGAATTACTTGGTGAAGATCAATCAGGATCCATGAGCCAAGTTGGCTTCAGTTTATATATGGAAATGCTTGACCATGCGGTAGAAGCCCTAAAAGATGGTAAGCAATTATCATTAACACAAGTCACCGCAAAACAAACTGAAATAGAGCTACGTTTACCTGCCCTTATTCCTGAAAGTTATATTTTTGATGTAAGTATACGATTAAGCTTATATAAACGTATCGCTAGTTGTAAAAATAAAAATCAACTGGATGATATTCAAGTTGAGTTAATCGATCGCTTTGGATTGTTACCACAAGCAACGAAGAACTTAATTCAAATAGCTAAAATACGCTTGAAAGCTCAAACTATTGGTATTTCACGTATTGAAGTCAACGAAAAAGGTGGATCAGTTGAATTCAATGACGATACCAGCGTGGATCATATGTTGATCATTGCCTTAGTGCAAAAGCAACCAACAACGTATAAAATGGTGCCTCCTAATAAGCTTAAGTTTAGTCGAGCAAGTGAAGGTGAACAAGCCAGGTTTAGCTTAATCACCACTTTATTAAATGATCTAACCACAGCTAAATAAAGATAACTTAAAATAATTGGACTATTAATGAAAGTAAATCCAGCTTTTTTCTATTCACTATTTGCTCTTGGCATCTCAACAGTAACCATGAGTTCAGACGTGTACGCTAAAAATAAAGCAGCAGATGAACGTTGGTTTGAAGTTGAAGTGATACTTTTCCAACAATTAGGCAACAAAAACGAATTAAAAGAACAATTTCCTGAGGATATTGACGTATCCAGTTTGCCTAATTACCAAAAATCTTTTGATTTATTAGGGCCTCACATCCAGCCCGATTTAACAAACATAAAACAGTTCTTGCCACTTTGCTCTAAAGAAAGTGAAAATAATATTCAGCCAGTATTGTTACACCCTCTTAAACGTACTAATGCTACTTTTGATAAAAAAGTTAATCAACTTACACAAATCACCGCGATTAATACATTTGAGTTAAGAGAAAGAGCGGATATCTCTTCTCAAAATTTACTATTCGACAACTTAACCCATAAACTTTTATCTACTGACACTATATGTGCTATTTCTCAGCAAGAAATGGAAAGATTATTTGATAAAGAGCAGCTCGCTAATATGAATATAAATTCAGTCGAGATAAATGCGCTGCCAAATAAGTTGAATGCTTTAGGTATACACAATGAATACAACCCTTACTTAATTGCTGATGAATCTTTACTATTAACTGATATTAGTCAGCGACTACGCTGGAGCAAAACATTTAAACCGCTACTACATTTTGGCTGGAGACAAGTTGGCGTAACGCAAAAAGATGCTATTCCACTTAAGTTATTTGCGGGTCAAAATTTAGCGCATGAATACCAAAAAGCATTAGAAGAATATCAACTTGAGGTTGAGAAAGAAAAACTATTAGAAGAAAACTTAATTAATCAACTAACTAAAACACAAAACTCAACACTGACAACAGAGTCGACTAACATTGAAAGATCTCGTAATAATCAGCAAGTCTTAAACCAAATATTTACACGTTTTAATGCGTTTAGTCGAGAGCCTATTGATATAGATACAATTAATAAGACAGTTAACCAAGTTAACGAAATGGATTTGGAAACTATTATAGCCACCAATTCTGTAGAGACTATTGTCAACAAACAACACTCAGAACTAGGTACCCCACTCAAGGCACCAATTCAACCTTGGTTCTTAGATGGTTTTCTTAAAATACACCTAGATCATTATCTTTATATAACTGCTGATTTCAATGTATTTAATGAAAGTGATCTTGAAAAAATAATTAAAAATGTGCCAACTAGTAGTAATGATAGTACAGCAAAACTTATTAACTTTAGCCAAAACCGTCGAGTAATAACAGGTGAAATACACTACTTTGATCACCCTTACATTGGCATGATAGTACAAATAAGACGTTTCGATCCAACAAAACCAGAAGGTGAACAAGTAAGCCAAGCGATAAAATAGTCTTAGCAAGCAACTTCTTCATAAAAATCATATAACAATTAGCTTTAATAGGAATATCATGAACAAAGAAACTGAAATTCAAGCTGCAGTCTTTCGTCGTTTATTAGCTCATTTAGATAGTAGAAAAGATGTACAAAACATTGAACTGATGAATTTAGCGGGTTTTTGTCGTAATTGTTTTAGTAAATGGACAGTAGCTGAAGCAGAAAAACTTGGTGTTTCAGTCGATATCGATAGCGCACGAGAACAAGTATACGGTATGCCTTACAGTGAATGGAAAGAAAAATATCAGCTGCCAGCTACCGAAGAGCAACTTGCTAAATTTAATAAAGGTTAACGAAACAAATTAACGTTATCAAGAATATAAAGTACTCGTTAATTTACACTATTAAACTCATGATAATTCTCTGAAATGATTAGCCTCAGAGAATTATCATTTTATCACCTACTTATCAGCATCTTTATCGATAATGGCAATACAAACAGCTCTTGCTTCTAACTCGATAGGCACGTTATTTAAAGTTTTTAAAATTAATAATTACCGCTCTTAGGACGTAATAACTTGTTACATCTAATAAGTTAAAAAAATTCAATTGTTCTTTTTTTGTACTAGTAAATTAAATTTAAATAGATAAAAACACGCAAAACAAATATAACTAACTGATTTTTATTTATTTTTCACTAAGTTTAATATTTAAACAACTAGTAACGAAAACTTTACTACCTCCAAAACAAAGTAACATATTGATTTTTATATATTTATCATAATTTAACATGCTAATTTTACTTTTTCTAAGTTTTTTTATTTAAGTAAATGATACTATATTAAAGTAAAGTTAACTTGTAACCAGTTGATTTAAAATAAAATTACCCGCCCTTCTCCGCTTATCCTTTTGTTGAATTTAAATGTTACAATTAGTGTTGCCTTATTAAGCGCTAAGTACTAGTATTTTAAAGGTTAGTTCCTGCCGTTAGAGCAAAA
>Ga0193951_1000154_pt1 | contig 31301 bp, 28 predicted proteins | sample BB_2_MG_FD_140370 | JGI IMG/M metagenome (GOLD analysis project Ga0193951, IMG submission 140370) | Microbial mat bacterial communities from the Broadkill River, Lewes, Delaware, United States - BB_2_MG | ecosystem: Environmental > Aquatic > Freshwater > River > Microbial mats | place: USA...
AGCTAAATCAAATAAACCACCAGGCGCGGCATCTACTCCGTCTGAGTAGCTAAAGGATTCACTTTCGGCTATGGATCCTTCAATTTCATTACCGAATAGTTGTATTGAAATACTGCTAACCGTATTCGTGGCACTTGCTTCTGGCGTAAAATTAACATCGATTAAAATGGATGCTGTAAAAATGGAAACAGGTACATTTAATGTGGTACTTATTACAGGGTAATTATTAGTAACTGTTGGTCCAGAATCTCCGATGGCAAAATACGGCATGTTACTACCACTGCCGTTAACTATAGAAATGTTTCTTGTTTGTTCTGGAAATCCAGATGGTGTAAACGCATCTATGTGAGATTGAAAAATTGCTCTAAACGGATGGGCTACAGGTAATTTTAGTGTAGGATCGAATGACACTAAATCTTCACCAGACAAATGGGCCTCTAAATGATCTGTAAGCAACTGTCGTGCTGCAGAAGATTTTAAAAGTCCGTTAATTAAAGGTTGAACCTCTGCAACAGGATTAGTGTCATTATAAGCTAAGAAATTCAGTTGATGTTGTAGGCCAATTGGGATGTTAGCGCCATGATGCGGTGAATCAAAAGAAATATAGAGCCTAGTGTCGGCGTCCATAGAATTTGCTTCCATGTAATTTAAGGCATATCGGGCAATAATTCCACCCATGCTAGGACCGATTATAACATTTTGTTCGGGACTATTTGAAGCTTTCTCGGTGTTTATAGTCTCTATAAGTTCTACTAATATCATAGCATTACGTTCCATAAAATCAGCTCCACCATCGACAATAGAATTGTCTGCAGTTCTAGTGTATGTTGGGAAGTTTAAAATAACCACATCAAAACCTTGAGCTCTTACCAAATCGGCTAAATTTTGATTTCCTGTAGTTTCTACAAAATCTAACGAGTTATATAAGCCCGTGATATCTCTGGCGTCTCCTGGATCAAAACCATCTACTACGAAAATGGGTTTGTCTAAAATGTTGTCTGGACTTAGAAATACTTCATATTCACCTTCGCCAGGATAATTTGCAGTTTCTCCATAGGCAGATAAATCTGGAGTAATAACGGAAGTTATTGGAATTTGAGTAAAGCCTAAAAAAGGTAAGCACCATAATAGCGTAATGTAATGTTTTTTCATTAGTACCTGATTTTAATTATTATCTTCAAAAGATACAACGTTTACCATCACAACCGCTTATTTTGGATGTCATTTCTATGAAATGCAAAAAAAATCCTTAAAAGCACTATGCTTCTAAGGATTTGCATTTCAATATATTAAAGGTATTACCCTAAAAATGGATATCTGTAATCTGTTGGAGTTACAAACGTCTCTTTAATTAACCTAGGAGATACCCAGCGTAATAAATTTTGAGGACTACCGGCTTTGTCATTAGTACCAGAGGCTCTAGCTCCTCCAAATGGTTGCTGTCCTACAACGGCACCTGTTGGTTTGTCGTTAATATAGAAGTTTCCGGCTGCATTTTGTAGTGCTTTTGTCGCTTCTTCAATAGCGTATCTATCTGTAGAGAGAATTGCACCAGTTAAGGCATATTCACTTGTTTCGTCAACCAGTTTTAACGTTTCAGAATAAGCGTCATCTTCGTATAGATATATCGTAATTACAGGGCCGAACAATTCTGTAGACATTGTAGTGTATTTTGGGTCTGTAGTAACAATAACAGTGGGTTCAATAAAGTAACCTTTCGATTTATCATAATTACCTCCAGCTATAATTTCGGCATCACTATGGGCTTTAGCTTCATCTATATATTTCGCTAATTTATCAAAAGAACCTTCATGGATAACAGCAGTAATAAAGTTACTCATGTCTTCTGGAGATCCCATTTTAAAAGAGGCTATATCTTCTAATAAATAATGTTTTACATCTGCCCAGAGACCTTTAGGGATGTATGCTCTAGATGCAGCACTACATTTTTGTCCTTGAAACTCAAAAGCCCCACGTGTAATCGCTGTAGCTACTTGTTTAGCATTGGCTGTTTTATGAGCAACGATAAAGTCTTTTCCACCTGTTTCACCAACTATTCTAGGGTAGGTCTTGTAGTTATGAATGTTGTTTCCAATTTGTTTCCATAATTCTTTAAATACATGGGTAGATCCCGTAAAGTGTAGACCAGAAAAATCAGGACTAGCTAATACTGTGTTAGTTATCATTACAGGATCGCCGAACACCACGTTAATAACACCATCTGGAACACCAGCTTCTTTAAAAATATCCATAATCACTTTTGCAGAATAGATTTGGCTATCACTTGGTTTCCAAACAACTACATTTCCCATTAATGCCATACAAGCTGGTAAATTACCGGCTATCGCTGTAAAATTGAAAGGTGTTACAGCATAGGTAAAACCTTCTAGAGGTCTATATTCTACTCTGTTCCATGCTGCACTTGTGCTTTCAGGTTGCTCCATGTAAATTTCAGACATAAACTGTACGTTAAAGCGTAAGAAATCTATAAGTTCGCAAGCGGCATCAATTTCAGCTTGATAAATATTTTTAGATTGTGCTATCATTGTGGCAGCATTAATCTTAGCTCTGTATGGGCCTGCGATTAATTCCGCAGCTTTTAAGAAAATTCCAGCACGTTGTTCCCATGGTAATTGAGACCATGATTTACGAGCTTCAAGAGCAGTAGAAATTGCTTCTTCAACATGAGTTTTTTCTGCAAGGTGATATTCGCCTACAATATGTTTATGATCATGTGGAGGAGACATTGTGTTGGTGTTGCCAGTTTTAACGTCTTTCCCATTGATGTACATAGGGACTTCAACCTTTGCATTATACATAGATTTATAAGCTTCAGAAACGGCTTTGCGTTCTGCAGAACCAGGTGCGTAAGACATAACAGGCTCGTTAACTGCTATAGGTACATTAAAGAATCCTTTTCCCATAATATATTTGTTTTTTTAAGTTTGAATTTTGAAAGTGCAAAAGTACAATTTTTATAGAAGAATGCAGCTTTCAAACGTTATAGTTGTGTGAAGGTTAGAAACTAGAATGTCTCAAATTGTAGTTAAAGGAATTTTATAAATGTCTTTGAAATACTAAAGTAAAGCTACTACTTTTTTAGAGGTGCCATTGTAACTGTGCTATGATTGTATTATAGAGACTCGTGTGAATGTCTAGAGACTCGTGTGAATGACTTAAATCATCATTAGTGATGCAAGGATTCGATTTTAAATGTCTAGTTATAGAAGTGAAACTTCTCAAATCCAAACGATTAATTAAGAGCAAAAGGAGCGCTGAGTTTAAATGAAGGAATGTAAACTTTGAATTTATTTGTTTTAGATAAATTAACCATATTATAATGACCACTCATGGCACCGAATGGAGACGTTAATAAGCAGCCAGAGTTATAGGTGTGCGACTCTCCTGGTTTCAGCACTGGTTTTTTTCCAATGACACCTTCTCCTTCAATAATCTCTTCGTTATTTAAAGCATCGAGAATGCTCCAATGTCTAGAATTTAATTGAACAGAATCCTTACTTTGGTTTTCAATAGTTACTTTGTAACCAAAAGCGAAGTGCACTTTATAATTTTTATAAAATGTACCTTCAAAGTTAGTTTCTACAGTGATCTTTATGCCGCTTGTAACTTGTTGTACCATAAGTAATAGATTAATCTATGCTAAAATAACATAATTTTTGAATGAACCATTATAATTCGGTTGAGTGGTTCTAATTTTTAACAGTTCACCAACACTGTGCTGTTTTAAATTCGGAAAACATAAATTTTAGTTATTATATTGATTTTATAGTAATTACATTAGTTGGTGATATTTACGGAGTTAGCCTCTCCAAAACCGATTAGCCTATCGTACCGATGACCAAGGTCTCTGTAATAGACTAAAACTTTATAGTTGTTTTCGGTTTCCCAAAAATTGCCGCTAATAGCTCCTTCGTTAATAGTACCAGTGTTTCTGTCTACAGCAACATATTTATAATTGTAAAACCCTTGTTTCATTAGCATAGTGAGTTCGTAGCGTTTGCTTTCTGGGTTATAAATCATTTGAGTTAAAGGTTCTATGGTAAAATAATTAAAATTACCATATATATGAATGTCCTTTGATTTTAACTCATCATGCTGCAATGAAAAGTGAACCATTACATAATCCGCTTCAATATCTGGGGTGTCTCTATCTAAGACCGTTACTAAAAAATTTCCGTTAATATCAGGGTTGTATGTATAAGGTCTGTTTTTTCGACTAATATTGGTGTATAAATAATTGTGATATAAGTCTTCTAATTCTATATATTGTACTCCAACATTCGCGGCTCTTACGTCTTTGTTTTCAAAGAATAAATATTCATTGCCTCCCCAAAATGCAGATTCAGTATCGTAGCGATAGATCAGTTCATTGCCTAACGTGTATTGTGGTTTTAGGTCGGTAATGGCTGTATTGAGGTTGTTATTTTGAATAATAGCAGTCTTAATGGTTTCTAAAGGGTTATTAAAATTCAACCCGCTTGTTGTAATTACCAAGTCTACAGACTGTTTTTCTGCTATAAATTTAACGTCTCTAGAGCGTTTTACACTTACACCGACGCTGGCGACGTCTTCATACACCATAAATTTTCTACTAAACATAAGTTCATCGTAGTCGTCATAAATGGAAATCATATAATTTCCACTCTTTAGTAATCCACGTGTTTGGGTGTTCGGAATTTTCAAATTATAATGTGAATATATTTGGTAGGTATTAAAGGAGTTTTCGTAATCTAAAATACGTTGATTGTCTAAACCACTTAAATATTCGGATTTCACCAAATTAGAAGGTGTCCAGTCAAAATTAAAATGCTCAATGACGTAATAAAAGTCTTCCTCATTAGCCGTTAAAGCATCGAACTCTAGCATTAAAGATTCTCCTAACTTTAAAACGGGTAGTTGACCTTCTGTGGTATTACTTTTAAATGTAATGGTTTTAATAAAATCTGGAGGGTTAAGTTCTACAGCTACCTGAGAAAAAAGAAGCGTAGGAAATACAATACACAGTAAATTGTTTAAAAACGTTTTTTTCATTTTTTTTGAAATCTTAGCGTATAAATATAATCAAAATCTATGCCCTAAAATAGCCTTCTTATTTATAATGATTACAAATAAAAAAGTTGCTGTATTTTGGGCTTTAATTAATCATTAATTCGTAAATTTGCCCCGATTTTTAGATAACTAATCTTTAAAAGATATGTCAAAAGACATCAAAATTAAAAAGGGTTTAGATATAAAGTTGATTGGTGAAGCTGATCAAACTATTGAAAATGCTATTGTTAGTAATTTTTACACTATTAAACCTGAGGATTTCCATAGTATTATTCCAAAACTTGTAGCAAAACAAGGGACACGTGTTAAAGCAGGTGAAACTTTGTTTTTTAATAAGGACAATGAAGCCATGAAGTTTGTTTCACCAGTATCTGGTGAGGTTACAGAAGTGCAACGTGGTCCTAGGCGTCGTATCGATGCTATTAAAATTACTGCAGATAAAGAACAGACTTACATAGAACATGGTAAGTTTGATTTAAGTGCAGATGCTGAAAAAACAAAAGCACATTTGTTAGCTTCGGGCTGTTGGAGTTTTATAAAACAACGTCCTTACGATGTAATTGCAAAAGCTGATAGTACTCCAAAAGCAATCTTTATTTCTGGTTATGCGAGTGCTCCATTAGCCGCTAATTTAGATTTTACTTTAACGGGTAAAGAGGCTGAGTTACAAGCTGCAGTTACTGCTTTGTCTAAGTTTACTACAGGTGGAGTTCATATTTCTGTTGGAGCGAACTCAAATTCTCCTTTAGCTAATTTAGAAAATGCAACTACGTATAAGGTTTCTGGTCCTCATCCTTCAGGGAATGTGGGAACTTTAATTAATAAGGTTAATCCTGTTAATAAAGGTGAAACAGTATGGACTGTAAATGCACAAGATTTAGTCATAATTGGAGAGTTGCTTTTAACAGGTAAATTTAACGCAGAGCGTGTTGTTGCCTTGGCAGGATCTTCGGTTAAAAAACCGAGATATTTTAGAACTAAGTTAGGTTCTGAAATTTCAACTATGATTTATGATAACGGTGTGGAACGAGATAGTAATGATCGTTTTATTTCAGGCAATGTGTTGTCTGGAAAACGCGTTCAGCCAGATGGTTACTTAGATTATTATAGTAATGTGATTTCGGTAATCCCTGAAGGTAACGATTACGAATTGTTTGGATGGAATAAACCAGTTTTTGATAAAGTCTCTAATACAAGAGCTTTAACTTTTTCTTGGTTAACGCCGAATAAGAAATACGATCTAAGCACCAATATGAATGGTGAACACAGAAACTTTGTACTTACAGGTAATTACGAGCAAGTTTTTCCATTAGATATTTATCCGATGCAAATCTTAAAAGCATGTTTGTATAAAGATTTAGATGAAATGGAGGCTTTAGGTATGTACGAAGTAGCACCTGAAGATTTTGCTTTAACAGAGTTTGTTTGTGTGTCTAAACAGCCACATCAGCAAATTATTAGAGCAGGCTTGGATTTAATGTTAGAAGAAATCGGTTAAAAAATAGATAATGGGTTTAAAACAAAACTTACATAATTTAAGAGAAAAATATAAGGGGACTAAGATGGCACCAGCCTTCAACGCCATACATACTTTTCTTTATACGCCAAATGATACTGCACATGGTGGTACACATATTAAGGCAGCGGATGATTTAAAACGTACAATGAACACGGTTATAATGGCCTTAATTCCGTGTTTAATCTTCGGTATGTTTAATGCAGGTTATCAGCATTATTTAGCAGCAGGAGACATTGAAGCCGTATCAAGTGGTTTCTTTAGCAGTGAATTCTGGTCTTTACAGAATTTCGCTCTTGGCTTTTGGAAAATCTTACCAATCCTAATCATTTCTTATGGTGTAGGTCTTGGTGTAGAATTCCTTTTTGCTGTTATTAAAGGACACGAAGTAGAAGAAGGTTACTTGGTAACAGGGATGTTAGTGCCATTAATTGTGCCAATTGATATTCCTTTATGGATGCTAGTTGTTGCCGTTATTTTTGGCGTGGTTATCGGTAAAGAGGTCTTTGGAGGTACAGGGATGAATATCTTAAACCCTGCCTTAACCATTAGAGCATTTTTATTCTTCGCATATCCTACTTGGATGAGTGGTGATAAAGTTTGGGTTGAAGGTGCTGTAGAAAGAACTAGAGAAATTGCTAATGGTTCAACTGCCGATGCTATTTCAGGCGAAACAATATTAGGTAGTTTGGCACAATCTCATGGAGTTGATTATTCTGTTATGGATATGTTCTTTGGGTTTATTCCTGGGTCTATCGGTGAAACCTCTACACTTCTAATTTTATTAGGAGGATTATTTCTGATTTTTACAAAAATCGGAAGCTGGAGAATCATGTTAAGTGCTGTATTAGGTGCTTTAGTTATGGGTTATATCTTTAACCTGGTTGTCGCTGCCGGATGGATTACAGATACAAGTAAGTTTTACGGATTAATGAATACTGAGTTCTGGCATCATTTACTAATTGGTGGTATGGCATTTGGTATTGTATATATGGCAACAGATCCGGTTACGGCATCGCAAACCAATAAAGGAAAATGGATTTATGGTTTCCTAATAGGATTTATATCCATTATGATTCGTGTATTTAATCCAGCCTACCCAGAAGGTGTGATGTTAGCAATATTGTTAATGAATGTATTTGCCCCAACAATAGATCATTATGTAGTTCAGGGCAATGTGAAAAGAAGATTAAAAAGAGCAAAATTAAAAACAGCTTAAATTATGGCAATCGATACAGAAAAAAATAGTTATACCGTTATTTTTGCCATTGTTATGGTGTTAGTAGTGGGTTCTATACTTGCAGGACTTGCTTCAGGGTTGAAACCTTTAGTAGATGCAAATAAACGTTTTGAAAAGCAGCAGAACATATTGTACGCGATGGGTATTAATGCTAATGAAGGTACAAGTGATGTGGCATTTATTTCTACAGATAAAGTAGAAGAAGAGTTTAAAAACGCGATCACTAAGCAATATGTTATTCAAGGTGCAGACGTTACAGAAAACCCTGAGGCATATTTAATTGATATCAAAAAAGAAGAAGCTAAAGCTAAAGATCCCGATTATACAAGAAAATTACCATTGTTTGAAGGTGAGAAAGCAGGTGAACCAATATATGTTATTCCAATTAGAGGAAAAGGATTATGGGATGCGATCTGGGGATTTGTTGCTGTCGATAAGTCTATGACGATAGAAGGTGTTTTCTTTGACCATGCAGGTGAAACTCCTGGTTTAGGAGCAGAGATTAAGCAACGTTATTTTATGGACGATTTTGAAGGTGAGCATTTATTAAATGGAGCAGGTGTTTTTAAAGGCATCAATGTTGCTAAAGGAAATGCAGATCCTAAAAACGAGAGAAAAAACGACAATGCTGTAGATGCTATAGCAGGTGCTACTATTACTGGTGATGGAGTAACTGCAATGATTATGAAAGATTTAAAAATGTACGTGCCTTATTTCAAGACATTAAAATAAAAATGTATGGGACTTTTATCAAAAAAAGATAGTAAACTAATATTAGATCCTTTAGCGGACAACAATCCAATAACCATTCAGGTATTAGGAATCTGTTCTGCTTTAGCAATTACAGCACAGTTAAAACCTTCTATAGTAATGGCCATCTCTGTGGTTTTTGTACTTAGTGTAGGTAATGTCGTTATCTCTTTAATGAGAAACATTATCCCTTCTAAAATTAGAATTATTGTACAATTAATAGTTGTAGCAACTTTAGTAATTATTGTAGACCAAGTGCTAAAAGCATTTGCGTATAGTTTAAGTAAGGAACTTTCCGTATTTATCGGTTTAATTATTACCAATTGTATTATCATGGGACGTTTTGAAGCTTTTGCATTAGGAAATGGTCCTTGGAAATCATTCTTAGATGGTATAGGAAATGCTGCTGGTTACGGTTTAATACTTATAATTGTTGGTTTTTTTAGAGAACTTTTAGGTTCAGGAACTTTATTTGGATTTAAAGTTTTAGGTGATTCTGTAGAAAAAACAGGATTATACGCCATTGGCTATGAAAACAACGGATTTATGGTTTTACCTCCTATGGCATTAATAGTAGTTGGTTTGATTATTTGGGTACAACGTAGTAGAAATAAAGAATTAATAGAAGACTAAATTAGTATGTAGTTACGAGTTGTGTGTTGATAGTGTATTCACCACCAACTAAAGACTAACAACTAAAAACAAAATATATGGAACATATAGAATTATTTTTCAAATCGATCTTTGTAGACAACATGGTTTTTGCATACTTCTTAGGTATGTGTTCTTACTTAGCAGTGTCTAAAAAAGTATCAACAGCAGTTGGTTTAGGAGCTGCTGTAATTTTTGTATTAGCAATCACAGTGCCTTTAAACTGGTTATTAGATCAGTATCTTTTACAAGAAGGAGCTTTAACGTGGTTAGGGCCAGAATATGCGGATTACGACCTAGGTTTCTTATCTTTTATCATGTTTATTGCAACGATTGCAACTATGGTACAGTTAGTTGAAATCATTGTAGAGAAGTTTTCTCCTTCATTGTATAATTCTTTAGGTATCTTTTTACCATTAATCGCGGTTAATTGTGCAATTTTAGGTGGTTCTTTATTTATGCAATCACGTGAAATTGAAACCCTAGGATTAGCACTTAACTATGGAATTGGTTCAGGAATTGGTTGGTTTTTAGCTATTGTTGCTATTGCAGCAATTAGAGAGAAAATTAGATATAGTAATGTACCAGCACCATTAAGAGGCTTAGGAATTACATTTATTATCACAGGCCTAATGGCAATTGGTTTTATGAGCTTTGGTGGTATGTTAACTGGTGGTGAAGAAGAAGCAACAGAAGAAACAAGTAAAGATACTGTTGGAATGGTAACAACGACTTCAACAGATGTAAAAAATGAGACTTCGAGTCTTGTTATAGAAACAACTAACGATACGGATAAAAATTAATAATGAATATGGTATTAGCAGCAAGCACTTTAGGAACGGTCATTACTACCGTTGTAGCCTTTTTAGTAGTTACTTTATTATTGGTATCGCTTTTACTTGTAGTGAAACAAAAATTGTCCCCTTCAGGACCTGTAAAAATCACTATTAATGGTGAACGTGAAATTGAAGTAGGATCAGGAGATACATTATTAAGTACACTTGGATCTCAAAAGATATTTTTACCATCTGCATGTGGTGGTGGAGGTACTTGTATTCAATGCGAATGTCATGTATTATCTGGTGGTGGTGAAGCTTTGCCAACAGAAACACCGCATTTTTCTAGAAAAGAATTAGCACATGGTGCACGATTATCTTGTCAGGTGAAAGTGAAACAAGATATGGAAATTACAATTCCAGAAGAAGTTTTTGGAATTAAGAAATGGGAAGCGACCGTTGTACGTAATTATAATGTGGCGTCTTTTATAAAGGAGTTTGTTGTTGAAATTCCTGAAGACATGGGGTATAAAGCTGGTGGTTATATTCAGATTGAAATTCCTAGTTGTGAGGTTAAATTCTCTGATATGGACATTACAGCACACCCTGAAGAACACGAAACACCGGATAAATTTCAGGCAGAATGGGATAAATTTAATTTATGGCCATTAGTGATGAAAAATGATGAAACAGTAGAACGAGCTTATTCTATGGCTTCTTACCCTGCTGAAGGACGTGAGATTATGCTTAACGTTCGTATTGCAACTCCGCCATGGGATCGTGCTAAAAACGGTTGGATGGATGTTAATCCAGGTGTAGCATCATCTTACATTTTTAATCAAAAACCAGGTGATAAAGTGGTTATATCTGGACCTTATGGTGAATTCTTTATTAATGAATCAGATAGTGAAATGCTTTACGTTGGTGGTGGAGCAGGTATGGCACCAATGCGTTCTCACTTATATCACTTATTCAAAACCTTAAAAACAGGTCGTAAAGTAACTTATTGGTATGGAGGACGTTCTAAACGTGAATTATTCTATTTAGAGCACTTCCGTGAGTTAGAAAGAGATTTTCCTAACTTTAAATTTTACCTAGCATTATCTGAACCTATGGAAGAAGATAATTGGAAAGTAAAAGAAAACATAGATGCACCAGGAGATGGATTTGTAGGCTTTATTCACAATTGTGTTATTGATAACTATTTAAGTCATCACGAGTCTCCAGAAGATATAGAATTATATTTCTGTGGACCTCCATTAATGAACCAAGCTGTTCAGAAAATGGGAGAAGATTTTGGGATCCCAGATGAGCATATTAGATTTGATGACTTTGGAGGATAATCCAAAGAACTTATATAACAAAAAAAACAACTCAATTGAGTTGTTTTTTTTTGTTTAAACTTTAATTATGAATGTTATAATGCCGAATCCTTTTCTTCTCTTGTACTCAAAATCTCCTTTAAAGTGTCAATAGAAATAGGCTTAATAATGTAATTAGAAACAGCTTTATACCGTTTTGCTCTGTCTAAGTCAACCGGATCAATGGATGAGCTTACGATGTAGATAGTAACTAGTTTATGTGATTCTATCTTAACAAATTCATCTAGAAATTCCCAGCCATCCATAATGGGCATATTGATATCTAATAATATTATATCTGGTACTTGTGCACCAGTATTCATTATAGGTTTCAAATTATTAATGGCTTCTTGCCCATTTTTAAAGATCATGAATGAATTACAAAAATCGGATAATTCCATCATTCTTTTTGCACCGAAAATAAAAATCGGATCATCATCGATGATACATGCAACGTCAATTTTATTCATATGTTTTTAAATGTATATAAAAGGTTGTTCCTTCGTTAACTTTACTTTCAACTTCAATTTTTCCACCGATAGCTTCTACTTGATTTTTAGTAATAAAGAGTCCTAACCCACGAGAGTCGGCATGTTTATGAAATGTTTTGTACATGCCAAATAATTTTGAGCCATATTTATCTAAGTCAATACCCTGACCATAATCCCTAATTTCTAAAATAACAAAGTCATTTTTAAGGTAAGCCTTTACTTCAATTTTTGCTGGTTCTGTTGGCTTTTTATACTTTATTGCATTGGTTAAAAAATTTAGTAATATGCTATCTAAATACGCAGGCACGGCTTTAATAATAATATCTGGAGCAATATCAATAGAAATCGTAGTTTTAGAATCTAATAGAAGTGCAGAAATACTTGAATAGGCTTTATTAAAATTTTCCAATAAATTTAAAGGCTCTGTCTTTAGATCTTTTTGAATATTAATGGCGGCAACTTCGTTTAAGTTTTCTACTGTTTCTCCCAAATGGGTTACGGCTTGATTTAATAAAGGGAAAATTTCATTGTCTGTTGTTTCTGGTAAATCCATTTTTACTATATCTAGTAGCATATCGAGATTACCATAATGCGATCTAAGATTGTGAGAAACAATATGTGCAAAGTTCAACAAACGTTTATTCTGGTCTTCTGTTGTAGTTAATAACTGTGAAACTTTTTTACTGGCTTTTTTTATGTCAGTAACATCATTTATTTGCGCCACAAAATGCACAGGCTGTCCTTTATTGTCTCTAACAATTGATGTAGATAATTGGGCCCAAATGATTTCGTGCTGCTTGCTAATGTAGCGCTTTTCAGTTTCAAAATGATCGATTTTACCACTCAACATACCGATCATGGCTTTATAATCTTTCCTTAAATCTTCGGGATGTGTGAGGTCTACAAAACTTAATTTTTTTATTTCGTCTTTGGTATAGCCAAAAGTGTCGCAAAGACTTTGGTTCACATCAATCCAATTGCCGTCTAAATCAACGATAGCCATTCCGACTAATGCAGTATCAAACGTTCTTCTAAGTTGCTCTTCTTTATAGGCAAGCTGTTTAGCATTTTTGGTTTTTTTATCAATATCTTGAAATAATCCTTGTACCAAAATACATTGGTCATCTTTAACAATGGGAATTCCAATTGCTCTCACCCATATGTCTTTTCCGGTATATGTTGTTATTTGTACTTCTGCATCAAAGTCTTCTTTAAGTTCTATACAATTAGAAAATAATTTGGAAATAGTATCTCGGCATGAACCTTCTTTGTAAAAAGACAAGCCAGCTTCCACATTAGGTTTGTAATCTAGGGGGACTTCGTGAATTTTTTTTGTTTGGCTGCTCCAGTTTAATGTAGCGGATGTAGGGTCATACTCCCAGGTGCCAATAGTGACACGCTCCTGGATGAATTCTAATAGATCAATTCTACTCTTGTTTTGCGTATTAGGGATAGACAAAATAGATAGTTTATAGGGGTTAAGTGACAAATATAAATTTAATTCTGTATGTTTTATATGTAAAAATCTTGATTTCTCAATTAAAGCGCATTATTATAACTGTAGATTATGGCTATTTATACTCCATAATTAAGTATACCGAGGTGGTCTCACCTATATTTAAAACTTCGTGAGAAGTGATAGAATCTTTGCTAAATGTATAGCCAGTTGGAACGTTGACCTCTCGAGTACCTGAGTGATCTGTAATTCTAAATTTCCCTCCAACTAAAGTATACCCAACATGTGGATTGTGGTAATGTTTCTCGTGTCCAACGCCAGGTTCAAAAGTGCATTTAAGGACCCTTAGTTCTTCATTCTCTTCTAAAACTTCACAGACTGCTTTACCTTTCCAACCGGCTTCTAAAGGATCTGGTAATGATGGTTGATGTTTACAACTTAAAATTATTGTTGCATACACTAACATAAAGGTCAATGTTGTTTGGATTTTCATACATTTTATTTCAAAGCAATATACTTATTTTATGCCAATAAGAACTATATCGTTTAGTTCACAACATGGATTAAACAAATTTAAGATTTAACAGGTGATTTAAGATTTATTTTAGTTAATCTAGAGATATTGCGTCTTAAATATTAAAGAGTTTAGATACATATTAGTTTGTAGTTTGATTATAGGTTTTTTTGTTTAAGAAAATGAAATTCAGTGTCGTACATACGAAAATTAAAATACTTTGCGTTAGTTTAATTATGAAGAAAATTATTCTTGTCCTTTTAATCTTAACATCACTTGCTGTTTTAGCGTTTCAATTTAGACCAATAAAAAAAGTAGCTAAAATCGTTAAATCAAGTATTAAAACACCAGATCTTATTAATAAAGATAGTTTAACGATTGCTTCAAGAGTTATTGTTCCTAAAGGTTATAAACGTGTCGAGTATACCAAAGGAAGCTTTGAAGCGTATCTTAGAAAATACAAATTAAAACCCTTTGGAAGTAAAATCGTTAATTTTGATGATACCCATTATTTCTGGCAAGGCGGTCATATAGGTGTTTTAGAAATTCCGGTGCCTAAAAACGGATTGCAACAATGTGCAGATGCACTAATTAGAATACGAAGCGAATACCTTTGGGATAATAATAGAACGTCTGAAATAGGTTTCAATTTTACCTCTGGCCATTATTGCTCTTGGACAAAATATGCTGAAGGCTACAGACCTAAAATCAATGGCAATAAAGTGTCGTTTCATAAAACTGCAAGAGCAAACCATTCAAAAGAAAATTCATATAACTATCTGAATTTGATTTACATGTATTCAGGAACCTTATCACTTTACCATGAATTAGAATCCATTTCAGCTAAAGATTTAAAAATTGGAGATATGCTCATAAAAGGAGGTTCACCTGGCCATATTGTTATGGTAGCTGATGAGGTGGTTAACGATAAAGGTGAAAAATTATTTTTGTTGTTTCAAGGTAATACTCCAGCGCAAAGTGTGCATTTGGTTAAAAATCTACAAGTGCCTTCTATTTCTCCTTGGTACAAGTTGGAAGACGATGTGATGATTCAGGTATCAAATTATACATTTGTGAGCGCAAAATATGTGCGTTTTAAATAGCAAGTTTGTATTTTTGTAACATGAGTAAAGCACTAACACCCCAAGAAGTTCATAATCTCGCTATGAACCACGTAGGCAAAGACCTGGAAGCTCGTGGTTTTGAATTTATTGCTATTAATTCTAAGTTAAAACGTCATCCGCAATTTGTATGTATTGATAAAAATAATCAATACTATTTTGTTGTGGTGCGTGCTGTTATTTTGCCAGACAATCCTAATAATTATGATGTGGTTTGGATGGAAACTTTCAAAAAACACGCTTTCGAAAAAGATGCAAAAGTATTGTATGCAGGAGTTGGTTTAGGAAACCCAGAAGGTGAAGATTTACCCATTTATCTTAACGAAGAGTACCTCATAGAATACAATGGAATTCAAGTTATAGAAATGAATTTGAATTAATACAACTATTTAGCTAACTCCCTTTTTTAGAACTACTTTTATATGAGAAATATATTATACTTGTGTCTTACTGTGCTACTTTTTTCATGTACTCAAGAACCTAAGAATATTAAAATGAGTGGTCCTGTTTTTGGAACAAGCTACAATATTCAATACTTCACTTCAAACAATGTGAATTATAAACCACAGGTTGATAGTATTTTTAATGTTATCAATCAATCGATGTCTACTTATATTCCAGGTTCTAAAATTTCTAGATTAAACAAAGGTGAAGCTATAGTGGTAGACGAACATTTTAAACGCGTTTTTCAAAAGGCAAAAGAAATTTATAGAGCTACTGAAGGAGCATTTGATCCTACCATAGGATCGGTCGTTAATGCATGGGACTTTGGGCCAGAAGGTAAAATAGTAAATATAGATAGTACAACGATCGATAGTTTAATGCGCTCGGTTGGGTATAACCGAATGGGATTGAGAGCTGATAAGGTGATTAAAAACTCAAAATCATTTTTAGACTTTAATGCCATTGCAAAGGGGTATGGAGTAGATGCTATTGGCGAATTTCTAGAAAGCAGAAATATTAAAGACTATTTGGTAGAAATAGGAGGTGAGATTCGTGTTCGAGGGCTTAACTTAGATAAAAAATCATCATGGAAAGTCGGTATAGACGATCCGAATTTTGAAGGTGAACAGTCGTATTCTAAAGTGATTACGTTGCAAGATGAAGCTATGGCAACCTCTGGAACCTATCGCAAATTTAAAATAGACGAAAACGGAAACCGTTATGCGCACATTATTGATACCAAAACAGGTTATCCATCTAAAACTAATATTCTTAGTGTCTCTGTATTGGCAGAAGATTGTATGACGGCTGATGCGTACGCAACGGCTTTTCAGGCTATGGGCATTGAGAATATAACCGAGTTTTTATATAGGCATTCTGAATTGAAAGCATTTATCATTTTTGAGAATGATGAAAACGAGTTTGAGACCTTGTCGTTAAATAACTTTCCAAATTAGAAAAATCAACATTCAGCAATTAAAAACCCACTTTTAAAAGCTAATAGGCTTTCAGTTTGTATTTTATTGTAGTTTTATCTGCAATATTATGATGCTGAAGAAAACTCTCTTTCTTATATTATTCCAATTGTGCTTAAGTTATATGCAAGCACAAGAACCTGTATCTGTACACCTCACAGAAAAAGATGGCTTGCCTGATAAGGAGTTCTATAATATTATTGAAGATCGTAAAGGATTTATTTGGTTAGCTGCAGATAAAGGGCTTTTTAGATATGATGGAAAAGTCTTTAAAAATTACAGCAATCAAGAAAAAAGGGGGTTATCTGTTTTTGAACCTGTAGAAGATCATTTAGGGCGTATTTGGTGTAATAATATTTCTGGTCAGTTTTTTTATGTAGAAAATGATCAACTTATCACGTTTATAGATCTAGGGAAAGAGCTAAAGGGAGAACTTTCAAATTATATTGTTACTACAAAAAATCTAATTGTTTTTACTAAGTACAGCATTTATTATATCAATTTATTGAGTAAAAAAGTCACTACACCATATGAGACTGATTTTGCTTATGGTATGCCTTTTGAGTATAATAATGACATTCTTTTTGGGGCGTTTGATAATTTATGTAAACTAAGCAAAGGTTATAAAAAAGAGAATCTTATTAAGTTCGAATTACCAAAAGCTAAAAAGAACGGCAAATATAATATTAATGAAAAATCAAGACTATTTAAATTTGGGTCTACCTTATTTTTAAGAAGGGAACATGGAGAAAAAAATCGTTTTTTTAAGCTCGATTTAAAAGAAAAACATCAAACCGAAATTTACGATTTCAAAGCACTTATTAATAAGCGGTACCTCTCTTTTTTTGAGAATGACGGTCAGTTGTGGGTTGCTACAAATAATGGAGTTTTGGTATATTCTTTTGATAATAAAATATTTAAATTAGAAAAACAGTTTTTAGAATCTTATCATATTACCAAAATTATAAAAGATAAGGATGATAATTTTTGGTTTACGACGTTGAATAATGGTGTTTTTGTTATACCTAATATTCATATAGAACGTTTAAACATTTCGGAAAAAAATAGTAATATAAGTAATTTAGAAAAGCTAGATGATACTACATTGTTTTTTGGGACTAATAATGGAGATGTAGGTTTTTATGATGTTATAAATCATACGGAAGATATTATAGACCTACCATCAACAGCGCGAGTTTCAGCTATAAAATACTTTGCAAAAGAACAGTGGACTTTTATTAGCAAAGATGATGGTGGTTTTTTGTTAGATAACAAAACCAAACAAGTAGCTGCCTTTAATAATTTTCATGCAGCAAAGAGTTTGTCTATTATAAATAATGAAAACTTATTATTTGTAAACTATGCCGATGTGCGTTTATTAGATAGTAAAAATTTTAATAAAATAGGTCAGGATATTTCTTCAAATAAAAGGACGTTTACCTCATTTTATGATTCCGAAAACAAAAGTACTTATATTGGTTTTGTAGACGATTTAGTAAGTTATGATAGCGATTGGAAGCTAAATCATATTAGGAATAATGATCAATCTATTTTTGCAACAACGCTAACCAAATCGGCTAATGGAATGATTTGGGCTGCCACATTTAAGGATGGGATTTATGGTATAAGTCATCATAAAGTGGTGTCTCATTTTACAACCCATAATGGTTTAGTGTCTAATCGTATTGAAAACATTAAAGCAGATGATAACAAACTATGGATAGCTACAGATAAAGGGATTCAGTTATTAGATATCGAAACCAAAAAAATAAAAACCTTAACGAAAAGAGATGGTATCGTCTCGTATGATATTTCTGGTATAGAAATTTTAGATAATACGGTTGTGTTTTCTTCTAATTTAGGATTGTTTAGAATTAACAAAGAGGCAGTATTTAAAGCACCAATACAGCATACCGTTTATTTTAGTCAAGTAGAACTTAATGAAGCAATCACAGATGTAAAGACTAATTATGAACTTGATTACGATCAAAATACAATTAACATTGAATTTAATGTCAATGGGTTCCAATTTAATCAGAAGGGGAAATATTTGTATCGCTTATTAGGATTAAGTACCGATTGGGTTTCAACAGAAACAGGTGTTAATTCTGTTAAATACAATAGCTTGCCTGCCGGAAATTATACCTTTCAAGTAAAACCTGTACTTGATTTTGAAAGTAGCGCTAATACAATAAAAGAACTTAAATTTTCAATTGCTAGACCATTTTGGAAAACATGGTGGTTTATATCAGGGCTTTCGATTTTAGTATTAGGATCGACAGTTTTATACTACCGAAGAAAAATAAAACAGAAGGAACAACAACGACAATTAGAAGTAAAGCAACTGTCATTAGATAATGAGTTGATTAATCTGAAATTAGAAAATTTACGTTCTCAGATGAATCCGCATTTTATATTTAATGCACTTAATTCTATTCAGGAATATATTGTTTTAAACCAAAAAATATTAGCAAGTATATACTTGGGGAAATTTGCAGATTTAATCAGAACATACCTAAATCACAGCACCAAAGGACGTATTACGCTTCAAGAAGAAATTGACTGTCTCGATATGTATTTAGAATTAGAGAAATTACGTTTTGAGGATAAACTTGAGTATTCTATTAATAGTTCGGGCAGTTTAACCACAAGTGACGTTTATATTCCAACAATGCTCATTCAGCCTTATGTAGAAAATGCATTAAAGCATGGTTTATTACATCGCAAAACAGACCGTATTTTGAAGATTGATTTTTTTATTAATGACAAAACAAAAACAGTTAAATGCGTCATTATAGATAATGGTGTTGGTAGAGATAAGGCAGAAGAATTTAAAGCCCGAAAAAACAAAAAACATAAATCCTTTGCTACAAAAGCCACTCAAGACCGATTGGCATTATTAAATTATGGTAAGCAAAAGCAAGTCGGAGTCACTATAACAGATTTGTTTGAAGATAACCAACCATCCGGAACACAAGTAGAAATTAATATTCCTTTCACAACCTAAACCTAGAATTATGAACGTAGTAATTATTGACGATGAGCCTAAGGCTAGAAAATTACTAGAAATTTTAATAAAAGAAAACAGCCCAAAGATTACGCAATGTTTTACGGCTGAAGATTTATTAAGTGGTGTAGAAATTATAAAGCGAGAACAACCACAAATTGTATTTTTAGATATTGAAATGCCAGAACATTCGGGTTTAGAAATCTTTGATTTTATTGATAGTAGAACCTCTAATTTCGAAATCATATTTACAACCGCTTATAGCGAATATGCCATTAAAGCCTTTGAGCTTTCAGCTGTAGATTATTTATTAAAACCATTGCGAGCAGATAAATTAGTCGACGCTATTGAAAAAGCGATCGCCAATATTGGGAAATCTCATATTAATTTAAAATTAGAAGAACTTCAGAAAAGCCTAAAATCTTCTAACTTTAAAAAGATAGGGCTTCCTGTTGCAGATGGCATAAAGTTTATCAATTTTGAAGATATTATTCTTTTAAAAGCAGATGGCATGTATACTAAAGTAAGTATTCATGAGGCTTCAGAATTATTAATAAGTAAGCCTCTTAAGCATTTTGAAGCGTTATTAGAATCCATTCCAACCTTTTATAGACCACATCGTTCTTACCTTATTAATCTAAAGTACATTCAAGAATACTGTAAAAGAGATGGTGGTTATATTATTATGGACAATAATGAAAGTGTGTCTATCTCAAAAGATAAGAAAGATGAATTTTTAACTATTGTTCAGAATATAGGTTAGAATTTTTAGAAGTCGAAACGAACATTTCAGAAATCGAGATGGTTTTGTAACCCTTTCATAATAGATATTTGGTTCATTAACAACAATTAAAACCAAATTTATTATGCAAAAAATTACATTTTTTCACGAACACATAATCAAAAAAGGTCTCGTGAGTCAAACTAAATTACTTTTAATGCTACTTTTTGTAAGTAGTTTATCCATCGCACAAGTTCCTACAGATGCTGTTGCAAGTTACACATTTACTAGTGGAAGCTTAACCAACGTTGTAGACCCTGGAAACGGTGATTTATCTGGTGCAGCACCGATAGTACGACCAGATCGTTTTGGTATTGCAGATAATGCCATTAGAGCAAACGCTGTTTCGAGAAACGGTTATCAATTTACAGGCACAAATAATGATGTAAGTGTAAGTTTTTGGATACAAGGATCTGCACCAATAAGTGGATTTCAAAGAGTTATTGATATTTTTGATACAAGTGGAGATGGACTTTCTATAAGAACCTCTCCTAGTAATACATTAGTTACAAGGTTTAAAAACGGAAGCAACGATTCTCAAGGTGCACAATCTGGACTTTCTATTTTTGATGGTGTTTGGCACCATGTTGCTTTTACAATAAAGAAAACCGCAACAGGTTACGATAATAGTGTATATATAGATGGGACATTACATGCTTCACTTTCAGAAGATGTAGATTCTAGTGATACCTCTAATTTTTTAATCACTAATGCAAACTTTAGAGTTTCTCCATTAAATTATTTCGGAAATATTGATGATATATTTGTTTTTAATAGAGCAATTACTAGTGCTGAGGTGAATGCAATATACACAGAAACTGCTGAGGTTGTTTATGTTAATGCTACCGCTACTGGTGCTAATGATGGGACGTCATGGACAGATGCTTATGTGGATCTACAAGATGCTTTGGCTAATGTTGTTGGCGCACATGAGTTATGGGTAGCAAAAGGAACATATACTCCAGATGCTACAGATACAAGTAGTAGTTTTGTTTTGAATGGTAGTTTGTTTGGTGGTTTTGATGGTACAGAGGCAACTAAGGAAGATAGAGATATGAGCCTTTTACATACAACAAATGCCACTATTCTTAGTGGTGATTTAGCAGGAGATGATGATGATACACCAGACTTTAATGATACAACTAGAGATGATAATAGTAAGCATGTTGTAGAAGTAACTAATAACGGAGTAGAAATAAATGGTGTAATAATACAAGGTGGTCATGCGGATGCTACAAGTGGTGACGATCGCTTTGGAGCAGGTATTTTTAAATCTGTTGCAATTGCAAATATTAGTGTTAGGAACTGTGTTATTAAAAACAATGTAGCTTTTACTGGAGCTGGTTTAGCCTTAACAACAACAGCACAAGATTCTAATATGGTAATAGATGCCTGTGTTTTTGAGAATAATTTAGCAAATGCAGCGGCTTGTGTAGATTATCATCGTTCTGGTTCTGTGGCAGACATGAATATTACAGTTACAAATTCGTTATTTAATTCTAACAGAACTGAGGACGACGCAGCGAAAGGTAGAAGTGGTTCAGGTGCGTCTACACTGCGTTTACGTGCGTATTTCACAAGTGTAGATCTTCATGCAAAAATTGTGAATAATACATTTGTAAATAATGTAAGCAATGGTAGTGGCTCTAGTTCAGATTTTCCTGTTGTTGATATATCTAGAAATGATGGAGGTTGGGGACATATAACTGTGGCTAATAATATCTTTTGGGAAAACTCAGCAAACGGTAATCCAATTGCCAAAGCTGTTGGGAGATCTGGTAGTTCAACTAGGTTTGGTAATACAAATGCTAGTAGAATTGTAAAGAATAACACAGATGAAGATGGTCTTTCTTTAATAACAGGGACTACAGCAACAAGTTCTACAGATCCTAATTTAGATGTAGATTTTAAATTAACCGCTGGTTCTACGTCTGTTGATACTGGAGATAACAGTTTAATTCCAGCAGAAATTACAACAGATTTATTATTTAACCAACGTATTTTTAATACTACAGTAGATCGTGGAGCTTATGAATACGATCCGTCTTTAGGAATTAATGATGTAGTGTTAAACGAATACGACATCAAATTATACCCTAACCCAACCACTTCAATTTTAAATATTGAAATGACTCAAAACTTAAAACAAGTATCAATTTATTCTGTTTTAGGATCTGAGGTATTAAGAACTCAAAATGAAACTATTGATGTTTCAGGATTATCTAATGGAATATTCTTAATTAAAATCGAAGATGAGAACGGAAACGTTTCAACTAAACGATTTGTGAAGAAATAAATGTGCTATTAATCAATTGTAGAAAGTTGGACTAATTAATTTTAGTTCAACTTTTCTTTTTATATGAAGTATTTTAAACAAAACAAACTAGAACTATTTCTTGTGGTATTCTATCTCGTTATCGGGATTATAGTTATGTGGATCTTTTGAAACTATATGGCATTAATCAATAATAAGAGCCAACCCGTAACTAACAGTAAGCCACCTATGGGTGTAATTGGCCCTAAAAACCGAAGTTTCTTGCCTTTAGCATCAGATAAAATTAAACCGTAAATACTAAAAGAGAATAGTAGAATTCCAATAGTGAAACACCAATACGTTGCTGAGGTAACGTTAGTTCCGCTAACACCTAATGCTAATAATACGATGGCATGATACATCTGATATTTTACACCAACTTCAAAACTATGTAATTGTTCAGTCGATAATGTTTTCTTTAAAGCATGAGCGCCAAAAGCCCCAAAAATTACGGCAAGCATGCCGAAAAGTGCACCTGTAGCAATTATATAGTGTTGTGTCATTTAATATGTTTTTTTACTTATAAACCACAGGAATAATTTCACCTTTAGCTAAACAATACCTTTCAATATCTTCATCAGAAAGCGAAGCTGTATAATCCACTTCTTCTACTGTAAAACCTATAGAACGCAGCTTGTCAAAATAATCTCTACCATACACACGAACATGGTCATATTGTCCAAAAATCTTTGCACGTTCGTCTCTGTCTGTTATTGAATCATCTACAAAAGTTACCTCACGATTTAGGTCTTGTGGAATCTGAAAAATACCATAACCACCTGGTTTCATCACTCTGTATAATTCTTGCATCGCTTTGGTATCATCAGGAATATGTTCTAACACATGATTACAAAGAATTACGTTGTAACTATTATCTTCAAAAGGCAAATCGCAAATATCTGCTTTTACATCTGCAATAGGTGATAATAGATCTGTAGTGGTATAATCTAAATTTTTAAGTTCTCTAAAACGTTTTAAAAAACATTGTTCTGGTGCAAAATGCAATACTTTTTTTTCAGCTTTAAAAAAATCTGTTTTAGTATTTAGGAATAACCATAACAAGCGATGACGTTCCAAGCTTAAAGTAGAAGGTGATAAAACATTGTTTCTTTGGTTGCCATAACCATAAGGTAAAAAGGTTTTGAAACTTTTGCCATCAATTGGGTCAGTGAAGGTGTTCCCCTTTAAAAAAAAAGCTAATACTGGTCGCGCCACATAGCTTAACCTTATAAGTATAGGTCTTGGAATAGTGTTTAAAATAAATTTAAAAATTGTTTTCAAATTGGTTAAGGTTCAACTTCTACTTCACTAGAAATTAAATTAGAAATACCATCCCAAAGCGCAATTCTATGCTTTAATGCCTCTTTAGCAATGTCTAAAGCTTCCTGCCATTTTTGTTCGTCGCTACCACATAATTCTTCAATCATTCTTAAAGAAAGTGGTCCGTGCTCATCACCATCTAATTCAATGTGACGGTTTAAATAGTAAGTTAATTTGCTATACGTGTTGTCACTTGTTTTCGATTGATTAATGATTTGAAAAAACATATCCGGAATCACATCTTCTCTTCCAAAAGTAAATGCTGATGCAATTTTATGCGGTTCGTTAGTAGCAATAACTTTAAAGGTAAAGTCTACAAATTTTAAAGTTTCAGTAGGTAACGTCACTTTTTGTGCCGCATTAGCAACAGTGTCCCCATTTTTAATAACATTAACAAATTGTTCAATTGCTGTATTACTAGCTCCTACTTGAAGCATGGCATCCAGATACATTTCATAGTGACTTTTAGGCTCGCCTAACTCATTAACATCACTCTCTTCTCCTAGTACAATTTCATTTATAAAACGCGCTGTAGAAGGGTTTTTTACAGGTGTCCAAGGTAGCGTTGTATTAGTTAGGTGATTTTGCAGTGCCTTAAGCAATGACATAAAATCCCAGACTGCAAAAACGTGTTGTTCCATAAATGTTTTAATATCATCAATTGACGATAAAGCACTATATAATCTATGAGCGTTAAGCTCCGCTCTTAAAGCGGTTAATTCGTTCTCTATGTGTGTAATGGTCATAGCTATAAGTCTTAAAGTACTAAAGTATTTTGTCTAAAAGCATCTTCTTCGTCAGACACAATTCCTAAGGCTTCGTGTACATATGCAAATGTGGAAAGTATTTCTGGCTTGCCATCAACGATAGCAACATCATGTTCAAAATGCACACTCGGTTTACCATCTTGCGTAACAATAGTCCAGCCATCTTTAAGCTGTTTTACTTTATGAGTTCCCATATTTATCATAGGTTCAATGGCGACAACCATGCCTTCAATAAACTTTTTTCCACGACCTCTACGTCCATAATTTGGCATTTCGGGATCTTCGTGCATTTTTCTACCTAAACCATGACCTACTAATTCTCTCACAACACCATAACCTTTAGCTTCAGTGTATTGTTGTATTGCATAACCAACATCACCAACGCGGTTACCTATTTTAAGTTGCTCAATACCTTTATATAATGATTCTTTAGTCACTTGAATTAATTTTTTAGTCTCTTCAGTAACGTTACCAATTTCAAAAGTATAGGCATGATCACCATAAAAACCATTCATAAAAGAGCCACAATCTACGGATACAATATCTCCATCTTTTAATGGAACATCTGTTGGTAATCCATGTACAACAGCTTCATTAACACTACAAAGAAGTGTAGAAGGACAGTCGTAAAGCCCTTTAAAACCAGGTATAGCACCATGGTCTCTAATAAATTCTTCTGCAACAGCATCTAAGTGATTGGTGGTTACACCTTCTTTAATTTCTTTAGCCAACATACCTAAAGTTTTAGATACGATTAGCGCACTTTGACGCATTAATTCAATTTCTTCTGCTGTTTTTACTATAATCATGTTTCAAAATATTGAGCGGCAAAGATAGGTAATAGCATTTCTTGATTAAAATTACGACTAAAGAAAATAGATAATATTTACAGTGCTTATTATTTCATGTTTAATTTTAATATAAATAAATCGCTATGTTATATGCAAATTGTGAGCATTTTGAGAAAGATGAAGATAACCGCTAAAACATGATAAATAACAGTTTATAAAATCATTGTTTACTCTAAATTTGCATTCTAAAACGGGTAAATTATGTATAAAATTGTTTCCGCTGAAGAAGCTTTAAAGGTGGTAAAATCTAACGATCGTGTGTATATACAAGCCGCTGCAGCTGCACCTCAAGTGCTTGTTAAGGCGTTAGCATCCAGACATGAAGAACTTCGAAATGTCGAAGTTTGCCAGTTGCATACCGAAGGAGTGGCTCCTTATGCTAATCCGGAATTAAAAGACAGTTTTCATGTTAATTCTTTTTTTCTGGGTAAAAATATTAGACATACCATAAAAGCAGGAAATGGATCTTATACTCCTGTTTTTTTAAGTGAATTACCACGACTTTTTAAGCAACGTGTACTAGAATTAGATGTAGTTTTAATTCACGTTTCTGTTCCCGATCGTCACGGGTATTGTTCTCTTGGTGTATCTGTTGAAGCCGCATTGGCTGCTATAGATAATGCTAAAACCGTTATTGCACAAGTAAATCCGCAAATGCCTAGAACACATGGTGCTGGAATTATTCATATTTCAGAAATCGATTACTTCGTTGAGGTTGATGAAGAACTTCCTTTACATGTTATGGCAAAACCTAATGACGTAGAACAAAAAATAGGCGAATATGTTGCGGGTTTAATAGAGGATCGTAGCACCTTACAAATGGGAATTGGTTCTATTCCAAATGCAGTTTTAACCCAATTAACGAATCATAAAGATTTAGGATTGCATACTGAGATGTTTTCAGATGGTGTTATAGATTTAATACTCAATAATGTGATTAACGGTAATTATAAAAAAATAAATCGTGGACGTGCCTTATCTACATTTTTAATGGGTTCTAAACGTTTGTACGATTATGTAAATGATAATCCATTTGTAGAAATGCGAGCTTCCAATTACACAAACAATCCAGCCTATATAAAACAAAATCCGAAAATGGTAGCTATTAATTCTGCGATTGAGGTTGATGTAACCGGACAAGTTTGTGCGGATTCTATAGGGTCTGATATGTACTCTGGTGTCGGTGGTCAGATGGATTTTATAAGAGGTGCTTCGTTAAGTGCTGGTGGTAAGGCAATTATTGCATTGCCGTCAGTTACTAAAAACGGTATTAGTAGAATTGTACCTGTATTAAAAAATGGAGCAGGTGTGGTGACGACAAGAGCTCATGTACATTATGTGGTTACGGAATACGGAGTTGCTAATCTATATGGGCAAACCATTAAAAATAGAGTGAAAGCCTTAGTGAATATAGCGCATCCGGATCACCGTGAAGCAATTGAAAAAGCATACTATAATTTTATAAAATAAGTGGTGACTTAAAATTGCCACCATTTTTTATTTTCAGTAGGTATTTTAGGCTCTTCGTTAGTGATAATTTGATACACTTCTCCCCAGCCCAAAACACCTCCGATGTTTCTATCATCTATAAATAGATCAGCATGTATTTTTCGACTTCGACTGTAATCGTATTTTTCCTCTGGAAAACTAGCATTTACAGCATAAAACTCAATACCATTGTCTTTACAAAAATCGACAGCTTCTTGCAACTTAGCACCACATCTATAGGTCCAAAGAATTAACCTATGACCATCTTCTTGAAGACGTTTTAAAGTTTCAAATGCAAAGATGCGTGTTTTTCCAATCTTCGGATAGGCATCTTCTACAATGGTGCCATCAAAATCTACAGCTATTATTAATCTATTTTGAAAATTCATGTTATTTGTTAAATCTAGGGCTAAGTTACAACAATAAGAAAATTAAACAAGGCTATCTCGCGTCATGGCCTTTGGTTGTGGGATACCGATTAGTTTTAAAATAGTTGGTGCGATATCTCCTAAAATGCCATCGCTTATAGCTTTTAAATCCTTATCAATTAAAATGACAGGAACCGGATTAGTGGTGTGAGCTGTATTTGGAGAACCATCAGGATTTATCATCGTTTCACAGTTACCATGGTCTGCAATTAAAATAGTGGTGTAGTCATTATCTAATGCAGCAGTAACGACTTCTTTGACGCATTTGTCAACATGCTCGCAGGCTTCAATAGCAGCTTGCATTACACCTGTGTGACCAACCATATCTCCATTTGCAAAATTTAAACATACAAAATCAACGTCTCCTTTTTTCAATTCAGGTACAAGGGCGTCTGTTAATTCGTAAACACTCATTTCTGGTTTTAAATCGTAGGTGGCAACTTTCGGTGAGTTTCTTAAAATTCTTGTTTCTCCATCAAACGGTTGTTCTTGTCCACCAGAAAAGAAAAAGGTTACATGAGGATACTTCTCAGTTTCCGCAATTCTAATTTGTTTTTTGTGGTGTTTTTCTAAGACTTCCCCTAAGGTGTCATTTAAGTTATCTTTATTGAAAACTACATTGATACCTTCAAAGCTATTATCATAATTAGTTATGGTTACATAGTGAAGGTTCATTTTATGCATATCGTATTCCGGAAAATCACGCTGTGTTAAGGCCTCAGTTAATTGTCTTCCTCTATCTGTTCTAAAGTTAAAAAAGATAACCACATCATCTTCCTGGATTGTTGTAACAGGTTGATTGTCCTTGTCGGTAACGATAATAGGTTCTATAAATTCGTCTGTAATATCATCAGCATAATTATCTTGAATTGATTTTAAAACATCTTGAGACTTTTTACCTTCCCCTTTTACTAAAGCGTCGTAAGCAATTTTTACACGTTCCCAACGCTTGTCTCTATCCATAGCGTAGTAACGACCAGTAACTGAAGCAAGTTTTCCAGAAGTTTTAGTGAGTTCTTTTTCTAAATTAGTTATAAAACTAAAGCCAGACTTAGGGTCTACATCTCTACCATCGGTGAAGGCATGTACAAATACGTTTTCTAATCCATAATCATGTGTAGCATTCAGTAAACCATATAAATGATTTACATGAGAATGCACTCCACCGTCGCTAACTAAACCTAATAGGTGAACATTTTTATTATTAGCTTTTGCGTATTCGAAAGCTGTTTTTAAAACAGGTTCTTCGCGCAATGTATTATTTTCTACAGCAAGGTTAATTTTTACCAAATCTTGATAAACGATACGGCCAGCACCTAAATTCATATGGCCTACTTCACTATTTCCCATTTGGCCTTCTGGCAAACCAACATGCAATCCGTCCGTTCTTAAACTAGCGTTTGGATATTTAGTATATAGAGAATCTATGAATGGAGTTTGCGCGTTGTCTATAGCCGAAACTTTAGGGTCAGGTGATTTTCCCCAACCATCTAAAATCATTAAAATAACCTTTTTATTCATGTGTAAAAATTTTGAGTATCAAAGATAATACATACAACGCTACAACAAATCTGTATGTTAAAAAAATTTAGAATGTTAACGCTATTTTAAGTTTCACTAAATAGTTGGTAAAGATCTGTTTATGTTTTGTGATGATATTAACATATTTATTTTCAAAGCGTTAAAGAAATGTTATAAAATGAATTTAGGTGTAACACTTTCAGGAAACTGTCGTCTATTTGGTATAATCAAAAAACAATCAATTAAATTTAAAATCTTTCATCATGAAAAAAACAGTAATCGTATTAGCCTTAGCATTAGGCTTTTCAATCTCAAACGTAAATGCATCTAATGCTTTTTTAGCTTCTGAGTTAAATAATGTAATTGTTAAAACTGTAGAGGTTAGTCCTTTATGTAAAGCCGTTGCCACAGGAAACTTAGCCGAAGTGAATAAGCTTATTAAAGCAGGTGCAGATGTAAACGCAAAATCTAATGGTATGATGCCAATTCATTATGCGGCAAAATACAATCGTGTAGAAATTATTAAAGTTTTAATCACAGCAGGCTCTAAAATTCATAGGTCATGTGATAACGGATATTCAGCAATAAAACATGCACAAAAATCTAAAGCTAAAGATGCCGAAATGTTTCTTAAGCGATTTAAAAATAAAAATGTCTGGGAGTAGACAATTATTTGAGTTAGTTAGTTGAAAAAAGCGTCCTTAGGACGCTTTTTTGTTAGTGTAAATGACGTATTTTTAGCTTTTATCACGCATGAATTATTATTTTAAATTAATTCCCAACGATAACCTCGACCAAATTATTCCTTTAGTCTATGAGCTAAATGACGCTAAAGTTAGTAAAGCGTTATTGAAGTCACGTTTTAAAGACATGCAACATCAAAATTATAAATGTGCAGGTATCTTTATAGATAATGAACTTGTAGGTATAACCGGATTATGGTTTTCTACCAGACATTATATTGGTAATTCTGTAGAATTAGACCATGTTTACATTGTACCAGAACATAGAGGAAATGGGTTAGGTAAAAGCTTTATGGCTTGGATTTATAAGTATGCTAAAGAGTGCGGATGCGATTCTGTAGAGCTCAATACTTATGTGCAAAATTATCCGTCTCATAAATTTTATTATAACGAAGGTTTTCAGATTTTAGGATATCATTTTTTAAAAAAGCTATAGGTTATTTTAAAAAACCTAAATCCGTTTGCGGAGCTATTTCATAAGGAGCTTTGTTATATTCAAATATTCTAGCGTCTAAGTGACCTTTTAACGTTAACTTACTTCCATTAACGGCAATCCAACTACCTTCTCGTAACCCAATTACGGGTTGAGTATTGTAGGCATGAAATTCTTTAAGGCGTGTTTCTCTAGTTTCTCCCATATGCGTGCTTCCTTCAATAGGGTCTAAATAATGCGGATTAATATTAAATGAAACAAGCCCCAAGGTTTTAAAACTTGGAGGATATACAATAGGCATGTCGTTGGTAGTATTCATGGTTAAACCACAAATGTTACTTCCTGCACTTGTGCCTAAATATGGCGTGCCATTATTTATTGCATCTTTTATTGGTGATAACACCTTGTATTTATACAGTTGTGAAACTAAAACAAACGTGTTTCCTCCACCCACAAAAATACCTTGAGCATTTTCTATGGCTGCAATAGCGTTATCAAATTCGTGAATGCCTTTAACCGTTTTTCCTATTTTAGAAAAAGCTTTAGCTGCAGTTTGGGTGTAATCATCGTGAGAAATCCCGCCTGGTCTGGCATAGGGAATGAATAGAATTTCACCTGCCGATTTAAAATGTATTTTTAATTCGTCTAGTAAATAGTCTAAATAACCACTTCCGTGAATCGTAGAAGTACTTGCAATTATAATTGATTTCAAATTTTAAAGATTTAGTTGTATTGATTACAAAGTAAGTTAATCTTTTTTAAAAGTGCTATTTTTCTCATTTAACAAACATTTACCAACCTATTGTTATGAGAATTGAAGAATATAACCGAAATTTATTACAAGAATGAAAAGTTAAAATCGAACATGTTATATCGTTTTTGCGCCTAGCGAATAATTTTATAGAGAGCAGCATGTGATAATTCAATACATTAAATCAACACACATGAAAAAAATATTACTCTTATTATTTGCAATGACAACACTTACGGCATTTTCTCAAGCTGTAGAAAGGATTACAATCAATGGTAGGATTGTAGTTGCTACGGACGATAAAGAAGGAGTTGCTGTCTTTAATTCTTCCACCAATAAGGGGACGTATACAGATGCTGACGGAAAATTTGAAATCCAAGTTGCCTTAAATGATGTTATAGAATTTGGTGCTCTTCAATTTCAGGATTTTTCGGTAATTATTACAGATAAGGTTCTAATTTCAAAACAACTAACGGTTATTCTTGTAGAGGAAGTTAATAAATTAGATGAAGTGGTTATTCTGCCTTTTGACC
>Ga0193951_1000155_pt1 | contig 31250 bp, 30 predicted proteins | sample BB_2_MG_FD_140370 | JGI IMG/M metagenome (GOLD analysis project Ga0193951, IMG submission 140370) | Microbial mat bacterial communities from the Broadkill River, Lewes, Delaware, United States - BB_2_MG | ecosystem: Environmental > Aquatic > Freshwater > River > Microbial mats | place: USA...
TTCTACTGCCATAATTTTAAGTTTTTCTACAATAGCATTCAAGTCATTTTGGACAGCTGAAAAATCGTCCGAAGAACCACTTATCTCAGCTAATTTTGCATTGAGAGTATTTCTTGTTATAAATTCATGCGTTTTTTTCATGGATTCTACTGCATTGTTTGCTATCTTTACTTGATCTTTAAAATCTCCATGCATACCTTTTGTCAAAATTTTTCTATCAAAATTTTCATTTGAAGCAGCAATAATAGTTGATTTCATCTCTTTTGTGACAAGCTCAAAATTATCCAACAAAGAGTTCATATTTGAACAAAGAGTTTTCAGCTCCCCACCATCTTCTACACCTACAATTCGCCCATTTAATTTTCCATGCTCACTCTCTTTAACGATATTTGCCACTGCTGTAATTGTAGACTGAACTTTTCGTATATTAATAAACATAAACCATCCAAGCCCAAAGTTTACAAAATTTAGTATTTGTATCCAATGAAACCCATTATTATAAACCTCTAATGCAAAGGCAATTGCAAAAACGCTTAAAGAGAGTATATTCGCATGTTGAAGTTTCGAAAGAGAAGATATTTTATTCGTATGAGAGTATGAATTGTTCATAAGTTACTCCTAAAGATAATAATGTGTCATTGAGAACTTTTGCTGATGCATCCATGCCCCCACTTCGTTCTTCTTGTAGCATTTTTCTATAAACACCTTCTATAATTTTAACTGCCTCTGGATTTGGTGAACGCCTTACAGAGTGATAACCTACAATTTTATTTGTCTTTATATCAAAAGTCGGTGTTACAAAAGCATGAACCCAATAGTACTTCCCGGATTTTGTTAAGTTTTTAACATAAGCAAATATTTCTTCTCCAGCTTGTATTTTGTCCCATAAAAGTTTAAACACAGCTCTTGGCATGTCTTTGTGCCTTATGATATTGTGAGGTTTTCCTATGAGTTCATTTTCTTTATATTCACATATATTTATGAATGTATCATTACAATATGTAATATTTCCTTTTATATCTGTCTTAGAAACAATAAAAATATCTTCACTAAATGTTACCTCATCGCCTTTTACGCTAATACTCATTTATGTAATCCTTTATATTGAGATCGATATTTTACACTAAAATAACATTGAAAGCAATAAATTAATTAGTGTCACTAATATGTCATTTATTTGTTACTTTGAATCTTTTTGCTATAATGCTATATCTTGATTTAGGATATAAATAATGTCACAATTTTTCACAAAAGTACTACTTGCAGAAGATGAATCTGTTGCAAGAGAGATACTTAGTTTTTATCTCAATACGATTTTTGATGAAGTTGTAGTTGCGAAAGATGGATTAGAAGGTTTAAAAATCTATCAACAAGGGACAAATAAAAAAGAGAAGTTTGATTTAGTGATAACTGACATAAAAATGCCAAATATGAATGGTATAAAAATGCTTGAAAATATTTATTCAATCAATCCAAACCAAAAATTTATTATTGTATCTGCATACAAAGATGAAGAAAAACTTCTTAAATCAATAGATTTAAAAGTACTAGCATACTTTGTTAAACCCCTAAATGTAGATAATATAATGAAATTACTCATAAAAGCTAAAGATGAAGTACTTGAAGAAAAAAAAAGAGATGAAGGTATCTTACAAATAAACTCTGTTTACACATATAACCAACACACAAATTTACTTTATGAAAATTCTACACTCGTGAAATTATCTAAAAAAGAGAGTCAAGTTCTTACTATTTTAATGCAAAACAGGGGAACAATTACAGATTTAGACACATTTAAATTAGCAATTTGGGGAAACTTGGATGCCCTTGATGCAACATTTAGAACTGTGATGAAAAGACTCAAAGATAAAATCAAAGTCAAAGATTTTATCTTATCAAGAAAAGGACAAGGATATATAATAGAGTAAAAATGTAACATTTGGTAAAAAAGATTAATAATTTATATTACTTTTTTGAAACTTTTTTGAAACTTAAGATATAGTGTATATAAACATAACATAAGGAGTTTATATGAAAACATCTAGTCTACTAAAAAAAGTTTTAGTTACTTCAGCTTTATCAGCTGCTCTTATTACAGGCGTAAATGCTGCAGCTAAAGAGAAAAAATACATCATAGCAACAGCTAGCACAGGTGGAACTTTTTATCCAGTTGGGGTAGGAATTGCAACGATTGCAAGTTTAAAACTAGCGAAAACTAGTAAAATGACTTTTTCAGCTATTACAAGTGCAGGTAGTGGTGAAAATATTGACATGATAGATAAAGGTGAAGTTGATTTTGCGATTCTGCAAGGTCTCTTTGGTTCTATGGCATGGCAAGGAAAAGCAAAATATGATGGGAAGCCAAGAAAAAACCTTCGTTCAGTTTCAATGCTATGGCAAAATGTTGAACAATTTGTAGTATATAAAGATGTAGCAAAAACTGGAAATATCATGGATATGAAAAATCTTTATGGTAAAAAATTCTCTATCACTGCTAGAAACTCTGGTTCTCGTGTTTCTGGAGAAACCATTTTAGGTGCACTAGATATTGATTATTCAAAAATGGATTTACAATACCTGGGTTATTCTCCAAGCTCAACTGCAATGCAAGATGGTAAAATATTAGGTATGAATATCCCATCAGGTACACCAACAAGTGCTATCACAAATGCATACGCAACAATTGGAGCAGACAAAATCCAGCACCTTGAGTTTACTGATGCAGATATTACAAATATAGATAAAGCATATCCTGTATGGACAAGATTTGTAATTCCAAAAGGGACATACCCTGGACAAGTGAAAGATATAAACACAATAGCACAACCAAATCTACTTGTTGTATCAAAAGATACTCCAGAAGAGACTGTTTATCTTTTAACGAAAACTATGTATGAAAATCTTCCTTTCTTAAACACAGTTCACAAAGCAACAAAAGCTATGAGTGTTCAAAAAGCAATTGATGGTCTACCTATGCCTCTTCACCCAGGTGCTGCAAAGTACTATATGGAACAAGGTGTAAAAATCCCTGCAAGACTATTAGATAAATAATACCTCCACCCACAATTGTGGGTGGCTTATATCTACTTTACATGTAAAGTAGATATAAGCTATATGTAAAGGACAGGTTTTATGTTAAAATTCAGTAAAGAAAAAGTGAAAAAATTTACTTTTATTTATGCTATCTTCATCTCTATTTTCCACTTTTATATCAACATACAAGGGGGATTAAGCGATCTTTGGTTCAATGCGGCACACTTCTCATTTTTAGCAAGTCTTGGTTTTTTATCATATAAAGCTTCAAAATTTTCATCAGATGATTTTGTATCTCTTACAGACACAATTCTAGCTGTTCTTGCGTTAATACCATTTTTCTATCTCATGGCTTTTGAAGAATCACTTTATCAAGTAGCAAATGGGCATATGAGATTTTGGGACATGAATGTTGCTGTATTTACAGTAATCTTATCAATCGAGATAACAAGAAGAACTACTGGACTTATTATCCCTTTTATTATGGTTATTTCGATTGGATATATTCTTTATTATGGAAAAATGTTAAGCGGTGTTTTTGCCTTTGGAGGTATGACTCCTGACAGATTTTTTTATAGAATGTACTTTACAGGAGAAGGATTATTTGGCTCAATTGCTACAATCTCTTCAACTTATGTATTTATGTTTATTTTATTTGCTGCTTTTTTACTGAAAAGTGGTGCTGGAGATTTCATAGTAGATCTCTCCCGTGGACTTACTTCAAGATTTCGTGGAGGTGCTGGTCATGTTGCTGTATTTAGTTCAGCTCTTATGGGAACTATCTCAGGAAGTGCAGTTGCAAACACAGTATCAACGGGCTCAATCACGATTCCTATGATGAAAAAAAATGGCTTCAAGCCTATCTTTGCAGCAGGAGTTGAAACAGCAGCTTCAACTGGTGGACAAATCATGCCTCCTATTATGGGTGCTGGTGCTTTTATCATGGCACAAATGACCCAAATACCTTTTGTAACCATTATCTTAGTATCTATCTTACCAGCAATTTTATATTTTGCTTCAATTGGCTTTTACATACATATACATGCTAAAAAATACGACTTAAAAGTAGAAGGTGAAAGTGTCAAAATGTTTCCAATTTTGAGAGAAGGATTTCACTTTTTAATTCCGCTCTCTACTTTAATAGGACTTTTAATTTATGGTTTTTCACCTACTTATGCAGCAGGTATCTCTATACTTACAATAATCGGAGCTTCCTACCTTACAAAGCATAAAAGAATGGGTATAAAACAAATCTTTGAAGCACTTGCACTTGGATCTCAAAACATGGTTGTTACTGGTGTGCTACTCGTTGGAGTTGGTATCATTGTTGGGACAATTAACATCTCAGGAATAGGTATAACATTTTCACAACTTATCATGGAGTGGTCACAAAATCAGCTTATCATTGCCTTTATACTTGTAGCAATTGCTTCACTTGTTTTAGGAATGGGACTTCCTGTGACAGCTTCTTATGTTGTTCTAGCGGTTCTTTGTGCACCAGCTCTTGTAGGACTCATGCTCTCGCCAGAAATTGCTGCACTTGTAAATGCTGGTATTGAAATTCCTGAAGCAACAAAATATCTTTTAGCCGCTCATTTAATTATATTTTGGTTATCGCAAGATTCAAATCTAACTCCTCCAGTCTGTCTTGCTGCATTTGCTGCAGCAGCAATTGCAGGAACTCCTCCTATGAAAACTGGTGTTCAATCGTGGATACTTGGAAAAGGACTCTATATTGTTCCTCTTCTTTTTGCCTTTTCTCCACTTGTTGTCGGAGAGTGGATAAATAGATTTGAAGTTTTTGGATTTGGTATGGTTGGATTGATGGCTTTTACTATTATGGTTGAAGGTTTTTGGGATAGAAAACTATATATTTGGGAGCGTTTATTATTTGCTTTAAGTAGTCTTTTGTTACTATCACAAGATTCTTTATTCAATATGGAGAGTTATTACGAATTAATACCAAATGTACATATTGTCGGTATAGTATTGTTTATCAGTATAATGACATTTCACAAAATAGCAAGGGTGAAAAAATGCAAAACACAATAAAAAATTTAGAAAAAAATGGCTTTGAAGTCATAGAAGTAAATATAAAAGAAGAAGCTTTTGAACTAGCAAAAAGCTATATTAAAGATGGACTTAGAATAGGCATGGGTGGTTCTACTACAGTTGCCCAGATAGGTCTTTTAGACTATGTAACTAAAAAAGAAAATATCACTTTGTTCAATCAATATGAAGCTGGTATTGATATGGCTGAAAACTTAAGAAGAAGAAGAGAAGGCATTTTAAGTGACTTGTACATCACTGGGTGTAATGCTATCACTAAAAATGGAGAGCTTGTAAATGCTGATGGGAGTGGCAATAGAGTTGCTGCTCAAATATTTGGTCCAAAAAAAATTTTACTGTTTGTAGGCAAAAATAAAATAGTTAACAATCTTGAAGAAGGTTTTGCCCGTATAAAAAATGTTGCTGCTAAAAAGAATATAGATAGAATGAATTCTAAAGCCATAGAAATGGGCAAAGAGCCTAAATATAATGATGATAACATAGCAAATAAATTTACTTATATAAATGGTGATGAAAAAGGAAGAACTACTATAATCTTAATTAATGAAGAATTGGGTTATTAATGTATGATTATTTAGTTATAGGTGGGGGTATTATAGGTTTAAATATAGCAAAAACTTTAAAAGAAAAAGAAACTAATAGCAAAATAGTCCTCATTGACAAAGAACCTGAGCTTGCTATGCACAGTAGTGGACGAAATTCTGGTGTTTTACATGCTGGTTTTTATTACTCTGCTGATTCTTTAAAAGCTAAATTTACAAAAGATGGGAACAAAGCACTTCATGAGTTTTGCGAAAAAAGAAATCTCAAAATAAACAAATGCGCTAAAGTAGTCATAGCAACAAATGAAGAAGAACTAGAAGGATTAAAAGAGCTAAAAAAACGAGGTGACAACAATGGAGTTGAACTTCACTGGATGAGTGGAGATGAACTAAACGAAAAATACCCAAATATAAAAACTTATCAAAAAGCCCTTTTCTCACCAACAACAGCAACAGTTGACCCTAAAGAGCTCACTTTAGAGTTTGGAAAAGTTATACAAGAGATGGGTGTAACAATACTCACCAATACGGCATATAAAAAACGCATCAGTGAAACAGAAGTTTTAACTAGCCAAGGAAGCATTACATGTAAAAAAGTCATCAACTGTGCTGGGCTTTATGCTGATAAGATAGCAAAAGAGTATGGCTTTGCTAAAAACTTTGTCATTATTCCATTTAAAGGGATTTATCTCAAAGATAAAAACAATCTAAGCAGACTGCATACAAATGTCTATCCTGTTCCAAATCTAGCAAATCCTTTCTTAGGTGTTCACTACACTCTAACAGTAAAAGACGAGGCAAAGATAGGACCAACAGCAATCCCCGCTTTTTGGAGAGAAAATTATAAAGGGTTTGATAATTTTAAACTTGATGAGATGGTTCAAATACTCTATTATGAAGCAAAACTCTTTTTAACAAATGCCTTTGGCTTTAGAGCATTAGCCTATAGTGAAGTTAAAAAATATATAAAATCACACCTCATAAATCTTGCCAAAATACTAACAAAAGATATGGACCACGATGGCTATGACTCATGGAGTACTCCTGGGATCAGAGCACAACTTCTTGATACGCAAACACTAGAACTAGTGCAAGATTTTGTAGTTGAAGGAAATGAAAGAAGCGTACATGTACTCAACGCGGTAAGTCCTGCTTTTACCTCTTCTATACCTTTTGCTAATTGGGTTGTGGAAAACTATATCATCAAACCTAATACATAAATATCATAATTACTAAGTCCTAATTATAAGGACTCAATTCATCATTATATCGTAACCACCCCTTAACTATACGGTATATATTCCATATCGCAGAGCCAATAAGTATAAACCAACCGATTCCTATAAAAAGAGTTGCTACACCTATAATACTTAAAATTACAGTGACCCAAAAAGTATTGATTTGCCATCTTAGATGATCTTCCATCCATGCTTGACTAGCATCTCCTTTTTTTACATATGCGATAATCAAGCCTATAAGATATGTTATCCCAAAAAGATAAGATAGTGCATACAAAAGATAAACAACAAAAACTACTTTTTTGGTAGATTCCAATTTTTTTTCATCTGTATATTGCAATTTGTATCCTTTTTTAAATATTATTATACCTTAAAAATATTGTTGAATTAAATTTATATAAAAATCAATTTTGTTCTATAATTAGATATAAAATAAGAGTACAATGCTCCTTTACATGTAAAGGCTAAATATGACACAAAACAAAACTGTATTTTATATTTTATTACTTATTGCCATGCTTGGTTGGGGAGCTTCTTGGGTCAATGTAAAAGTTATAAGCTCATATGTAAACGAATATGAAATGATTGTTTTACGATTTGGTATTACAGCTCTCACAATGATTCCTGTTTTATTTTTTTTAAAAAAACCATTCAAAATAGATAAAAAAACTATACTCATTGCATTAGCAGCAGCGATAACTAACATCATATATATGAAATTCTTTTTTCTTGGAACAAAATTAGGAACAGCTGGTCTTGGTGGAGCATTTGTAACTACTTTAGTACCTATCAATACTTTTATTTTAATGGCTTTATTTTTTGGAAGAAAAATTACGACAAAAGATATACTAGCACTTTTACTTGGAGGCTTTGGTGTTTTAATGATGCTTGGAGTTTGGAGCATGGATAGTGCAGCGTTTCTTACAAAATACAACTTATACTTCATCTTGGCTTCAATATTTTGGCCAATTCTTACTATCATTAGCTCTAAAAATACTACAATTTCTCCTTTAGTTTTTGTCTTTTACATGTACACATTTACAACTATCTTAGCTACTATATTTTTTGTTGATTTATCTTTTGTTGAACATATTAAATATGATCATATATTTTTATTTAACATTTTGTGTATCTCAGTAGGAGGAACTACTTTTGCCACTTCAATTTACTTCATAGGTATAGAAAAAATAGGAACAAATGAAGTAAGTTCTTTCATATTTTTAGTTCCATTTTTTGCCATTGGCCTCAGTGCTCTATTTTTAAAAGAGCAAATAGGTTTACATGTAATAATAGGAACAATCATGACGATAATTGCAGTCTCAATACTCAATAAGATAAAAATAGATATAATATCTCTTATAAACAAATTTAAATAATTTTCTGAGCAAAATATTAGTTTTACTTAGGGGAATTTTTAATGAGTTCACCTCGTTAAAAAGGAGAAATTAAAATGAATCTAACACATTTAGATGAAAAAGACAGACCAAAAATGGTTGATGTATCAGGCAAAGAAGATACAACCAGAGTTGCCGTAGCAAGTGGGCAAATTACTATGAGTCAAGATGCCTACGATATGATTGTAGGAGAAAAAACTAAAAAAGGTCCAGTGATTCAAACAGCAGTTATAGCCGCTATACTTGGCACTAAAAAAACAAGTGATTTGATACCTATGTGTCACCCTTTGATGCTTACTGGTGTTAACTGTGATGTAGATGAGCTTCCTGAGCTTCCTGGATTTAAACTCAGTGTTACAGCGAAACTAAAAGGGCAAACTGGCGTTGAGATGGAAGCACTTACTGGAGTAAGTATCGGTCTTTTAACTATATACGATATGGCAAAAGCGATAGATAAGTCTATGGTTATCTCAGCCGTACAACTAGAATCAAAAAGTGGTGGTAAAAGTGGACAATTCACAAGAACTTAAACTAAATTATCCATGTAACTGGGAGTATAAAACTATACTTGAGGCACACCATGATATAAAAGAGATTGTAAAGAGCGTCCTTGATACAAGAGAGCACTCTATAAAAAAATCTCAAAATAGTAAAAAAGGGAAGTACTCTAGCTACACTGTCAAAACGCTAGTACATAGTCACGATGATAGAAAAATCGTTTTTGAAGAATTGAAAAAACATAAATCAATTAAATTTGTATTATAAGGAATCACAATATGGAATCTATACAAAATATTTTTAGTGCTACACTAAATGAAAATAAAAACAACCCAAAACTACAATCAATTATAAGTGATTTAACATTTGAACTTTCAAAAAAGAAAATTCAAAGACTAAAAGATGAAGCACATATACAATCTCGTCTAGGAGAGCTTTTTGAACTTTACACAAGACTCCTTCAAAGTGAAGAGCAAAATAGTGTAAAAAATATCGATGCTGTAATCTCTGGACTTATCAAAGCCTCAAGCTATGATAAAGAAGAGTTTTTATACAAAACTATCTATGAAAAAGAACAACTTGAAAACTCTATAAACGAACAAAAATATAGTATAAGACACAATATTTCAGGAACTTTCAACATACTTGAAGCACACATTGAAAAAATGGAAGGCCCAATAGCAACTGAATCTATTCAAGCACTAAGAGATGCTAAACTTAGAGGTGTAGAAATGCTTGGAATTTTAAAAGAAACTACAAGTGAAGCACTTTTAACTACGCTAGAAAAAGCTAAAGATATAGAAGATACTGTTTTTGAAATCACAAAAAATATAACATACCAAGCTATTAATGAGGGGGATTTTACTAAAAATAGGTTTATTGACATCTCAAACAGTGTTATAGAAGTTGCAATTGAGATAGCAGATGAAGATCAAGGTAATGCAAAGTGTTTACTAAATGGTGCTATTCATGGAACAAAAGAGGGAATGGCAAAAGCAATAGATAAATTTAAAAATGATCTTAAATTTGCTCCAGAAGAGATAGATGAAGTCATAAATCAAGACTTGCCAAGCATAAGAAAAGAACTTATTAGTGTAGAAGAAGATTTTATCTCTATGCTTGAAACTGCTAAAAATAGTTCTAATGGAATCTCAAAAAAACTCATGGCTGATATACTTGAATCCGAGTTTAATAGCTCATTAGCAAAAATAAAAAGAGTAACAGCAGAAACAAGAGAAACAATAAATGAAAAAATTGAAGAGTTGAAAAAAAGCTCTACTTATAAAAATAATGATTTTCTAAAAAAAGCAGAAAAAAAGATAGAAGAATTTGAAAAAGTTGCATCTCAAAAAGTAGAATCTATCAAAAACTTTGAATTTGAAAATGAAAAAGCTCAAAAAGCAGCAAATGAAGCAAAAAGACTTGGTAACCATGCATGGGAACTTGCAAAAGGAGCTGTTGAAGGAGCTCTTAAAGGTGCTAAAGACGCTATAAACAAAAACAAATAATCAGATAAGTAGCATGTTAAAAGTTAAGATTTTATTTTTAACCCTTTTAACATCGCTACTTTATGCCCAACCTCTGCCAATTGTTTTTTCTGGCAACAAAAGTTTAAGTAACCAAGAATTATACGAAGCATTAGAAATAGACACTCCTGCTTTTTATGAGTTTTGGAAAGATAGCCCAAAAGTAGAGCTTAAAAATAGTAAAGATTTAGTAGCGACTATTAAAGAGTATTACAAGTTTAAGGGATTTTTTCAAACTACTGCTAAGTCACTGCAAAATGACAATAAGATTGTTATAGAAATAATTGAAAATGAACCTATTAGAATCTCTGATATAACAACCGTTTCAAAACTCGATATAAAAAATCAAATTCCATTTAAAATAGGTGATATTTTTGAAAGTGATAAATTTACCCAAAGTAAAAAAGACATCGAAATTCTATATGGTGATAACCACTATTGCAAGATAGATTCTAACTCCAAAGCATGGCTAGATACACAAACAAATAAAGCATACATATCTTATGACATAACACCAAATGAACAGTGTGTTATAGACCAAATTAGAATTTTTTCTTCTGAAACTATCGAGCCTAAGTTTATAGAGTCTCTTCTTTACTTTAAAGAAGGCACGCTCTTTTCATCACAACTTATAAAAAACAGCTATGATAGTCTATATGCCAATGGAGGAATTTCAAAAGCAATAATTAGCACACATATAGATGACAATAGCAACAAAGTTAATATAGATGTAAAGGTATCTGAGAATGTAAAGCCAACAAGGCTTGAAACTGGTCTTGGTTATAGTAGCGATGAGGGTCCAATGGTATCACTAGGAATAAAAAACAAAAATATATTTGGGAACCTTAAAACAATAGGGATAAGTTCAAGACTAACACAAAGCAAACAAAATATTCAAATAGAATTCAATCAGCCTCTATCAAATAAAAACTATTTTGGAGCTAATGGTGGTTATGAAAATGAAGATTTTCAAGGATATTCAGAACGAAGATTTTTTTCAAATATCTACTTAAATCAAAGAAAAACATCCAATAGATTTACCCAAAGTATTGTATTGGATAACTCAAAAACATACGATAGCACAGATTTAAAGCTATTCCCTGAAGGGGGCATCTTTCTTTTATCTCCAAAACTAAGGTGGGAACATGACACAAGAGACAATATACTAAGCCCAAAAAAAGGTTATTTTTTCAACACTGAAGTTATGGGCTCTCTTGACTCTTTTTTATCTGATGCATCCTACTACAAAATAAAACTAAAAGGAGGGTATATTTTTCCTTTAGAGAAATCCATCCTAGCTGTGCAAGCAAGTTTTGGATCACTCAAGATTTATGATGGCCAGATTCCTGCCTCCTATAGATTTTATGCTGGTGGAGTCAACAGTAACCGAGCATATAATTATCAAACATTGGGTCCTAAAAATAATTCTGGTGATGCTATTGGTTTTAACTCTATTTTAGAAACTACGATAGAGTATAGATTTCCAATCTATAAAAATTTCAGAGGTGTTGTTTTTAACGACAATACATTTGTAGCAGACGGTGATATGCCCAAGTATAGTAATGGCTATCACAGTCTTGGTTTAGGTATTAGGTACACCACTCCAATAGGCCCATTGGCACTTGATATTGGTTTTGATGTAGACCAACCTCAAAAAAATTATGCTATTCAATTTAGAATTGGAGAAGTTTTTTGATAAAAACACTTTACACAACTCTAAGAGGTTTAATCATATTTGTTCTGATCCTGGGATTTATCTTTGTACTTCTTATGTCACACAAATCCGTGTTACCTTATCTTGCAAATAAGTACTTACATGATTATGAAGTAAATTATTCCTCCATAAGTGGCTCTTTAGTCAGTGGTTTTATTATCAAAGATGTACAATATAAAAATGCCATAGAGATAAAATCACTTAGTGTAAAGTACAATCCTCTTTTACTTATAAGACTTACTCCCAAAATCTCTTTTATTGCAACTAAAGATCTAAAAGTAGATGCAAGCTACTTTAATACAGACAAAGAAGATGAACAAGCATTAGATTTGATGAATTTTCAAGTATCTAAGATAACACTTCTTCATTCAGAAGTTTCATACGAAGACAAAATCATAAAATTTGATGCTTTTAGCAAAGGCTTATTTTTTGATAACTCTTTACATGTAGATGAACTTATCCTCAAAAACACGAGCATAAAAGATACACATCAAGAGATAAATCTTTCACTTACAAGCGAAAATATCTCGTATGAAAAAAGTCTAAAATTAAGTAAAATTGCGCTAAAAATAGACCTCAAAGATGATACCTATGGAAATTTTCAAACAAATTTTAATGGCTCAAAAATAACATATGCTAACAACTTGGCAAATATTGAAGATTTTACTATGTTCTTGCAAAGCCCTTATGGTAAGCTGTATACAAATGCAAAACTAAAAGATAACATTATCATCGCAAAAGCTAAAGTCACACCTAAAGAATCCTTCATAGAAGAACATTTGAATTTCATAACTAAACTACCCAAAACTTTCAATATAGACTTAAATGTCAGTACTCAAAAAGTCAGTATTTATACTAAACTTAAAGAGCTCTCACCAAAGTATGAACAAAACCTAACAGCGAAAAATGCTCTTTTACATGTAGACTATCTCATAGAAAAAAACCGAGTTGACTTTAAAGCAGATTATGATTTGTCCTATCAGAATTATGCCTTACATGTAAAGCAAATTGGAACGGTTGACCAAAATTTGAGTTATCAAACTTCTCTAAAGACAGAGATTTTAAAAACTCCTATGAAACTTCCAATTGACAGCTTTGATGTTACATTAGATGGCAATACTAGTTTCATGAATGCAGATATAAACTCTACATTTGTAAACATAAATACCAAAACCAAAGATTTTAATGAGCTTGCTATTGAGACATATATAAAAGCTCTGCCTTTAGATTTTATCGCTAAAGACTTTAAAGAAGATGTCCTTTTTTCTAAAAGTAGTTCCCTTTTGCAAATCTCTCCATTTAACCTAAAAAGCCAAATAAAAGCACAAGACCAGCATATAAAATATAGTGGTATTATAGAAACTGACCTTAATTCTCTTCTTGTAAAAGGAGACATAGAACCAAAATTAAAATCTAAAATATTTGACAATATCAATCCAAGCATTATCTCAGACTTAAATTTTGTCTATTTTAATGACGCAAATAACAATATGTTAAACATCGATGCAAATCGAACAAATATAACTATTTTTGAGAAAAATGGACTTTTAAATGGTTGGGGAAACTTAGATAAAAATAGTTTTAATGTCTCTGGAAATAAAGAAAAAAATGGGCAAAGTGACATAAAATTATCTGCTAGTTTTCCCTCAATAAAAAAACTTTTAGAAGATATAAAAATAGAAAATAACAACATACAATATGATGCGGAGGTCAATCTAGAAGCACAAATCATTTATGACAATCAAATTGAACTAAAAAGTCTTATTACTGTTCCTTGGTATTATGTTTTACTTGATGATGACACCTCTTATTCAGGAGTTGATTTATCTTTTGAAGTAGAAAAAAAGCAAGATAATCTTGTGATAACAAATTACAATATAGATTTTTTAGATCACAGAATACACTCTAAAAAACCATCAATCATAAGTTTAGACAATAACCAAACTATCCAAATCAAAGAGTTGTGGGTCTATGATAACCTACTATTAAAAGGGGACATAGCAACAAAAGAAAAAAGCATAAATTTAAAAATAAATAGTGATAGATTTACTTACAATGGACAAGAGGGAAATGTTACTGCAAAAACAGACATATCTTTACAAATAAACGAAAAGGAGCAAAATATAGAGGGATATATAACTCTATTTGATGGTATTATCAAGTATATACCTAAAAAAAGCTATAGCATTACTGATGATGATATTATCATTATCCAAGACATAAACAATGAAGTCATCAATAACCGATTTATAAATATACATATAGACTCTACAAAAAACATCAAATACAAAATTAAAAATATTAATTTAGATATACGCCCTGATTTTTCTATCTTTAAAGATAAAGGTGAAAATGTAAAAATACTTGGATTAGCAACAATTGATAAAGGGGAAGTAACAGCTCTAGATAAACTCTTTACAATCGATAAAAGTGAAGTGTATTTTTATGGAGACAATACTAATCCTATGCTAAATTTAAACATCAAACATCAAACTCTAGATTACAAGGACATTGATATTTTTGTAACAGGCAAGTTAGAATCTCCTGTTGTAATATTCTCATCAAAACAGTCTTTGAGTCAAAATGACATCATGTCATATATACTTTTTGGAGAGCCTGCTTCAAATATTTCAAGTAACTCTTCACAAAATGGAAACACCAAAGTATATCTTGGTTCACTTCTTTTGGGAACTCAATTAAAACAAATTTTGAACCAATCAAAATCATTCAAAATTGATACACTCAATATTCTTACTACCGAAGAAGGTAGTCTTGGTTATGAGATAGGCTCAAGAATAAACAAAGACTTAAGAGTTATCTATAAAAACAATGTAGTTTCAAGCGTAATAGTACAATACAGTGTCAATAAGTCTGTCAGAGTTGATGTTGATGTTAACCAAGAAAGTCAAGGTGTAAGTTTTATTTATACAAAGGATTTTTAATATAAACTTTATAATTTAACACGCCAAAAACTTGGCGTGTTTTATATACTAATGAGATACGAAAGCTGGAATTTTTGTATGTTTTAGTAAATATCCAGAAGAACCACCAAGCATTCTCTCTTTTAATCCTTTATGCCCAAATGCTCCAGCAACGATCAAGTCAAACTTACCTTCTTCTGCACTTTTCAATAATGCCTCACCTGGTATAAAAGTTGTTTTGACCAATTCGAATGTTGTCTCAATTCCATGCATATCAAGATATTCTCTTAAATCTTTTATACGAGAAAGAGTCTTTGTCGTATACTCTTTTGAAGATACGATATGAACTTGTTTTGCTTTTTTTAGTAAAGGGATTGACTCTGTAACAGCTCTTGAAGCTTCTGGAGAGTTATTCCAGCCTATTAAAATTTTATCTGCTTTAAACTCTTTTAATTTTCTAGGGATTACAATGACTGGTTTTCCACTACATGTAACTGCTGATTCAAAAGTTGCCGTTGTAGCTCCTTTTGGAGGTGCTGCAGCTATAACAACATCACAAAATTTTGACTGTTGTGCAACCATAACACTTCTTGTACCAATTTTCAAAGTCTCGTGTGCTGTAGCTTTACCTTCTACAGGAGTATCACTAATCTCTATACCTAATTTTTCACAGCAAGTCTCAAATATTTTTGCATCTTCTGTAACACCTTCATTCTGAAGGCTCTCAAGTCTTTTTAAAACCTCATCAGGTATAGCAACTAATGCAGGAATTGCACTTTTTATATCTGATTCTGATACCATTATTTCTAAATGTGTATTAAAAAACTTCGATACAAGCAAAGCACCATAAATTCTCTCTTCTAACTCAGCTCCCCCACCTACAGGGAAAAACATTTTTTTGACTTCCATTAAATCTCCTTAAAAAATCTATAAAATTCTTGACATAACTCTCTTGCTTCATCGAGGCTTATTAATTTAAACCTAACTTTTGAGTCTTGTTTTCTCTGTGCTAAAGCGAAGCAATCTACTGGTATGACTGAGCCAATCTTAGGATATCCTCCTATAGTTTGTCTCTCTTTTAAAAGCACTATTGGCTCACCATGACTTGGTATCTGAATCGATCCATAAGCGATTGGCTCAGATATAATTCCTTTGCTTGTGGAGCTTATTTTTTCACCACTAAGTCTATAACCCATTCTATCATTTTGACTTGTTACAATATACTCGCTACTAAAAAACTTCTCTCTTTGATTTTTTTCAAATAAATTCCACTGATACCCTTTAACAACTCTTAATGTCAAAGGTTTATCAAAGTCTGGTCTATATCTTAACATAACTTTTCTGATATCTCTTAAATCGTCACTTTTATATCCTAAAAAATCATTGGCTTTTATAGGACTTCCACCAATCCCCTCTTTTATACAAACTGAAGTACTTCTAAACTCAGGATTTATATCAAACCCCCCAACTACCCCTAAATAAACTCTTGCACCACTTGTTGCAAAACCTAAATTTAATATATCCCCATCATTTATTTTATAAGTTTTCCATATCTCGATTGGTTTATTGTTTATAGTTGCATCAACTTGAGCCCCACTTAAAGCAAAGTAAGTAGACCCAACAGCTTTTAGTTTAACCCCACCAAAAACTATCTCTAAGACATTTGTTCCATAATCATTTCCTAGAAGTCTATTGAGCCAACAAAATGCATGCTCATCCATAGCACCAGCTTCTGTAACCCCAATACTTCCAAGTCCTTTTCTTCCATTATCTTGAATTGTAGCTAATATTCCAGCACTAATTACTTCAAATCCACTTCTCATAATTCGCCACCTTGCTTGATAAACTCATCTTTAGAAATAGGCATAAATTTAACTTTATCTCCAACTCTAAAATAAGAAAACCCTTGATACGAAGTGTCAAACATTTCAGTTGGTGTTCTTCCTATGATATTCCAACCACCAGGGCTCTGTCTGGGATAGACTGCTGTTTGTCTATCTGCAATACCAACACTTCCTTTTGGAACTTTAGCTCTTGGATTTGCTAAACGAGGCGTGGCAATACTTGCATCAACCTCTCCCATGTAAGGGAAACCTGGTGCAAAACCAATCGCATATACAAAGTACTCTTGTTGTGAATGAATATCTATTATCTCTTGTGTACTCATACCTTTATTTTTTGCCATATCAGCCAAATCAAGCCCAACATCTTCTCCATAGTAAACAGGCAATACAATAGATCTTGAATTTGTTTCTTTATAAAGCTCTTGAGCATCTTTTAAGGCATTTTCAATTTTTTCACAAATTTGCTCATAACTAAATTGCATAAAATCATATGAAATCATTAATGAAGCATAAGAAGGTATAAGCTCCGTAATTCCTTCAACTTTTGTTTCTTTTAAACTGTAAAAAACTTGACGGACCTCTTTTGCAACCTCACTACCGATTGTATTCCCAAAATAAATAACCAATGAATCTACAGAAGCTACTCTAAACTCCATCAATAAACTCTCTTAGTGATTTTACTAAATCAACTGCTTGTTGGTTATCTCCATGAACACACATAGAATCAGCTTTCATATCTATCTTTTGTCCGCTTGCTGTTAAAAGCTTGCCTTCGTTTTCTAGCAACTTAATTCTACTTATTATTTCATCTTTTGATTCTATAACAGCACCAACTTCTGTTCGAGCAACAAGTAAGCCTTCATTTGTATATCCTCTATCAGCAAAAACCTCATATATAAGTTCAATAGCATAAGCCTTTGCTAAAGCTTCATAATGGGCATTGTTATTTGTTGATAAAATCATAAGTTTTAAATTTTTATTATACTTACTTAAAGCTCTTACTATTGACATGAAAACATCTTCGTCTTTCATCATATCATTATAAAGTGCTCCATGAGGTTTTACATAATCAACTTGAGAACCATTAGCCTTACATATAGCCTCAAGAGCCCCACACTGATAAATCACAATAGATTCTATCTCATGGGGAGTACACTTGATACTTCTCCTTCCAAACCCAACCAAGTCAGGATAACCAGGATGCGCTCCAATACTTACACCATGTTTACAAGCCAATGCAACTGTATGCTGCATAATCACAGGATCTGATGCATGAAAACCACAAGCTATATTGGCACTATCAATAAACGGCATAACAGCCTCGTCAATTCCCATTTTCCACGGACCAAAACTTTCACCTAAATCACAATTCAATAACATTTAATTACTCCTAAAAGGGGCTTTAAACCTTAATCGCCTCATTTAAACCATCAAGGATTTCTTTTTCTATACTCCACTCTTTACCATCAACTGATTTAACGCACTCTTTTTTTATGCCATCAACTGAGCCTAAAGAGACTATATACTCTAAGTATTCATCAACTTCTTCAAAACTCGGCATAACTTCTTTTTTTAAATACTTTTGCAAATAAGCTATAAAACCATATGCTCCCCAATTTGAAACAGAAGCGATGATGGGAAAGTCACAGTTTACAACGCATGGAACAAGTGAAAGATACTCTTCAATCTCTTTTCTGAAATTTCCCATGCCTACTTCATTACCACCATCACCAATAGCATAAGTTGGTTTTGTTTTATCTCCTAGCATAAAAAGTTCATCTATTGGAGCTGTATATTCTGCTATATTAATGCTTCTTGCATTTTCATATTTATCATTTGCATTTAAGCCACATCTTTCTATGGATATATGGGCTATTGGATTATAATCATCAAGTATCGCTTGGTAGTCTACGCTTTCATTTATCGGTAGATAAATTGTTTCTATTTCTTTAAAATAATCCCTACAAAATTCATCTGTTATAATTACTGAACTGTAGCCTAAAGTGTTTAAAGTTTGGGCTAAGAAATATGTTCCCACAGGACCATCTGTTTCACAAAATCCAGCTACCCAAAAACCTGTATATAAGAATACTGTACCTTTTTCAAGCTGTACAAAATGATCCACTGCTTCTTTACAGTGTTCTTTTGGATGTAACTTTTGAAGTATATCCATACCTCGGTCTGAATGTTGTAGTATTATCTCATCAACAGTTTTTTTATTCATACTATTTACCATATTTTTCATTTTCTATTACATCTAAAAGTTTCATTTTATTATTACCTTTTTATGTCAAACAAAATTATACTATAATATATAAATACATTTATATTATAACAATAAAAAGTGGGAAACAGGTGGGTTCTTATTAGTTTTTTACGAAATACTCACTCTCTACTCATAATTTTAGGTTTGAAAACATGTTTAATGAAAAAAATATTCCAAAATTGATAATTTTAACGCCAATATTCACAATTATAGTTTTAGTACTTCTTATACTCTATTTTTATATAAAAACACAACAAGATTACTTCTTACAAGAAAGTACACAGCTCGAAAATGAATACATAGAAGAACAAAAAATTATACTTAAAGAGGAGATAAATAATATATTTAATTATATTGAATATCATAAAAATTTGATGATAACAAACACTAAAAAAAATATGCAATTTCAAATAGCAACATTTTTAAAACAAATATCCCAAAAAAATCTTTCTATTCAAGATTATGAGAAATACATAGAGCAAAACAAAAATTCTAATAGTGATTTTCTCATATATAATAAAAACACAAACATATTAATCAAAAATCCTGATGTATTTTTCAATCTCGACAAAATCAATAATTATATAAATGATAAGAAAAATTTTATTATTGAAGATGAAACAACTTTGTACCTTTTTAAAGAAATACCAACTAAAAATATAATTGTTATTCTAAAAAAAGACATATTTAATACCTTAGATGATTTAAAGTATTCTATTGCTAGGTGGGCTGAACTAATTAGATTTAAAAATAATAATTATTTATCTATTCATACAAATACAAATATACTAGTAGCACATCCTTATAGAAAAAATAATATCGGAGATGATGATACAAATAAAAAAGATGGACAAGGTGTTTTTTTTGTTCAAAAATTTGTAAAATTAGCTATTAAAAATCATGAAGGAAGTTTTGTTGAATTTTTTTATCCAAAACCAAATGAGAGCCAAAGCAGTAAAAAACTTAATTTTATAAAATTATATAAAGATTGGCAGTGGGTTATAAGTGGTGGAATATATCTTGATGAAATTGAAAAAGAAATTCAAGGAAAAAAATATGATTTAGAGCAAAAGATAAACAAATATATAAAAATAACACTTACAATTACACTGTTTCTAATTACAATTATATCTATATTATCTTTTTTTATTTCTCAAAAAATAAATAAAACTTTCAAAAAATATCAAAACAGAGTACTAAAGAATGAAGCAAGTTTAAAAGATTTAAATCATAATTTACATGATAAAATAAAGCTTGCACTAGAAGAAGCCAAAAAAAAAGACAGAGCTATGCTTCACCAATCTAGACTCGCTAGAATGGGCGAAATGTTAAGTATGATTTCTCATCAATGGAGGCAACCGCTAAGCCAACTAGCTGGTATAATAATGGAATTGGAGACCACCGTAACTTTTAAAAAAGCAAATGAAAAATTTCTATTAAATTGCGCTAGTGATGCAACAAAAATTATACAGCACATGTCTTTAACTATTGAAGATTTTAAAAATTTTTTTAAACCAGAAAAAAGTAAAGAAAATTTTTATATTTCAAAAGCTTGTGAAGGAGCAATTAGTCTTATTAAAGACAGCTTAATAAATCAAAATATTGACCTTGATTTTCAAATCAAAAATGATAAAAAAGTTTACTCATATAAAAGAGAGTACTCTCAAGTAATTTTAAATTTACTTGTAAATGCAAAAGATGCTTTACTTATTAATCAAATAAAAAATGGCAAAATAACACTAATTGTTGATACTATAGATAATCATGCATTTGTAGAAGTAAAAGATAATGCTGGTGGAATTAAAAATGAATATTTAAATTTAGTATTTGAGCCTTACTTTTCAACTAAAAAATCTCATGGGACAGGTCTTGGTCTATATATGTCAAAAATAATAATAGAACAGAATATGCAAGGAAAAATAAGTGTACAAAATGACAAAAAAGGCGCAATATTTAGAATCATTTTATAAAGGAGTCACATAATGATAGAATTAGCACAAGTACTAAAAAAATTTACTGTTATCGTAGCAGAAGATGATGATGAAGTGAGAAAAAGACTCAAAAATACACTAAGTTTTTATTTTAAAAAAGTTTATGAAGCTCCTAATGGAAAAACTGCTTATCAAATTTTTCTAAAAGAAAAACCAAGTCTAATAATCTCAGACATAGAAATGAGCAATGGTGATGGGATACAACTAGTAAACCAAATTCGTCAAATCGATCAAATTACACCTATTATCATATTGAGTGCCTATTCTAAAGAGGAGTATTTATTGAAATTGATCAATCTTAAGATTGATCAATATATTTTAAAGCCTGCAGTTAACAAAGATCTATTTGAAGCCATATCAAAAGCTTTAATCATACCAAAAGATCATGTTTTAGATATAAGCTTAGATGTACAATTAAATACAGCTAATAATATCTTAACATACAAAAAAGAAGAAGTTGTCCTTAAGAAAAAAGAAAAAGACTTTCTTGTTCTTTTATATGAAAATAAAAACAACATCACAAGATATAACATTATCCAAGAAAGAATATGGAAAGATAAAGTAATGACGCAAAATGCCCTAAAAACATTTGTTAAAGAATTAAGAAAAAAACTTCCTGTACAAATTATTGATAATGTTATACAAGAAGGTTATAAATTAGTTTAAATGTAGTATTCACTATCTTTTTTATCACAAATAAACATATGCCCAGGAGAATGAGTTATTGCAAAAGGGAGCTTTACCTCTTTTAAAACATTCTCAGGAGTAACTCCACAAGGCCAAAAAAGAGGAATCTCATCATCTTTTATAGTAACTGCATCACCATAATCTGGTTTTTGTATATCTTTTATACCAATCATCTCAGGATAACCTACTTGAATTGGAGATCCATGAGTTTCTGGATAATGACTAGTTACAACACATGCATCTGCCACTAATTCTTTTTTTATCGGTCGCATAGAAACTACCATTTTACCTTTAAACATATCATATGGAATTAATTCAATATTTGTACTATACATAGACACATTACATTTTTCTTCTACATGTCTAAGAGAAATCCCTGCATCGACTAAAGCTTTTTCAAAAGTAAAGCTACATCCAACTAAAAAGAAAACTAAATCATCACTATAGTACTCTTCTATATTTGTAACTGTTTTTACTACTTTCCCATTTTCTATAATATTATATGAAGGTAATTCATTTAAAAGATTTGCGCCACTTGCCAAAATTTTTGAGTAATGAGAACCTTTAACAACTTCTAAAACAGGAATTGCTTTTGAATTTAATCTTGCAAATTCTTCAAAAGAAGTTGCATATTCTTTAGGAATAACTAACATATTTGTTTGTACATGACCACTACAATACCCTGCAGTAGGACTTGTAAACTCATTTTTTGATATTTTTTTTCTAAACTCTTTTGCTGTCATTTTAAACCTTTACATATATTCTATCAAAAATAAAGTAATTTGTGGGAAAACTACTAATATTGCTGCCATTAATAGCATAATTATAACAAAAGGCAAACTTCCTTTCATAACCTCTACAATACTTCCTTTATTTCTAATTCCTTGCACTACATATAAGTTAAGTCCTACAGGAGGAGTTATCAAAGCCATTTCAATAAGTATAATTAAATATATTCCAAACCAAACAGCATCAAACCCCAAAGTTATCATAACTGGTGCTACTATAGGTATAGTAATAACCATTAAAGATAAGGTTTCAATAAAAAGTCCCAATACTACAAACATTAAAGTTACAATTGCTAGCATTGTATATTTTGATATTGCTAAATTTTCTATAAAATCAGATAAATCATCGGTTAAACCAATAGAGACAAGTACAAAGTTTAAAAAGTTAGCAGCAATGATAATAAACATTATCATACCTGTCGTCTTCATTGTACCTTTGACGGCGTTCTTAATAACATTAAAACTCAATAATCCATTGAAATAAGTGATAACCAATGAAGCTAAAACTCCAATAGCTGCACTTTCTGTAGGTGTTGCAAAACCTGTATATATTGAACCCATAATTAAAACAAATAAAATAAGAACTGGAACTAAATCTTTAAGAGCAATAAACCTTTCTGCCCAAGTCACTTTTAAATCTTTTTTTACTTCTGATTTAGTCAAGATTGAATACACTAAAATAAAAAGCATAAAAACAAATGCCATTAGAACACCAGGAACTAGTCCTGCCAAAAATAACTTAGGTATAGAAGTATTGGTTAAAAATCCATAAACTATTAAATTAATAGATGGAGGTATTAGTATTCCTAAAGTTCCTCCAGCAGCTATAGTTCCTGCAAAAAGTCCTTCTTTGTATCCATATTTTTGACACTGAGGCATTGCTACAGTTGTTATAGTAGCAGCGGTAGCCACAGAAGATCCAGAAATAGAAGAAAAAATAGCTGATGAAGCTATATTGGCATGTAGTAATCCTCCAGGTAACCAAGACAGCCATTTATGCAATGCAAAATATATATTTTTAGCTATTCCAGAATGAAGAAGAATTTCTCCTAGTAAAACAAAAAAGGGGATAGACAAAAGTAAAAAATCTGTACTAACACTCCAAGTGATTTCTCCTATAGATGAAAATATAGGATAATCCGAGAAAAAATACCCAACTATAATACCTACTCCCGCAATAGTAGAAGCAACAGGAACAGAAAAAAACAGAAGTGTAAGTAAGATAACTATGCTAATCACAACTAAACTCATAACTCATCCTTTGCAATACTCATATCCTCATTTATCTCATCTGTACCTAATACTATGATAGATTTAACGCACGAGATTAAAAGGACTAAGAAGAAAAAACAAAAACCTAAAAACCAAATGGATTGAGGAATCCACAATGGTGTGCCAAGTGGAGTATTGGCTGTAGAGTCTTTTACAAACGATGTATATATTACTGAAGAAGAAAAATACACTAGCAAACCTGTGAATGCTAGAGTAAATAAACCCGCAACTACATCTAGCAGTTTTTGAAGATTACTACTCATTTTTGCATAAACTATATCTATCCTTATATGCATTTTTTCAAAAAGCACATAAGCTAAGGACCAAGAGATACAAATACCTAAAGCATATCCTGACAACTCATCTGCTCCACCAAATGAAACCAAAAAGAATTTCCTTAAAATTACCTCTATACTTATCAATAGTACAGAGGCTAAAAGTAAAACTCCACATATATAAATAAAAAATTCAGAACTTTTTTTTAGCCTCTCAATCATAATATTTTCTTTCACTTAGCAGTTATGTTTACGATTTTACCAATTGTATTATTCCACTCTTTAACTGTTTCAGGAGAAACTTTTTCTACCCATTTAGGAATTACATTATTTACTAATACTTCTTTTGATAAAGCTTTATCTGCATCTTCAACTTTAACAAGAGTCATCTTATTTGCTTTTCCATATGAACAATCTTGTCCAGTTAAACATTTCTCCCCTTCTACTGTTTCATAATTAGTTTTAGTCCATGCAGGAGTTGTAATTTTTTCATCTACAGATTTTAAAAGTTTTTCTTGTTCAGCTGAAGTAAAACTATTCCATGTGTCTAAATTCATAGCGGTTACAACATAGGCCCAGCCACCTATTGGAAGTGGATACAAATAGTTTGAAACTTCTCCCCATCCAGATGAGTAGCCTGATAAACCACCAGTAACAGCACAATCAATAACCCCTCTTTGTAACGACTGAGGAACTTCACTATATGACATTGTTATACCAGTAGCTCCAATACCATCTAAAAATTCAGCAACAGTCCAGCCAGATGCTCTTACCTTTTTACCTCTTAAATCTTTTAAAGAAGAAATCTCATCTTTACAAAATAAAACTTGTGATGGATATGGTACAACTGATAAAAGTTTTGCGTTAAAATCATTTTTTAAAGCCTTGTCTAAAGTGTCCTTATATGCATCGACTACTTTTTTAGCTGTTTCAATATCATTGGCCATTGCAGGAAAATCTAATCCAGCAATCGTTTGAGAATCCGAGACAACATATGCACCAACAGTAGAAACTACATCAAAAACTCCTTTTGAAAGCTCCCTATAGACAGCAGCACCTTTGAGTTTTACTTGTCCTAAAGAACTTAGTCTTACCTTTGTCTGTGTAAACTCTTTTGAAAACTCTTTTTTCCAATATGGCTTTTCATACTCTTTATACAAAGATAAACTACTCCAAGAACCAACTACTCTCAACTGCTTTGGAGCCGCAAATAAACTTGAAGAAACCACTAGTGCCCCTAAAATCACCATATAACATTTTTTCATTATATCTCCTTTAAATGTATATAAAAATATTAGCAATAGGAAGTGTGATATGGGTGTGATTTCAAAATAAATGGAAAAATTTTGTGAAATATTACAAAAAGTAACATATCTTGCAAGATTTATTTAATTATCTTACAAGATATGGAAAATTCATCATCCTACCATTTTAGTTGGTAAATAAGTCACAATTTGTGGAAAAATTGTTACAACCATCACTATTAAAATCATAATAATAAAAAATGGAAAAGTTGCTTTAAGAATATAACTAATTTTTTCGCCTGAAATACTTTGAATTACAAATAGAGAAAATCCAACAGGAGGAGTTATTTGTGATAATTCGACCATAAAGACTAAAAATATACCAAACCAAAGAGGATCAAATCCTGCCATCATTATAATAGGTAAAACTATAGGTAAAGTCATAACTACTATTGAAATACCATCCAAAATCATACCAAGAACAATGTACATAAGACCAATAACAAGGATAAGCAAATAAGGAGAGAGTCCAAGTCCACCAATAAACTCACTTATAGCTCTTGCAATCCCTAAAAAACCAACAACTTGTGATAAAAATCCAGCTCCAATGATAATAAAACTAATCATCACTGTAGTTTTTACAGCGTTTAAAAGTGAGCCTTTAAAAATCTCCCAATCAAAGCTTCTAAAAAACATAGCCAAAGCAATTGCTCCAACCACACCTAGTGCAGCAGCTTCAGTAGGCGTTGCAAAACCACCGTAAATACTACCCATAACTAAAATAATCAAAGAAAAAATAGGTGCTAAATCTTTTAAAGAATTAAGTCTATCTATATTTGAAAATTTCTCTTCTTCTGCTGGGACTGTACTTTTATCAAAATAAGAAACAACTATGATATAGACAGAATATGCAGTTGCAAGTAAAAGTCCGGGAAAGACACCGGCAATAAAAAGCTTACCAATAGACACATCTGAGAGAACACCATAAATAATCATAATCAAACTAGGAGGAATCAAAAATCCAAGAGTTCCGCTTCCTGCAAGTGAACCAAGAGCAAGTTTTTTGCTATAACCTCTACTTTTAAGCTCACCTAGTGTTATTTTTCCAACCGTTGCAGTTGTAGCTGCTGAAGAGCCTGATACAGCAGCAAATAAAGAACACGCCGCAACATTTACATGTAAAAGTCTTCCAGGTACTTTTGTCAGCCAAGGCATAAGACCATTTAAAAGCCTAGTAGAAATAGATGAGTGATATAAAATTTCTCCCATCAATATAAACATTGGTAAAGCTGCAAGAGACCACGAATTCATAGAATCAAACATAGAACCCGCCAATAAATCTCCTGCTTTTTGAAACAGGCTAATTGCAGGAGGAAGATTGTGTTCAAATAAAAACATTCCTGCGATACCCGTAAGCATCAAGGCTGCTCCAATCCAAATAGAGCTCAGTAAAAAAACAAACATTATGCCAATCAATACAACAGATAAAACTAGAGGATCACTTATCATCAAAAATCCTTGATAAAGTAAAAGTGAAAGATGCAAAAACAAAAAGAGCCATACCTATAACGATAGGAATCTGAGTGAGATATAAAGGTGTTTCTGAAACATTTTCACTAAGCATTCCCATTTCATAAGAGTCCATCATAAACAAATAACTATAATATAAGGCGAAACTAAGTATTAGAGTTGCAAGTATTCCTGCCAATATATCTATATATCTTTGCTTATTTTCACTCAGTCTTGAAGTAACTATATTTATCCTAATGTGAACATTTTCATTCAATGTAAAAGCTAATCCAAAAAAAACTGCTCCTAGATAAAAGTATCCACTGTATTCATCAGCAAGCATTGTTGAATAGTCAAAAAATGAACGACCGATAATCTCCGTCATAACTAATAAAACCAATGCAACAAAAAGAGTTGATGAGATGTAAGCTCCCCCTTTAGAGAGCCTACTATTTAAGGTTTCTAACCAATCCATTGTTATTTATACTCAGCAAAAATCTTTTTTATATCAGAATTTGCATCTTCTAAATATTCATCTAATAATTTATTTCCAATAGCATCAAGTTCGGCTTTTAAAGTATCACTTGGTTCGCTTACAACCATGCCATTGTCTGAAAGCATTTTCAGTGCTGTTGCATCTTCTTTTTTACTCTCTTCCCATTGCATTGCTTCAATCTCTTTTGCTGCTTTTAGTACTGCCGCTTGTTGGTCTTTATCTAAAGAATTCCAGTAATCAAGGTTAATAGTTACTGCTTGTAGAGGGTATGCATAGCCAATCTTAGTAAAGTTTTTTAAAACTTCCCATAATTTTCCATCTTTACCACTTGCGCTACTTGTAACAACACCATTTACCATGCCTGTTTGTAAAGCTGAGTAAACTTCTCCCCATGGAAGTGCTACAGCATTACCGCCAGCCATCTTTACAAAGTTCGCTGAGTTTTTATCATAAGTTCTTGCTTTTAGATCTGAAAAATCTTTTGTTGAATTTATAGTTTTCATTGTATAAATTCCGCTTGGAGGCCAACTAACAGCATAAAGCATTTTTTGGTTCCACTTTTTTGCTACCTTGTCATAAGCTGGTTTTGAAATTTGATACAACTTATAAGCTTCATCATAACTAGAAGATACAAAAGGAAGAGCTGAGATTCCAAAGACTTTACCTCCGCCACTTGTAAAAGGTATAAACATATCAGTCATTGGAGCAGTTCCATCTTTTACTGCTTTTAAAGGATTTCCTTTAACTAAAGAACCACCAGCATGAACTGTAATTTTTACACTGCCATTTGAGTATTTATTTACTAAACCTGCAAATTTTTCTGCACCTTTTGTATGGAAGTTATTTGCTCCATACTTCGCATTTAAATCCAACTTAACATTTCCAGCAACTAGAAGTGCTGTTGCCCCTACAAGTAAAACTACTTTTTTTAACATATTTTCTCCTTCAGAATTTATCTTTATATTATTAAATTGTAGTGGGAAGATGGTGGGGAAATGAAACAAACTATTACATGTAAACAAAAATTTCTATTACTTGTTACAAATTTTCTCATTTTTTTGATATCATATTTTATGAAAAATACAATGCCAAAACTAACCCCTACATGTAAATCCTTACTATGCAAATATCTCACCCAAGATGTTTTTAATTTGCTTAAAGACAAAAAAACTGCAAACAACTTTACCCTACTTCAAGCAATCAATTCTGGGGTGGAAAATGAAGATAGTGGTATAGGTGTGTATGCGGGTGATGAGGCGTCTTACTCATTGTTTGCTCCATTGTTTGACCCTATCATAAAAGAGTATCATGGATTTGATAAGACTGATAAACACAAAAGCAATCTACATGTAAACGATTTAAAAGCACCAAATCCTGATCCAAAAGGAGAGTTTATTCTCTCTACTCGTATAAGAGTTGGTCGCAATCTAAAAGATATGCCTCTTGGAAATGCTATTTCAAAAGAACAACGATTAGAAGTTGAAAAAATGGTATCTGATGCACTCAAAAATCTAGATGGAGAGTTCAAAGGTACTTATTATCCTCTTTTAGGGATGACTCAAGAGACAAGCCAACAACTTATAAATGAGCATTTTTTATTTAAAGCAGGCGACAGATTTTTAAAAAGTGCTGGCTTAAATCGGGATTGGCCAGAAGCAAGAGGAATTTATCACAATTATGAAAAAAACTTTTTGGTTTGGGTAAATGAAGAAGATCAGTTAAGAATCATCTCTATGCAAGAGGGCGGTAATATCAAAGAGGTTTTTAGCAGATTAGTAAATGCGATCAAACAAATAGAAAAGTTTATCTCATTTTCTTATAATAACCATTTGGGATATATCACAAGTTGTCCAACGAATCTTGGAACAGCTATGCGAGCAAGTGTCCATATAAAACTACCAAAACTCTCAAAAGACATGGAACTATTTAAACAAATTACAGATAAATATCATCTGCAAATCAGAGGACTCCATGGTGAGCACTCAAAAGATGATAGTGGTATATACGATATCAGTAATCGAAGACGATTAGGCATCACAGAAGTACAATGCGTCCAAGATATGTATGATGGGGTACAATCTCTAATTGAAAAAGAAAAAAACATAAGTTGAAATCTTCCTAAAAATGAGTTTTAATTGCTACTCTTTATAAATGGATTCCCAACAACTTAATTTAAAAACTATTCAAGAGTACTTATATTTTGTTCCTTAAAAAAATTTATTAATTATCAAGGTATGAACTTGAACCATTTCATTCAGGCAGTTTATTATAATATTTCAATACAACTTATGTTTGGGTTCAAGTAATTGGACTTGTTTTTAACAATTTTTGATATAAATTTCAATACAACTTATGTTTGGGTTCAAGCCAGCTTTACAAATAAGCGGATTTGATGAAACTATATTTCAATACAACTTATGTTTGGGTTCAAGCCAGCTTTACAAATAAGCGGATTTGATGAAACTATATTTCAATACAACTTATGTTTGGGTTCAAGTTTCTGTAAATACTTTTTATAGTTCTTCGTCTTTATTTCAATACAACTTATGTTTGGGTTCAAGATGTTTGGAGCGATGCTTCTCCTATAAATTGTCTCAATTTCAATACAACTTATGTTTGGGTTCAAGTTCATTACAAGCTGATTGATTTACATTTTTATGTTTATTTCAATACAACTTATGTTTGGGTTCAAGCAACACCTAAGTCATTTGCTACTTTTTGGATTGTTATTTCAATACAACTTATGTTTGGGTTCAAGTAATCGCTGGTTAATAAAGTTTCTCTATTTACTCCATTTCAATACAACTTATGTTTGGGTTCAAGATAAAATTATTATTGATGATGAAAATATATCTTTATTTCAATACAACTTATGTTTGGGTTCAAGTAACTTATCAGCACTAAAGCAGTCATTAGTAACATCATTTCAATACAACTTATGTTTGGGTTCAAGTTATTATTTGTTAAAATGTAATCTCTTGTTTCTTTATTTCAATACAACTTATGTTTGGGTTCAAGATGGAATAGGTATAGAGCTAACATTTGGTGAAGTACAAATTTCAATACAACTTATGTTTGGGTTCAAGAGTAATTTGTGTACTCGTAGGGTCAATATTTCCACCATTTCAATACAACTTATGTTTGGGTTCAAGTAGAAAGAACTATCGGGGCAACATATACAAATACCAATTTCAATACAACTTATGTTTGGGTTCAAGAGTATCTTGAGTCTTGTTGCTTTGCTGTGGTCCAATTTCAATACAACTTATGTTTGGGTTCAAGCTGCTGAATTGCTTGTACGCATTAATACACTAGCAGATTTCAATACAACTTATGTTTGGGTTCAAGATATGGGAGATTTGACACTAGATAAAGTCTCAACCAATTTCAATACAACTTATGTTTGGGTTCAAGACCGTAAAGAACTTGATGAACTTCAAGCATGGTATAATTTCAATACAACTTATGTTTGGGTTCAAGATTGATATACTTTATTATCCTGAAAATTTATGTCAATTTCAATACAACTTATGTTTGGGTTCAAGGACCAAGTTGTATTATATATAATGCTAGTATGACCAAATTTCAATACAACTTATGTTTGGGTTCAAGGGTAAGTATAAATCCATTTAAAAGGTTTGAGTCAATTTCAATACAACTTATGTTTGGGTTCAAGTTCCTTGCTTTCCTACACTCATCACAATACTTTAACCATTTCAATACAACTTATGTTTGGGTTCAAGGGAACAGGTGTAGCTTGGGTGTTCGTTACAGATGAATTTCAATACAACTTATGTTTGGGTTCAAGCTTTTGAGTATTTTGATTATAAGCCCCATCTCGAGAATTTCAATACAACTTATGTTTGGGTTCAAGAAAGTAATCGTCATTGTCTATTTTCTTTTTTAGTACATTTCAATACAACTTATGTTTGGGTTCAAGAA
>Ga0193951_1000156_pt1 | contig 31059 bp, 29 predicted proteins | sample BB_2_MG_FD_140370 | JGI IMG/M metagenome (GOLD analysis project Ga0193951, IMG submission 140370) | Microbial mat bacterial communities from the Broadkill River, Lewes, Delaware, United States - BB_2_MG | ecosystem: Environmental > Aquatic > Freshwater > River > Microbial mats | place: USA...
AAAAGTGGTGCCCGGGGCCGGACTTGAACCGGCACGCTCGAAACGAGCGAGGGATTTTAAGTCCCTTGCGTCTACCAATTCCGCCACCCGGGCAAACGCTTTGCTGTTTAATTCTTCTTTTCAAAGAAATAATTCTTTGAAAATTCATCTCACTAAAGCTGTGCTTTTCGTAAGAAAAAAGACTAGTTAATTTATGGAGCGGGAAACGAGGTTCGAACTCGCGACCCCGACCTTGGCAAGGTCGTGCTCTACCACTGAGCTATTCCCGCAACAAAATTGAGATGGAATTGTACCATTTATTTTCTTAAATGTAAATAGTTATACGAAAAAAATATAAATTTTGTTATAATAAGAAAAAAGTCAAAGGGAATACATGCGTAGTGATCAGGTAAAAAAAGGACACGACAGGGCTCCACATAGGAGTTTGTTTAGAGCAACTGGTGTTAAAACAGAAGATTTTGATAAACCGTTTATTGGTGTTGCAAATTCATATATAGATATTATTCCTGGACATTTCTTTTTACAAGAATATGGAAAAATTATGAAAGATGAGATAAGAAAAAATGGATGTGTACCATTTGAGTTTAACACAATAGGTGTTGACGATGGTATAGCGATGGGGCATGATGGTATGCTTTACTCACTTCCATCTCGTGAACTTATAGCAAACTCCATAGAAACAGTTATGAATGCTCATAAGCTTGATGCAATGATTTGTATGCCTAACTGTGATAAAATCGTTCCTGGTATGATTATGGGTGCTTTAAGAGTCAATGTTCCTACTGTTTTTGTTAGTGGTGGACCTATGAAAAAAGGGTATACTAAAGAAGGCACACCAATCGATTTGGCAACTGCATTTGAAGCAGTTGGAAAGTTTGAAAATGGCGATATAAGTGAAGAAGAGTTAACAGATATCGAGTGTAATGCATGTCCGAGTGGAGGAAGCTGTTCTGGTATGTTTACTGCAAACAGTATGAATACACTTATGGAAGCTATGGGGATTGCACTTCCTGGAAATGGAACTATTGTAGCTATGACACCTGAGAGAGAGGTGCTTATAAGAGCTGCTGCAAAAAGAGTATGTGAAATAGCATTAGATAAAAAATACAACTTTAGAAATATTTTAAATGAAAAAGCAGTAAGAAATGCATTTGCAATAGACATGGCTATGGGTGGTAGTTCAAACACAGTACTTCATATGCTAGCAATTGCAAAAGAAGCAGGGGTTGATTTTAACATAGCAGATATCAATGAGATAAGCAAAAAAGTTTCACATATAGCGAAGATTTCTCCATCACTTTCAACAGTTCATATGGAAGATATAAACAGAGCTGGTGGTGTTGGTGCAGTTATGCATGAGATAGCAAAACGGGACAACGGTTCAATGTACCTTGATAATCTAACAGTAACTGGTGAAACTATTGGTGAAAGAATTAAAGATGATGAGATAAAAGATACATCTATCATCCATACTTTAAAAAATCCATACTCAAATGTGGGTGGTCTTGCTATCCTTTTTGGAAATCTAGCTGAAGCTGGTTGTGTTATAAAAACAGCAGGTATTACAGGAGAAAGAAAATTTACAGGAAAAGCAGTATGCTTTGACTCACAACAAGCTGCGATTGCAGGAATAGTTGGCAATAAAGTTAAGGCTGGAGATGTTGTTGTAATCCGTTATGAAGGACCAAGAGGTGGACCTGGTATGCAAGAGATGCTAGCACCTACAAGTCTTATCATGGGTAAAGGCCTTGGTGCTAGTGTAGCTCTTATCACAGATGGTAGATTTAGTGGGGCTACTCGTGGACTTAGTATAGGTCATGTTTCTCCTGAAGCTGCAGAGGGTGGTATGATAGGTCTTTTAAAAGATGGTGATACAATTTTGATAGATGTTGATACATATGAGATAAATGTAGATTTAAGTGAAGTAGAAATTGCAAAAAGAAGAGCTGCTTTTAAACCAGTAGTTAAAGATGTTACTGGAAGCTGGTTAAAGCAGTACAGACTACTCGTTACAAATGCAAGTAGTGGAGCTATTTTAAAGACTGAACTATAATGACAGATTTTTTAAATCTACTATTGCAACATACCATTACTATGATGGCAATAGTAGATCCCCTTGGAGTGAGTGCCATTATGCTCTCACTTCTTCCTTCTACTGCCTCAAAAGAAGATATTAGTAAAATAGCTTACAAATCAACAATTACAATCATTATTGCATTTTTTGTGGTACTTCTTACAGGTAATATCTTGCTCAAAATATTTGGCATAGAAATAGATTCTTTGAAAGTTATGGGTGGAATTGTCCTTTTACTTACTGGATTAAAGATGGTTAGTGGGGCTATTGAAGGAAAAAATCAAACCAAAGAAGAGAGAGAAGAAGTAAAAACTCATGACGATTTTTCAGTTATTCCTCTTGCCATTCCTATTACATTTGGACCAGGCATATTTGCTACAGTTGTGATTTTAAAAGGGCATTCTCATTCTTTTTTGGATTTATTGGCCCTGGTAATTGCATTTTTGGTAGTGGCTCTTGCTGTATATTTGTCTTTTAAAAATAGTATATATATTAAAAAATATATGGGAATTACAGGACAAAAAATTATAAGTCGTTTGATGGGTTTAATAGTAGGAGCTATAGCTGTGCAGTTTATACTTTCTGGTATAACTGCACTGCTTGAGGGTTATTGGGTTAGATAAAAAGTAGCAAATGGGTAATTTACTTACTTTTGTTGGGGTTACTAACTAAAAATTATGATACTGTTGTTGCAATCGCATAGCCGAAACCGATTAGGGCGAAAAATGCAGCTACATCTATGAATTTTAAAAGTTGAATTGATTTTGTTTCATTTTCCATTTTATTTCCTTTTAAGTATTTTTGAAATGATACATAAATAAACTTAATATAAAATAAAATAGATAAAATAAAATAATAAATATTAAGAGATGTTTCGTTTTTACCCTTATTTGAATATTAATAAAAAAAATATGGATTTTTAAATTTAGCTATATTTAAGTTAAAAGTGACAATTTTGTATGCATTTAGGCTAAAAATAGTAAATTTTGATAGAATTAAAAAAAATTTGATGAATTTTCACTTTTTTTTCCTTAAACCGATATATTGATATATTTAAAGGAGAATTGTATGAGCGAAGGTGGTTGGTCATGTCCTCATGATATAGCAGGATTATGTGATATTATTAAAAAAAAGTGTGATCCTGGTGATAAAGGATGTGTTCTTTTTGGAAAAGCAAAATTTTCAAGTGTAGACTCACCCTCAAATGAAGCTTTTGAAAAAAGGATGGAGAGAAAAATGAAAAGAATGCTCGAAGAGGGAAAAAATGCATGAGAGTATCTACTAAAGCACTTTTTAATCAAATATCTAAAAATGTAAAAGCGACTCTTGAAAAGTCAACAAGTGCAGTAGATTCTAAAAACTCTAATCTAGAAAATATACAACAAACAAATGCAAAAAAACTAATTGAATCACTTTTTAAAGATTTAAGCGATAATACAAAGACAAAAGAGAGTGTACTAGCAAATATAAAAGAGAATAATATACCAAAGCAGATGCAAAATACAACAAAAGAGTTAACTTCGTTGTTAAATTTGCTAAAAGCAGATAAAGCTCTTGCTAAATATGCACCTATTTTAGAAAAACTTCTTTTACATGTAAAGGATATAAATCCAGAAAATTTAAAATCAGAGTTAGCTAAGTCAGGTGTGTTTATGGAGTCAAAACTTTCATCAACAAAAACACAAATCATGCCTACAGCTCTAAAAGAAGTTTTAACAGCTCTCAAAGAAGCTATCAGCAAAGATGCACCAAAGGAGTCTTTACATGTAAAGACAATAGATATTCTTTTAAATGCAAAAAAAGCAGATAAAGGATTTGTTAATACGCTTGCTAGTTTAATAAAAAGCGTAAAAAATAGCTCAGATTTATCAAAACAGATAGAACAGTCGTTATCGAAACTAGAAAATATCATAAAACAAAATGGCTTTTTAAAAGATAGCAATGTTAAAGAGGTTCTAGCAAACCTCAAAGAAGCCATTAACAAAGACAATTTACATGTAAAGACGATTGACACCCTTTTAAATGCAAAAAAAGCAGATAAAGGATTTGTAGATACGCTTGCTAGTTTAGTAAAAAGCATAAAAAATAGTCCAGATTTATCAAAACAGATAGAGCAGCCGTTATCGAAACTAGAAAATATTATAAAACAAAATATTCCGCTAAAAGAGAGTAATGTTAAAGAGGTTTTAGCAAATCTCAAAGAAGCAATACTCAAAGATATCCCTAAAGATTCTTTACATGTAAAGATGATAGATAAAATTTTAGGTACACTCAAAGCAGATAAAGCGTTTTTGCAAGATATTAAAACACTTTTGAGTGATTTAAAAAATGCTAAAAATATAAATAAATCAGTTATTGATATAACGGCAAAATTAGAAAGCCTAATACAAAAAAGTGCATTAATTGAGTCAAAGATGCAGAACAATCTCCCAGTTACTTCAAAAGAAGCACAAAAAGTAGCTAATCAAATCAAAGAGGCGATGAGTCAACTTAAAGAGTTGGTAAGTAAAGAAAATATCAAAAATGTTCCCGCTTTACTTGAAAAATCTCAAAATATAGCGAGCATGGTAGAACAAACGCTTAAAATGCCAGATTTTTTTCCGAAAGGTTTAGATAAAGCAGCCATCTCTGAAAAACTTCAACAAGTTGTCAATATCTTAAAAAGTGAACTTATAAAAACAGATGCAAAAAACTCTTTACATGTAGAGGTTTCAAAATTGACACAAAATCTTGAGACTGTGATAAAAGAGCAAATAGCAACAAAAAACATAGTTCCAAATCAAAAATTTATGGTTGAAACACCTATAAAAGCTGAATTACTTAATGATGTAAAAGCTACACTTTTAAATATAAAGCACGAACTAAGTTCGTCTACTTTACCAACTCACAGAGAAGTTCTCACTCAAGTAGATAGGCTTTTAACCCAGATAGATTATTTTCAACTTGTTTCACTTAGTTCTAATTCAAACACAACATATTTACCTTTTTCTTGGGACTCTTTAGAGGGTGGACAGATTAGTTTGAAAAAGCTAAAAGAGAACAGATTTTTTTGCGAGATAAACTTGACACTGAAAGAGTATGGTAAAATAGACTTGATGATAATGCTTTTTGAAGATATACATGTAACAATATCTGTTTTTGCAGAAAAAAAAGAGTTTACAGCACTTATCCAAGAAAACTTGTTAACACTCAAACAAGGCATCAATAAACTAGGTTTAATTCCTTCAAGCGTGCAACTTTTTGATGCACTTAAAGATAAAAAACTAAAAGAAGATACAAGAAATTTTGTAAGCTCTACACAGCTTGGTAGTGGACTTAACATAGAGGTATAATGATAAAAAAGATATTAGAAGAACAGTTTGGATTTAATAGTTTTAGACCACTTCAGCAAGAAAGCATAGAAGCAATAACAAATAAAAAAGATTTATTGACTATTTTACCAACAGGTGGGGGAAAGTCACTTTGTTACCAGTTGCCTGCTTTGTATTTTCAGGGACAACTTACTATCGTAATTTCTCCTTTGATTGCACTTATAAATGATCAGGTAATGGCACTCACTCAAAATGGAATTCATGCAGATAAACTCACAAGTGAGCTAGACAGTGAAGAAGTAAGTGAGGTTTATAGAAAACTTTATAACAAAGAGCTTTCTCTTTTGTATGTTTCTCCAGAGAGGGCTAATATGGATGGATTTAAAGGACTATTAAATCAACTTGATGTGAGTTTTATAGTCATAGATGAAGCTCATTGTGTAAGTGAGTGGGGACATGAATTTCGTCCAGATTATCGTAAGCTACACTTTTTAAAAGAGGAGTTTCCTCATATACCGATTGCTGCGTTTACGGCGACTGCTACAAGTAGAGTTGCTGATGATATAGTAGAAGCACTGAGATTAAATGAACCGGTGAGATTGAAGGGAAGTTTTTTTAGAGATAATCTTATACTCAATGTAAAAAAAAGAGTAGGGAATGGTCGAGTTGAATTGGCTAATTTTTTAAAAAATTATGAAGATGAAAGTGGTATAGTCTATACTTTTACAAGAAAAGAGACTGTAGAAGTAGCAAATTTTTTGAACTCACGTGGATTTGAAGCTTTGGCATATCATGCAGGGTTGAAAAATGAGCTTAGAAGAGAAACTCAAGATAAATTTATAAAAGATAAAGTCAAAATCATAGTTGCAACTATCGCTTTTGGTATGGGCATAGATAAGTCAAATGTCCGTTTTGTTGTACATATGGATTTGCCAAAAAGCATGGAGAGTTACTATCAAGAGATAGGTCGTGCGGGAAGAGATGGTCTTAAGAGTGAGTGTTTGTTGCTCTATTCTATGAGTGATGTTGTTAAAAAAAGTGAGTTGATGAACTCAATAGAAGATGAAAGATACAAAAACTTTGCTAAAAATAAAATAGAAGAATTGTATGCTTATGCAAATTCTAGAGAGTGTAGACACAAAGCTGTAACTGGATACTTTGAAGAGAGTTTGGATGAATGCGTAAGTTTATGCGATAATTGCCAAAAAGAAGATATTGCAGAGCTTGATATAACTAAAGAAGCAAGGATGTTGTTGTCCACAATCTATAGAACAGGGCAAAACTTTGGTAAGGCGCATATAGTTGATATTCTTAGAGGAAGTAAAAATACAAAAGTACTTGATAATAGACATGATACATTAAGCGTGTATGGTATAGGTGACGAGATAAGTAAAACGAGCTGGGACTTGATAGTGGATAAACTTTTTGAGATAAAGGCACTAAAAAGAGGAGAGTTTAGACAGCTTGTTTTGACACAACTTGGAGCAGATGTTTTAAAAGGTCAAGCAAAGGTCAATGCTGATGAAGATATATTTAAAAAAGTAGATAAAAAAGTATCGTTAGCTAAAAAAGATATTGATTTAGAGCATAAAGATGAGCATTTTGAAGCTCTTAGAGAGCTTAGAAAAGAGATTGCAGATGAGCTTGGAGTGCCACCTTATATTGTCTTTTCTGATAAGACTTTAAAAGAGATGGCGAGTGTTTTACCGCAAGATGATGAAAGCTTTTTAGATATAAATGGTGTTGGGCAAGTAAAACTAGAGCGATATGGTAAGCAATTTATAGAAAAAATAAGAGAGATGGTATGAAAAAAGCAGTAGCATTACGATACAATACCGAAAAAGAAAATGCACCTAAAGTAGTCGCTAAAGGGCAAGGGAATATTGCTGAACGCATAATAAAGATAGCGGAAGAAAATGAATTACCAATAAAAAAAGATGAAGATTTAGTAGAACTTCTAACAAAAATTGAGATAGATAAAGAAATCCCAACGAATTTATACAAAGCAGTTGCAGAAGTTTTTTCTTTTATTTACAATGTAACAAACAAGAAGAGAGCAGAGTGAGATATCTTATTTTTATAACAATAATTTGGGCATTTTCTTTCTCTTTAATCGGAGAATTTTTAGCAGGTAAAGTAGATAGTTATTTTGCTGTTTTGATCCGTGTGCTTTTAGCTTCTCTTGTATTTTTACCTTTTACTGATTTTAAAAATATTGAAAATAGTTTAAAACTTAAAATTATGGGTATAGGAATTGTTCAAATTGGACTGATGTATATCTTTTTCTATAAGTCATTTATGTTTTTGAGTGTTCCAGAAGTTTTACTTTTTACTATATTAACACCAATATATATTACTCTTTATTATGATTTCTTAAAGAAAAAATTTAAACCATTGTATCTTGTAAGTGCATCACTAGCAGTAATTGGTGCATTTGTAATTAGGTATGAGGGGATAAACAGTGACTTTTTAGTTGGATTTTTATTGGTTCAAGGTGCAAATTTGTGTTTTGCAGTAGGTCAAATAAGCTACAAATATATTATGCAACAAGAAAAAATGAAAAATATAAAACATCTTAGTATCTTTGGATATTTTCATTTTGGAGCATTGATTGTATCTACTATTGCATTTTTTGCATTTGGTAATTTTGATAAGATTTCACCATCATTAGTAGAGTGGGGAGTTTTGCTTTGGTTAGGTCTTGTAGCTTCTGGTTTGGGTTATTTTCTTTGGAACAGAGGTGCTTGCACGGTTGATGCTGGAGTACTTGCTATCATGAATAACATTTTAGTACCAATGGGACTTTTAGTAAATATAGTAATTTGGAATAAAGATGTGAACTATCTTACACTTTTTATAGGAGGTAGCATCATAATGCTGTCTTTATATTTGCATTATTTTATCATGAGACGCTACAAGTGAGCATCTCACTGTTTAAATAAAAATCTATTTTAATTCTAAAATGGTAAAATACAAAAAAATTAAAGGTTAAAAATGGAAAATTTACCAAGCTGTCCAAAATGTGGTAGTGAATATACTTACGAAGATGGAAATTTATTTGTATGTCCAGAATGTGCACATGAGTGGACAGCAAACGAAAATGCAGAAGAAGAATTTACAGTAAAAGATGCCAATGGTAATACTCTTCAATCAGGTGATGATGTAACAGTTATCAAAGATCTTAAAGTCAAGGGGAGTTCGAGTGGTATAAAAGTTGGAACTAAGATTAAAGGTATTAGAGTTGTAGAGGGCTCAGATGGTCATAATATAGACTGTAAAGTTCCAGGTGTCGGAGCAATAAAACTGAAACAAGAGTTTGTAAAAAAATCATAGAAGGGGAAATACCCTCTTCTATATTTCTATTGTCTTTTTATCAGCAAGACACATAGCTACGCCTTTTTCATAATAAGCAGCTTCATTTATAAAAAGGGCATATAAATCATTTTCGTCTTCATAATATAACTCTTCTCCATCTAAAGTAACAAATATAGGATCGCCTTTTGTGAGTTTAAAATATCCATTTTCCTGTAAATTTGGGTGGACCATAGCATTGATGTCACCATCATTTCCTCTAGGAAAGTCTATCATTTTTACATTATGATAAACTTCTACTTGCGTATATTGTTTATTAAGGTTACCTGTGTTGTATTTTTCAAAAAAGTCTAAAATAGTTTGTATTATTTTTTCAGTTTCGAAAAACATATCAGCTCTAAGTACACCTTGTGGAATTGAGCCTACTTCAATAGTAAATCCACTTTGCGGTATAGAACTTACAAAAGAAGTATTTTGAGTATCTCCTTTCCAGCTAAAAATATTTAATTCTGGGATGCATTCTTTTACAAAAGCAGCGACTTGCCAAGAAAGTTTATCTTCCGTACTTATACAAATAGATAAACCCATTTTTGAAGTTGTAGAGTGTAAATCCATAATAAAATCAACATTGGGATTATCACTTCCTTTTGGCCCTATTTTTTGATTTATTTCTTTTGCAAGTTTATCTTCATAAGAGTTGAGAGTTGGATTATTTAATCCTTCATATGTAAAAGTACGATTTAAATCTTTATCTACATAACGAGTGCATTGTTTAATTGCGCCTAAGTTTGTATGCATGAAAAATGTTTCAAAACTATCTCTTTTTACTAAGTTAGGATTCTTGAAAAATTTATTTATAAGATATACACCAGTGAGTTCATTACCGTGTGTACCGCCTGTAATAGCTACTTTTTTGATTTGTTGTTTCATGAATTTTACTTTCTTTTTTTTAAATTTTACCTAGTATATTATAATAGATTCTCTTGTGTCAAATAACCTATAATTATCCTTGATATAAAAAAATTTTATTATTTAAATTCAATATAATTTAAGCATTGCTCCTTTACAATAAAAAAAACTAAGGATGAAAAATGACAGAAAAAATTGACAAATTATTGGCGAATTTTGAGCCACAAATGTATTTGGATTTAGAAAAAATTGTAAATATAAATAGTTTTACATCAAATTCAGAAGGTATAGATAATGCGTTAAAAGCATTAGTTGAAATAGGTAAAAATCAAGATATAGATTTAGAAACTGTATACTCTTCTAAAAAAGTTAGACCTCATTTGATGTATGGAAAAGATAAAGATAAAGATTATTATGCATTTGTTGGACATTTTGATACTGTTCATTCACCAAAAAGTGATTTTGACACTTATATTGATGAAGGAGAAACTATAAAAGGACCTGGTACAAATGATATGAAAACAGGAGTTATAGTTGCCTTGTATTCATTGGCTATTTTAAAAAAATTGTATCCAAATAAAGATTTACCAATTAAAATTCTTTTTAATTCTGATGAAGAAACTGGTTCTGTAGATTCACGAGAGATAGTAGAGTCAGAATTTACAAATGCAAAAGCAGGTTTTATATTTGAACCTGGACGCATAGGTGGAGAGGTAACTGTTCAAAGAAAAGGTCTTGCTTCGTTGGATATTGAGGTTATGGGTAAGCCTGCGCATTCTGGTGTTGCTCCTTGGGAAGGAGTAAATTCTATTTTGGCTTCATGTGAAATAATACAAAAACTAGAAGCTTTAAATGATTATGAAAATGGCATTATTGTAGGGTGTAATGAAATACATGCTGGTATTGCTAGAAATGTAGTACCTCCATATAGCAAAATTTCTGTTGATGTAAGATTTCAAAAGATGTCACAAGAAAAGCCTTTATATAAAAAAATAGAAGAAATTTTAAATGCTCCAACTTCTGTAGGAGCTGAGATAAAATATAATTTACACTTAAGTAGACCTCCTTTTGAAAAGAGTAAAGAATCAGGTATTTTGGCAGATGAATACAAAAATATTTCAAAACAGCTTGGTTATGATTGTGAGGAAATGGCTACAGGTGGAGGTTCAGATGGAAACTACTTATCTGCTATGGGTGTTCCTACAATCGATGGATTAGGTTCAATTGGAGATTTTAGTCATACAAAAAAAGAGTATATAAACAAAGCATCACTTATTTATAGAACAAAAATATTTGTTTTGTTTATGATTAAATTATTAGAAAAAGATTCATAGTTGCTTGTAGTTTAATCAATATCAATATTCCTCAAGTATTCACTTATTTGTGGAATATTGTCTTTTCTGCAAACTAAACAAGTAGGGATTTCATGTATACTATTATCTATTTGAGTAATTTTTAACTTATCCATGTATCCCAGTTTTTCAACAATAGTTTTTGGTAATATTGATTTGCCCATACCAATTTCTACACAAGCTAGTATAACTTCAAAATCTTCAATTTCAATTGTATCATAATCTGTTATTCCTATATGTTGATAATATATTTTCATACCATTATGGTATGCACAACCTTCTTCATATGCCAAAATAGTGTTGTTATCTGTTTTACTATTTTTGGGTTCAAGGAATAAAAGTTCATTATGAAATTTATTTAAAACCATTATGTCATCAGAAACTGGTATATGATTGATAAAACCAATATCAATTTTATATTCAAGTAATAGATTAACTATAGGTACTTTTGTTTTTCTTATAAGTTCTAAGTGTAAAGCAGGAAAATCTGTGTTTAGTTTTTTTAGAAAAGGAATTAGTCTTTTACTAGAATTAGTATAAGTAGATGCAATTATCAAAGATTCTTGAGTATTTATATTTTTCATTTGTATTCTAATTTTCTCAAATTGTTTTTTTACATCATTTGCTAGCGGTAATAGTTTTTCGCCTTCTTTTGTTAAAATTACGCCTTTAGGTACTCTATGAAACAGTTTAAAGCCTAATGTTTTTTCAAGTTGTTTAATTCTTAAAGTGACATTTGCTTGAGTTACATTAAGTTTTTTTGCTCCTAGTGTGAAACTGTTACTTTTTGCTACAGTTGAAAAAATATTTAAAAGATTAGAATCCATAGAATTTCCTTGTATAAGATATGATTATAGGTTATAATATCTGAAATAAGTTATTTTTATACTTATTTTGTCTAAAATATGCCCATATTGTAATGATTTAAAGACAAATTTGAAAAGTAAATTACAAAATTGTAAATGTTCATAAATTTTTTTTATACAGACAATAATTATAACTAATTTGACATGAAATATTTTATTGTATTATACTGCTTGTAATTTAAAAAAGGAGTTTATATGAGAAAATTTATAATTGGTTTAGCTACAGTAGCTTTACTTTGTTCTGCAGTGAACGCAAAAACATTGACAGTTGGTGTTGCATCAGATGCGGGTAGTATGGATCCATACGCTCACAATGAAACTGCTACAAACTCGATTCTTTCAAATATATTTGATGCTTTAATAGCTTTTGATAAAGATATTAAAACACATCCAGCTTTAGCTGTTTCTTGGACAAATCCTGAACCTACAGTTTGGCTGATGAAATTAAGAGAAGATGTTAAATTTCATAATGGAAGTGCATTTAATGCAGATGATGTTATATTCTCTTTTGATAGAGTTAAAAACTGGGATAAGTCAGGCTTTAAAGGTAAAGTTAGTATGATTGACTCCGTTACAAAAATTGATGATTATACAGTAAAAATTGTTACACTAAAACCATATCCAATACTTTTAAGAAAACTTACTTATATAAGCATTTTAGATAAAGAAACATTGGAAGGGAAATCAGATCAATGGATAGGATTAAACCCTGTAGGAACAGGTCCATATAAAATTACTTCTTGGAGTAAAGGTGATCACTTAAAGTTAGATGCCAATCTTGATTATTGGCAAGGGCTTGGTGTGTATGATAAAGTAGTTTTTAAACCATTATCAAACAATGCAACAAGAGTTGCAGCTATGCTCAGTAACGCAGTTGATATTATCGATAGAGTTCCTGTTGTAGATGTAAATAGAATAAAGAATAACGATAAATTAAACTTTTTTGTTCAACCTGGACTTAGATTGATCTATTTACAGATGGATCAAGATAGAGATAAATCGCCATATATAAAGTCTCATGATGGTAAAAATCCTCTAAAGGATGTTAGAGTTAGAAGAGCTCTTTATTATGGTATCAATGAAGATGCTATTGTAAAGTTTATTATGAAAGGTTTTGCAAAACCTGCTGCACAACTTAGTCCAGAAGCTGTTTTTGGATATGATCCTAGCATAAAAAGAGTTGAATATAATCCAGAAAAAGCTAAAGCATTACTTGCAGAAGCAGGTTACCCAGATGGATTTGAAATTGTTTTAGATTCTCCTAACAATAGATATATTAATGATTCACAAATTGCTCAAGCAGTTGCTTCATCTTTAGCAAAAATTGGTATTAAAGTAAAAGTTAATGCAACACCAAAATCTACTTTTTTTAAAGAAACAGGAAAGTTAAATACAAGCTTTTTTCTAATTGGATGGGCTAGTAGTGATGGTGATGCTAGCTCAATTTTAGATGGTGTTGTTCATACTCATGACGCAGATAAAGGTTATGGAAGGTATAATAGAGGAAGATTTTCAAGTCCTAAGGCTGATAAACTAATAGAAGAATCTGCTGGTATTATGGATCCAAAAGCACGATTAAAAGTTTTACAAGAAGCACAAAGAATTGCTTTAGTTGATGAACAGTGTTTTATACCATTGCACTATCAAGTAGATATTTATGCTTCTAACAAAAAAGTTAAATTCGAACCAAGAACAGATAGCCGTATTTGGGCATTTGATATAAAATAAAACTATATTCTCACCGTATACTGCGGTGAGAATATTTATTGGAGAATCATGACAAAATATATTTTAAACAGACTGTTCCATTCTGCTTTGGTAATGTTTACTATTAGTTTTATAGTTTTCTTTATCATGTTTAAAGCAGGTGATCCTGTTGAGCTTATGCTCCCACCTGATGCTACTCAGCAAGATGTTATTGAGATGAGAGCCGCTCTTGGTCTTGATAAATCTTTTATAGTTCAATATCAAAAATTTTTAATCAATGCTTCTCACGGAAATTTGGGTAATTCTTTTATATATGGACAACCTGCACTCGACATAGTATTTGAACGGATGCCAGCTACTTTGGAACTTGCTGTTATTGCTATGTTGCTTTCTATTATCATAGGAGTTCCTTTAGGAATAATATCTTCTATAAAACCAAATTCCATAGTGAGTAGGGTTATCATGTTCTTCTCCTTAGCGGGTATTTCTGTACCTGTTTTTTGGACTGGAATGATACTCGTGCTCGTATTTTCTGTTATTTTAGGGGTATTACCTAGTTCTGGTAGAGGAGATGTGTTTTTATTTACAAGTGCATTTACTTGGGATGGTATAAAGCATCTTATTATGCCAGTGCTCACACTTTCAATTTTTCAGTTAGCTTTGATTTTGAGATTAACAAGAACTGGAATGATGGAAGTATTGATGCAAGATTATATAAAATTGGCAGCTGCAAAAGGCGTGCCGAGAAAAGTAATCGTTTATTATCATGCTTTAAAAAATACTCTTATACCTTTAATTACTGTTATAGGTATACAATTTGGACAACTCGTTGCTTTTACTATAGTAACCGAGACTATCTTTGCGTGGCCAGGAACAGGAAAACTTATAATTGATTCTATTCAAAGTTTGGATAGACCAATTGTTGTAGCTTATCTGTTAGTTATTTCCTTTCTCTTTGTTGCCATTAACTTTTTGGTTGATGTGCTTTATACATTTGTAGATCCAAGAGTGAGGGTATGATGAAATTATTTAAAAATGAAATACTAGAAGAATATTTTGAAGACAAATTAGCAGTTGCTGGACTTGTGATATTTATCATACTCACTATTTTAGCACTTGCCCCAGCTCTCTTTTCACCTCAAAATCCTTATGATTTGGCACAACTATTTTTAGAAAATAGTTTTCAGGCACCAAATGAAAATTTTATACTTGGTACTGACGAGCAAGGAAGAGATATTTTTTCAGCAATAATATATGGATTGAGAGTATCTTTATATGTTGGTTTTGCAAGTACTATACTTTCTGTTGTTATAGGCTTTTCTTTAGGGCTTATTTCAGGTTATTTTGGTGGTTGGGTAGATACTATTATCATGAGAATTGCAGATATTCAACTCTCTTTTCCTGCTATTTTGATTGCTTTAATTATTATGGCACTTTGGGGAGCTGGAATTGGTAAGATAATTATAGCTATAACAATAGTTAGCTGGGTTTATTATGCTAGGACGGCAAGAGGTGTTGTTTTGGCTGAAAAAGAAAAGGATTATGCTCAATCAGCTAAGGCTTTAGGAATGGGTAATTTTTCTATTATTTTTCGTGAAATTATGCCAAATGTAACAGCTCCAATTATAGTAATAGCAACAGTTAGAATAGCAGTTGCTATTATCCTTGAAGCGACGCTTAGTTTCTTAGGGCTTGGTGTTCCTATAACTGAACCATCTTTAGGCTCACTCATAGCAAATGGGTATCAAGTACTTTTTAGTGGATATTGGTGGACATCAGTTTTTCCAGGTATTATTTTGATGGTATTAATTATCTCAATAAATCTTATTGGAGATAGAACAAGAGACATAATGAATCCGAGGTTAAAAAGATAATGGCACTAATAGAAGTTAATAACTTAAAAACACATTTTTTCACAAGAAATGGCTTAATAAAAGCAGTTGATGGGATTAGTTTTTCACTAGAAAAAGGTGAGATACTTGGTATCGTTGGTGAATCGGGAGCAGGAAAATCTATTACAGGATTTTCCATGTTAGGTCTTATTGATAAGCCAGGAAAGATTGTTGAAGGTGAGATACTTTTAAATGGAGAAGATTTAGTTAAAAAAAGTGAAGAAGAACTTCAAAAGATAAGAGGGAATGATATCGCAATGATATTTCAAGACCCGCAAACTTCACTAAATCCAGTTATAAGTATAGGTGAACAGCTTATGGAAGCTGTACTTTATCATAATAAAAAAGCTTCAAGAAAAGATGCATTCAATGCTAGTGTAGACATACTAAAGTTAGTTGGACTCCCTGCAGCTGAAAAAAGAATGAATAGTTATCCTCACCAGCTCTCAGGCGGTATGAAACAAAGAGTAGTAATAGCAATGGCTCTTTTAAATAATCCAAAATTATTGATAGCGGATGAACCAACAACGGCACTTGATGTTACTATTCAAGCTCAAATACTATATCTTATGAAAAAACTTAGTTCAGATTTTGGTTCTTCTTTAATTTTGATTACTCATGATATCGCTGTTGTGTCTCAACTTTGTGACAAAATAGCTGTTATGTATGCAGGGCGTATTGTTGAGTATGGTAAAAAAGAGGATGTGATATTTAATCCGCAACATCCATATACTAAAGGTTTGATTGAGTGTTTACCAAAACTTGATGACGATAAAGAGAGACTGTATCAAATTCCTGGAATTATGCCATCACTTTTATCTTTACCAAAAGGTTGTTATTTTAAAAATAGATGTGAGTTTGCAGATGCTGAGTGTGATGTATATCCTGAGCAACAAAAGATAGATGGAAGGAGAATATTTTGTCACAAAGTGAAGTAAAATTACTAGAAGTAAGAGATGTAGAAAAGATTTTTTCTGTAAAAGTTGGTACTTTTGAGAAAAAAAACTTGCATGCATTAAACAAAGTGAATTTTGATGTTTTCAAAGGTAAAACACTATCTTTAGTTGGTGAAAGTGGTTGTGGAAAAACAACAGTTGGAAAAGTTATTTTAGGACTTTATCAAGCTACAAATGGTTCTGTGATATTTCAAGGAAAGGATATAGCACAATTATCTCCTATTCAAAGAGGCGCTTTACAAAAAGATGTTCAGATGATTTTTCAAGATCCTTATTCATCACTAAATCCTCGAAAAAAAATTAAAACTATTTTAGAACAACCTCTTAAAATACATACGAAAATGACTAAAAAAGAGAGAATAGAAACTATCCTTTCTTTGTGTGATGAAGTGGGTATTGATCATACATACTTAGAACGATATCCTCATCAATTTTCTGGTGGACAAAGACAAAGAATAGCTATAGCAAGAGCTATGATACTAAAACCAGAGATTATTTTAGCAGATGAACCTATCTCTGCTCTTGATGTCTCTATTCAAGCGCAAATCTTAAATTTAATGATGGATTTAAAAGATAAATACAAAATGACAATGCTTTTCATAACTCACGATATAAGTGTTGTAAAGCATTTGAGTGATTATGTTGCTGTTATGTATCTTGGAGAAATTGTTGAATATGCCTCAAAAGTGGAACTTTTTAAATCACCTCAACATCCTTATACAAAAATGCTTTTTTCAACTGTTCCTGACATTCATACACCACTTATGACCGATAGTGTTTTAAAAACAGGTGAAATACAAAGTCCTATTGATTTACCTAAAGGATGTTTCTTTGCAAATAGGTGCCCTTATAAAGATGCAACTTGTGAAGAAAGCCATCCGGAACTTATTGATATTGGTGAAAACCATTTGGCTAGATGCCCTAGAATTGGTCAATTTTAAAAGAGCATTAAAATACTATTTATAGGGTAGTTATGTTTAAAGCATAACTTCCCCTATAAACCATCATTATTACAGTATAATTTATAAATAGTAAAGTACAAATATATTAAAATTAAAAAAGTGGAGTTTTCATTGAGTAAAAAAAAAGTTATTATAGGTATTGCTGGTAGTTTACTAATAGATCCAAGCATCAGATTTAAAAATTATTGGAGATCCTATGTAAATGAAGATTATGTAACTTCAGTTGTAAAAGCTGGAGCTGTACCATATATAATTCCTGTTGTTAACGATGAAGAAGTTATAAAAGAACAAGTGAAAAATGTAGATGCGATTATATTTTCAGGTGGTTCGGATATAAATCCTTTAGAGTATGGTGAAGAGTTACTGGATAAATGTGGCGAGATAGACGATAGAAGAGATACTTTTGATTTTAAATTGGCAAAAATTGTACAAGAATTTAAAAAACCAACACTTTGTATTTGCAGAGGCCATCAAGTAAATGCAGTTTTAAAAGGAGGAACATTGTATCAAGATTTATCTTATGCAAATAACACTATTTTAGAACATGACCAGTATTCAACTCCAGATTTTCCAGCACATCAAATTAAGATAATTAAAAATAGTTTATTGTATGATATATTACAGAAAGAAGAACTTTGGGTAAACTCTTTTCATCATCAATTTATTAAAGATATGCCAAAAGGCTTTAAAGTTACGGCAACCTCTTCAGATGGTGTTATAGAAGCTATAGAGTATGAAAATCCAGAGTATTTTTTCTTATCAGTTCAGTGGCATCCAGAAATGATGGCAGCTCGTGATAACGAGGATATGTTGAAATTATTTAAACGACTAGTAAAGGAGTCAAAATGAAGAAAGTTTTAGTTGGTTTAGCAGCAATTGCTTTATTATATTCAGGGGTTAGCGCAAAGACATTGAAATTTGGTGTTGTAGCTGATGCACAATCAATGGATCCGTATTTTATGAATAATGATGATACGAATTCTATTTTAGGGAATATTTATGATAATTTAATTTCATTTGATAAAGACCTAAAAACAGAGGCAAATCTAGCAGAATCTTGGAGCAATCCAACTCCAAAAGAGTGGATTTTTAAACTAAGAAAAAATGTAAAGTTTCATAATGGCAATAAGTTTAATGCTGATGATGTAATTTTTTCTTATGATAGGGTTAGAAACTGGGAAAAATCAGCATTTAAAAGTAAAGTAAATATGATTGAATCTGTAAGCAAGATTGATGATTATACTGTAAAGATGGTCACAAATAAACCTTATCCTATATTTTTAAGACAATTAACATATGTGAATATTTTAGATAAAGAGACACTTGCAGGAAAAAGTGACCAATGGATTGGTTTAAATCCGGTTGGAACAGGGCCATACAAACTAACATCTTGGAGCAAAGGTGATAGTATTAAGATGGATGCTAATAATGAGTATTGGAGAGGTAAACCAAGCTTTGATAAGATTGTTTTTAAGCCACTTACAAATGATGCTACTAGAGTTGCTGCAGTACTGAGTGGAGCCGTTGATATCATCAATAAAGTTCCAAATGTTGATGTTGCAAAAATAAAAAGTAATGATAAGTTAAAGTTTCTTATGGTGCCATCGCTAAGAACGATATACTTACATATGGACCAACATCGTGAAAAATCACCACTTATAAAAAGCCCAACAGGCAAAAACCCATTGCAAGATATAAGAGTAAGACAAGCATTTAATTATGCAATAGATAGAAATGCGATTACAAAATATATTATGAAAGGTTTTGCAGTAACTGCAAATCAGATAAATGCAAGCACTGTTTATGGTTACGATAAAACATTGAAACCTTTAGAGTATAATCCAGAAAAAGCTAAGGCTCTTTTAGCAGAAGCTGGATATCCAAATGGATTTGAAATACAGTTAGATTCGTTAAACAGTGGTGATTATCCAAAAGTGGCACAAGCAGTTGCTGCAAGTTTAACAAGAGTAGGTATTAAAGTGAATGTTAATGCAGCTCCTGGTTCTACATTTTTTGGAAAAGCTGGAAAAAGAGAAATGAGTTTTATTCTTATTGGATGGGCAAGTGGATCTGGTGATGCAAGCTCATTTTTAGATAGTATTGTACACTCAGTAAATCCTGATGAAGGATATGGCAAGTATAATTGGGGAAATTATGCAAATGCAAAAGCAGATGAGTTGATAGAGAAGTCAGCAAGTACAATGGATACTAAAGAAAGATTAAATCAACTGCATCAAATACAAAAAATAGCGCTCGATGATGTTGGTTATCTACCACTATATTACACAGTAAATTTATATGCAGCAAGTAAAAAAGTCAAGTTTGAACCAAGAATAAATGGATATTTTTGGGCATTTGATATAAAATAATAAAACTAGCCCTAAAGATGATTTTATATATCTTTAGGGTTAATTAATATTTTTCATTTATTTTATCTATAGTTCCGTCTTTTTTCATAATTGACAAAGCACTTGAAAAATCATCTACTAATTCTTGAGAAACTCTTTTTTTAGAGAATCCTAGATATGTTTTTGATAAATTCAGTAGATAATCTTTATTAGTTTCAGTCATTTTAACAATAGATATTTTGTCTTCATATCCTAATTTTTTTGCTAATTGAAAAACTGTTTTTTTGACACCCAAAAACATATCAAATCGACCAGCATCAACTTTTTTTAAATTGAGTTCATTATTGTAAGATTCATCAAGAAATATAAACATATTGTTGTCTATTGCATCTTGAATTTTTCCTCCATATGAAAATCCTCTTGTTATACCTAGTCTAATATTTTTGGCATTTTGAAAGTCTTTATCGAGAGTTATATTTGCACTTTTTTTCTTAAAAGCATACCACTCTTCTACATAAATTTCTTCTTCTGGGTAGTACATGTATTGAGCTCTCTCTTTTGTATAAGCTGCATCAATAACACCATCTGCTTGCCCTTTTTCAACCATAAAAAGTGCTCTTTTCCAAGGGACAAATTGTATATTTACATCGTAGCCAATTCTTTTTAGAGCTTCTTTAACTATGTCGACATTACTACCTTTTGCAATGTTGTTCTCAGAATATTCAGAAGGAGGAGATTCTAGAGTTACTAGAGTTAATGATTTAGCATACATAGTAGAGCATAAAAGCAATACAAATATGGAAAAAATAATTTTTTTCATTTATATCCTTAGTTACTTACTATTAGAAACTTCATATCCAAATAGTATTCTTTTTTGTTCATTCTCTTTTAATGAAAAATTCCAAATTATTTTACCTTCTGCATCTAGAAAAGTTTCTTTTGGTTGTGCAAAGATTTTTACTGTGATATCTGCATCTTTAGAAATAGGTACACTTTCTATGAAGCTAACTCTTGTATTATAAGGCTTCTTATTTGTTATTGTGTATTCCCAGTTTTGAGTTGATATCTTTTTGTCCCCAAAAAATGTTTTCTCATCAAGTGTTTCTACTAGCTTTTTTTGGATTTGTATATGTTCATCTTCTCCAAAGTAAAGTTTTGTTTCTTTATCTTTTTGAATTTTATTTATGTATTTTGAAGATATTGGATTTGAATTTAAAAAGTAGTTTACCATACTTCCTTGATAATTTTTCTTTGCTTTTATGGTTGCTTCAAGATATGCCTTATTTGTTCCATAAGCATCTATTACAGTTTTAAAGTCTGCATCTAAAAGTTTTTTATCAACATCAAATAGATTATATTGATCAGTTATCAATTCTGCATTTTCTATTTTATACATTGATTTTGTTTGTAGATTTTGATGTGTAACTTCTTTCTTACTCATTCTTTGTAATGAATCATTAGAAATTTCCATTGTTGCAACTTTAGCATACGATACAGCTTTTTTTTCACCTAAATATTGTGGGTAGAATGGTGCTGGAGCAACACTTTGGTTAAAACCATATGAGTATATATTTATGTCTACTTGTGGTAAGTTTTCCATTCCTTGATAAAATATATTGGCTTTTTTTTCTATAGTGACTGATTTATTGTTAGTATTGGCATTTATATTATAAAATGAATTATTAGTTATACCTTTTTCTGGATAATCAATAATTATTATTTTGTTTTCTTTTGTACATGTGTATGTAACTATTAACTCCTTGAATTCATGTAACAATATGTCTGCATTTTTTATTTTTTCATTTATAAATAAAATTTTTTCTTTTATTTGGGCTATTTCTTTAAGGTTTTTGATAAGACGATTGCTTAAAAACTCTGAAGTAGCATCTATCTTTGTTAAGTCAGATTGATTTTTAAGTGAGAGTGTTTTTAACAGTTCATTTTTTGCTAAAATGGCTTCAAGTTTGTAAGCTAAGTTGTTCTTTTGCATTGTTAAGTTCTCTAGTTCATCATTGACTATTTTTTTATTGTTCGAGAGAGTTGTATTGTCAATTTTGCATTGTTCTGGTATACGAAATTTGATATCAGCTATGTTCAAAGTCGTAGGGACTTTTACTGTTACATACCCTTGCTGTGTAAGTGTAAATTGTTTACTTAAAAATGATTTATTGGTGTAAATATTGAGATCTACATGTAAAGGTTCAGTTGTAGCGAAAAGTGCTATAACAGTTGTTGTCAGAAGTAATGAAATTTTTTTCATAATTATCCTTTTGTCTTGATTATAAATTTTATCATAATATAGTAAATAGTTTTTAAGGTAAATTGTCTTATATTACTTATGATTGAATTAAGCTATCTTTATAACTAATAATTTTTATTGATATCTAATATAAGGAGCAACTTTGGATTCAAAAGAATTAGAATTTTTAATTTCTACATGTAAAGATTTAAATGTTCTATATGTAGAAGATAATGATGAAGTACGAGTCCAGACATCCAAAATACTTAGCCTTTATTTTAAATGTATAACTCAAGCGATTCACGGAAAAGAAGGATTAGATAAGTTTAAAAATAATAAGTATGATATAGTTTTTACCGATATAAACATGTCTGTTATGGATGGTATTTCTATGATAAAAGAGATTAAAAAGCTAGATTCTCAAGTGCCTGTTGTTATATTTTCAGCCTATAACAATACTGAATACTTTTTACAAACAATTGAGTGTGGGGTAGATGGTTATATTTTAAAACCATTTAAATTTGATGAGATCCAAAAAATAATATCAAAAATTGTTTTAAAACTTCAAAATTTAAATAAAATAAATACAAAGATAGAATTGATAGATGGTTTTTATTGGGATAAATCAGAAAAAATTCTTTATAAAAAAGAAGAAATTATATATCTTACAAAAAAAGAATCAATTCTTTTTCAACTTTTATCGGCTTTTAAAAATAGAGTAGTTACCTCCGAGGAAATTGAGATAGAACTTTTTGATGATGATTATAGTGATAACAAAAGAGTTAGAAGTCTTCTTTCAAGACTTAAATGTAAAGTTAGTAGTGATTTGATTCAGTCTGTTTACGCTGAAGGATATAAACTTAATTTGGCAAAAGAATGTTAAAAAAATCTGAGTGGTTTGAACAACTTTTTAATAACAGTGGAGTTGGTATTTTTATTGTTGATGAAAATAGAAAAATACTTGATGCAAACGAAGCACTATGTAAAATGTTTGGCTACAAATATAACGAATTGGTTAACCAATCAGCAGAATTTTTACATATAAATAGAGAGTCTTATAAAAACTTTGCTAAAGTAGCCTTTAATAAAGTCTTAAGGAATGAATCTCTAAATTTAGAGTATCAGTTTAAGCACAAAAATGGAAAATTCATTTGGATAAAAATTTCAGGTGATTCTATACAGCTTAATCATGAAGTTTTATGGACTGTTGTAGATATAACTAGCAGAATAGAAGCACAAAATAGAGTAAACTATCTTAATGATGGACTTACAAAAGAGATAAAACAGCAATTAGAAATTTTAAGAGAAAAAGATAGACAACTTCAATATCAAGCGCGTCTAGCAAAGATGGGTGAGATGCTTAGTATGATTGCTCACCAGTGGAGGCAACCTCTTACTGCTATTAGCGCAACTACAAGCTATATGTATGGAAAGGTATCAATCAATTTATTTGATAAAGAAGAATTTTTGGAAGAATTGGGGCATATTGAAGATTATTCAAAACATTTATCTAAAACTATAGATGATTTTAGAAACTTTTTTAAACCAAACAAAACAAAAGAAGATACAACCTTAGAAAATATTATAAAAACTACTCTAGAGATTGTAAAACCAATACTTTTGAACAATAATATAGTAGTTATAGAAGAGTTTACATGTAACAAAGTTATACATAACTATGCCAATGAAATTAGGCAAGTTGTCTTAAATCTCATCAAAAATGCAGAAGATGCACTAGTTGCAAATAAAATAAAAAATTCTGTTATTACAATCAGAACATATGCAGACAAATACAACGCTATACTAGAAGTAAGTGACAATGCAGGTGGTGTACCACTAAATATAATGGATAAGATATTTGATTCATACTTTACTACTAAAATTTCAACACTAGGTACGGGACTAGGTCTTTGTATGTCTAAAACGATAGTGGAAGACAATTGCAAAGGTAAATTAAGAGTTAAAAATGGACAAAAAGGTGCTATTTTTATCGTAAGTATACCTCTAATGGACAATTAGTAGACAATTCACTTTTAAATTTTTCATAAAAAAAGACAATTACTAGACACTCTAAGAATATAATTTATTTAATAAATTAATTCAAGGAGGAAATTATGGAGCAGCCGCTTTATCTCGAAGAAAGAAGTTTGGTAAAAAGATGGGGTGGGCCCTGGTCTATTTTACTTAACACTGCTTTTGTATTGGCATTGTTTTATGCAAGTTGGTGGATTTTTCAAGATCCTAGAGGTATCATGAGAATGTATACGCCTTATGTTGGCTATATGTGGTGTAGATGGCTTTTAGTTATTATGATATGGATTGCATATATTTTTGATTTTTGGCCATTTAAAAGAAAATGGTTAAATGAAACTCATCCAGTGGTCAAAGGTGTTATCTTAACTACTTTAACTGTTGTTCTTTTCACTGTCGTTTTAAAAGTATTTTTTGAAACAATATTAGGTGAATATTCAATCGCTTATTTTAGCCCTGATAGATTGCAAGAACTTGGTATTGTAGAATTTTATGCAGAAGAGTATTCAGCTCAAGCTATTTTGATGTTTGCTGCAATTGCTTCATGGATAAGTCCAGCTTGGGTTGTTGCAGCTGAAAGCTCACCTTGGGGAAACCTTAAACAACCTGTAAAAGGTTTCACTATTTTAATGTTTACATTTTTTATAAGTGTAATTGTATACTTTGTTGCTTTTCACTCTCACATGGCGATTCTTTTTGATCCATGGCAATCATTTACAGCAATCACGCCTCCGTGGTGGGAAGATTTTGCAAATACAGTTCATGGTAACTTCAATATAGCTTGGATTATGTGTTGTACTGTTATCGTGTGGATTCATGAGACAATTTGGGAAAGATATCCATTTTGTATGATTAAAACAAATTGGCTAAGAAGATGTTCTTCATTTTTTGGAATTATCGTTGTAGCGATTGCTCTTAGTTTTTTCCTTTATTATGCTCAAGAATTGGTATGGGGCGAAGCAGTAAGAGGAACAAGAAGACTTATGTCTCCAGATTGGAGATGGTTACATGTTGGTGAAATGGCAATTTTTTGGCTAGTTCCCGCATTGTTTATGCACTTTTATATGAAAAATGGAATTAATGGATACTCAAAACCAGTAAATGCTCTTTTTAGAACAGTTGTTTCAGTTATTGCTGCGGTTATTTTATATTATGTTTATTATAAAACTGCACACCTATTTTTAGGAACACAAAAAGGTTTTTCACATCCTCAACAATTTCCAATGATACCAATGATTTGGTTTATTAATATTATGCTTATCAATTACTGGTTTATGGACGGATGGCCAGGATGGAGACTCGCACAACATGAAGAAGCTAAGCAAGATGTTTATGCACATGATGAGGTACGCATGACTCCTAGATTTAATTATGGTTTAGCTGTTGGTGCTGTTTGTGGAATTGTAGTTTATTTTGCAGTTGTTTATATATTACCGACTTTTGGTAATACATTTACAATATTTAATTAGAGGAGGATGAAATGTTAAATAATGAAAACCAAGGAAGAAGAGACTTTCTAAAAGGAACTGCCACGGGCATAGGTTTTGGTACCTTGGCTTCTATGGGATTGTTTTCTTACTCTCCTTTGAGAGAGTTTTTTCTTCCTAAAATAGAAAGAAAGTTCGCAGATTTTGGTGCGTGTAAAAGTATAAAAGTAACAAATATATCTGAAACATCTTGGTTTGATAATGCAACTTTGATGGGAGATATCAAAGGTGCTGGCGGACTTTTAGTAAACCAGTATGATTTTAATTGGGCTCCTTTTGGAGATGGAACTGGTTTAGCAAAAGGTAGTTATGACCGTGGTATAGCAACAATTAAGCATCTTTTACCAGAAAAAGTTGATGAAGCTTGGGATATACAAAAAAAGCTTGCTGTAAATGCAGACAATGCTGGCGGTTTTTCTTGTTTGATGGATGTTGAAAGACTTGATGGTAGTAGAAAAAAATATCTTCTTGATGTTGGTTGGAATTACCAGTGGATACATAAATGTTTTAAAAGAGAAGGTATTGATAAAATGCTAGCGAGTGGAGAGATAGATACTATTATCCTTTCACATGAACATTTTGATCATTTTTATGGACTTCCTGTTGCTATGAAATATAATCCAAATGTAAAACTAATTATTCCTGAAGGATTTTATAAAGAAGGATTACAATATATTAAAGATTCTGGGCATACTGGAGAACTGGTTATTGCTAAAAATGGATTATATGAAATTGAACCTGGTTTCTCTACCTATGTGTTTGATGTCCCTATCATCTGTCGTGTTTTTGGAGAGCAATCTATCTTTGCAAATGTACAAGATAAAGGACTTGTGAGTATAACGGGTTGTTGTCATCAAGGTATTATCAAGTTTGCTAATACCGCATATAAGGAATTAAAGTACGATAATGACCAAATGTATGGAATATATGGAGGATTGCATATATCTCCTTTTGATGATTGGGATCCTAAGTATGATGATCTTGTTATCTCTCTTGGAAAATGGGATTTTAAAAAAGTAGGTTGTAACCACTGTACCGGTCTTTTGACTGCTGAAAAGTTTATTGCTGCTGGTTACCCTGTTGTTAAAGGAACATCTAGATTTAGATCACAAAGTCACTCCTATCTTGGTAATGGCGATATTATAAATTTTGGATAAAAATATAAGCCGGAGTTTATACTTCGGCTTTTCTTAGGATAAATTATGAATATTAATGAATTTTACCCAGCAGAATTATCTGTAGATATAAATACTTTTAATGCACTTATGCGTTCACTTTTAATAAAAGCTAGTTTTGATGGAGTACTAAAAAGAATTACAAATTATAAAGGTATGTATTTAAGTGAAGAAAATCAAGAGTGCTGGACTTTAAAGTTTGAAAATTATAAAGGAGTTTTTGGATTAGTTTTGTCAAATGTCCAAGATGAAAATAGTGGATATTTGGGAAAATTTAATTTATATTATTTCCCATCAACTGATGATAAATATCTTTCAAATTCTTCTTTATTAGAAGAATGTATTGCAAGTCAAGATAATTTTATTGAAAAAGTGAGATCATTTTCATCACATGTAGAATTAATCAATAATTTTTACATTGGTTCTATGGAAATTTTTATAGATGAAGATAAAAATAATTTTTTTGTATCTTATGAAGTAAAAAATAGAGATAAAATTTATTCAAAAGATGGGATTATTGATACGCATAACTTAACAAATGATGAGTACATACTTAAGCCTATGAGTGTCGATAAAAATTTTCCTTCATTTAAAATAATGTTCCAATTTTTTAATTTTTTTAACACTCTATTGACGAGATTAAATGACAAAGAACCTGATTATTTTGAAATGTATAAAGCTAAAAATGAAAAAATATATTATTCTCAAGATGGTTCTTTTGAAAAAATTAAAAACCCTGGTGGTTTTAAACTTCTTTTATCCTTAGGGTATGGTGATTTTAATTTTAGTAGCTTACAAAGGGATGTAGCGGATAAACAAAAAATTGAAAATACACATATACTTCACCGTTTTATGAAAGCTTCTTCTTGGGCGATCAATGAAGTGAATTTTGAAAAATATAATAAAATTTTTGCAAAAAATTCTTTAAAACCTAAGTTGATTTTAGTAACAGGTTTCCTAGGTTCTGGTAAGACAAAATTTTTACAAAATTACATAGAGTATGAAAATGCTAAAAATAGATTTGTTGGTATTATCCAAAACGAGATTGGTAAAGTAGGTCTAGATGGTCAGTTACTTGACTATGATTACTCTTTAGTTGAAATTGATGAGGGATGTGTTTGTTGTTCTCTTGCAGGCCAGTTAAAAATGGGTGTTGCTAAGTTGATGTCCAATTCAAAACCAGACACAATTTTGGTTGAAACAACTGGTGTTGCAAATCCTTTTAATTTACTTTCAGAATTAAATGAGTTAGACAATGTTATAGAATTTGACTCGATAGTGAGTGTTATTGATGGGGTAAATGCATTGAAACTTTGGGATGAATTTGCAATTTTTAAAGACCAAGTAAGAGCTGCTGATGTAATTTTGTTAAATAAAACAGATTTAATGAATGAAGATGAAATTAAACTAGTAGAAAAATTGTTAACGGACAATAATAAATGTGCCAATATCATAAAAACAATCAATTGTGACATAAATCCAAGTAGCATTACAAATTCATCAAGGATGATTAAATCAAGTACTTCACATATAGCAACTATGTTTACAGAAGAAACACCATCTGAGAGAACACATGTACAAGATGGTATTTCTAGCAAAAAAATAGATATAAAAGAACCAATATGTAAGGATTTATTTAAGGCATATCTAGAAGCTATCCCAGAAGATATTTTTAGAATTAAAGGGATTGTAGAGTTAAAAAATTTTAAAAATCAGTTTATTGTTCAGTTTGTCAATGGACATTATGAACTCATAGAAATCGAGAAATCAAAAGGAAAAGATAATTTCTTAGTATATATTGGAAAGAATATAGAACAATATAACTTAATGATAAGTTAAGCAATTTAATGAAAACAGTAAATATTTATAATGATACAAAGGAAATTAATGTTTGAATTATTTGAAAAAGGTGGTGTAATGATGTATCCCATCCTTGTCACTTCCATTTTAGCAATAGCCGTAATTATCGAAAGAGCTTATTTTCTTTATTTTAAAATAAAAAAGCTTGAAGACTCTGTTATAGGAGATATTCTTGATAGTACGGATAATGGTAATGCAGTCAAAGCGATTGAACTTTTTGAACAAGAAGAATCAATATATAAAAATTATTATATTTCAATACTCCAGCAAAATGAAGAAGAGCTTATGGAAAAAGCCGCAATATCAAAAGGAGATGAATTACTTTTTAATCTTAATCGTAGATTGAACATACTCTCAATTGCTGCTTCAGTACTTCCTCTCATGGGTCTTTTGGGTACAGTACTTGGGATGATAAAAGTATTCTCAAGAGTTGCACAAGCAGGAGATGCAGCAGATATTTCTGTCCTTGCTGGAGGAATTTGGGAAGCACTTTTAACAACTGCTACTGGTATGGCAATTGCAATACCTGTTATGCTTTTTTACCATTTTTTTAAACGATCAATAGAAAAAACAGCTCATTCTATGAGTCAAAATGGTGATAAAATTATTACATTTCTTAGAAAAAAGAAAACAAATTGATCTGCTTTGCCATTCAAAAAAAAGAAGAGGAACCTCTGAATATAAGTCTTATGCCTCTTATCGATATAATTTTTAATCTTCTTATCTTTTTCTTGATAACTGCAGCAATTACAACAAAGGGGATAAATATTGATTTACCAGAGGCTACATCATCTGAAAAATTGCCACAAAAAAGTTGGGAAATAGTAATCGATAAAGAAGAAAATATAATATTTAACAATGTACTAATTACGATGGATAAACTGGCTACTATAATGCAAGCTGAAAAAACTCTTCCAAAAAATGAAAGAGTTTCAACTGTAATATTAAAGGCAAATAAAAATGTACCATTTGGACAGTTCGTTTCTGTTATGGATATGGCTAGAAAAAATAATCTTTTAAACCTTGTCATTGCAACAGATGCAAAAAAAAGCTCAATAAGTTATGACAGATAACAAGTTCTTTATTGGAACAATATTTATGTCAATTATACTCCATCTATCTTTTTTGAATATAAATACAGATATGTTTAAAATAAAAGAATCAGGAATTATGATTCCTGTTACTCTCGTTCAAGAAAGCTTACTACCACAAAAAATGCTTGAAATTAAAAAACAACAGATAGAAATAAATCTTCCTACTACCAAAGATGATGTATATCATAAAGATGCTAATTTGAATGAACTTGCAAAAAGATATACAAATTTTGTAGTAGAAGAGATAAATAACCGTAAATTCTCTCCTCGTGAATCAAAATATTATGGATTAATAGGTTCTGTATATATTAGTTTTATAATCGATTCATATGGAAATTTTTCAAATATTAAAGTTGTGCGTTCTTCGGGTAATGAACTTTTAGATAAAACAGGATTAAATGCTGTAAAGGAAACAAGTGGTGTTGTTAAGCGACCAGTATGGGCGGGACAAAAGAAATTAAGAGTCATAGCTGTTGTAAAATACCAGTTTAGATTGTAAAAAATTGTTCAATTGATTTAAATAGAGAGTAAACGCTTTATAATCTTTATTGAGATATAATTTCCTAACTAAAAAATACAGGATGGTTAGGCATGGCACAAAGAGAGACTAAATATATATTTGTAACAGGGGGAGTACTCAGTTCACTTGGTAAAGGAATTGTGGCGGCTAGTTTAGCAACATTGCTAAAAGAGTCAGGATTAAAAGTGAGTATGCTTAAAGCGGACCCATATATAAATGTTGACCCAGGGACTATGAGTCCACTAGAACATGGTGAAGTTTTTGTTACAGTAGATGGGGCAGAAACAGACCTTGATTTGGGACATTATGAAAGATTTTTAAATGAAGACTTGTCTCAAGACAATAACTTTACAACAGGAAGAGTTTACTCATCGGTTATAGAAAAAGAGCGTCGCGGGGATTATCTAGGAAAAACTATACAAGTTATTCCTCATATTGTAAATGAAATATCAGATAGAATTAAAAAAGCTGGTGAAGGCAATGATATTCTTATTGTTGAGATTGGTGGGACTGTTGGTGATATAGAGGGATTACCATTTTTAGAGGCTATTCGTTCACTAAGAAGTGAAGTAGGTAAAAATAGGGCAATGTATATACATTTGACACTTATTCCTTATATAAAAGTTGCAGGTGAACTTAAAACTAAACCAACACAGCACTCTGTGCAAGAATTAAGAAGAATAGGAATCAGTCCAGATATACTTGTTTGTCGATCTGAACTTCCTTTACCAAAAGAGTTGAAAAATAAACTAGCAAATGCATGTGGTGTTGAGAGAAACTGTGTGATTGAGTCTTGTGATGCTAGAACTATCTATAAAGTACCATTAAATCTTCAAAAAGAAAATATTTTAAAGCCTGTATCAGAGATACTAGAACTTGGTGAGCTTAATCCAAATATGGAACAGTGGGATACTCTTGTAAAAAGAGTTATTGATCCTACAAATGAAATGACAATAGGTTTTGT
>Ga0193951_1000157_pt1 | contig 30973 bp, 26 predicted proteins | sample BB_2_MG_FD_140370 | JGI IMG/M metagenome (GOLD analysis project Ga0193951, IMG submission 140370) | Microbial mat bacterial communities from the Broadkill River, Lewes, Delaware, United States - BB_2_MG | ecosystem: Environmental > Aquatic > Freshwater > River > Microbial mats | place: USA...
CCATCAACTACGCAGCATAACGATTGGGATCCTGAATCAAGCTCAGAATGACGACTTAGAGTTCAGGATCACGAGAAAGTTACAGGAGTGATATGAGTAAGTAGCATTTACAAGCTCTGAGTTAAGTCTTGCGCCAATGACCCCGTTGGCTTTTCAATTACCCGAATTAGCTCTTTACCATTTTGTTTAACAATAAACGTAGGGGTGTATTGTAAATCGTTCGCCTCTGCTATACCGCCAGCATCACGTTTATCATAATCCACAGCTACATAGTTAATACTTGCAAGCTTTACTTTAGACTCTTCAAGTAACTTAATTAGTTTTGGCACTTCTCGCTCACTGTCGTGGCACCATGTTCCAAATAATACAATAAGCTCTTTGCCTTTTAACTTTTGCATTAATGCTATATCTTGCGCTGTTGGCGTAAACGCTTTGTATTGCTCGCTAAATTTATCATAATCGTTCAACAGTACATCAGTTGTAATACCGCCCGAAAACGGTGCATTAGCGACACAACCTAGCAATGGCATACTTAAAGCACACAATAAAATTAATTTTTTAAACATAAGGTTACTTTTAAAATGAGTAATTTAACGACTATACCCAATATTTAGTACGGTGTGAATAAAGAAAGGATACTCGCTTATAAAAAAATTAGTTGTAAAGTATGTGTTGTTCAAGTTTTAAGATAACAAATCAGTCGTCATTCCGTAGATCACTTAATACAGAATCTCATAGAGTACACACACCGTAATTAAGACCCTGAATCAAGTTCAAGATGACGACTTTAGGCTTTTAAAATAACGAAAAAGTTATTCCTCTTCACCTTCTAACAGTTGAGCAAAATGAGATAGCTTCTCTAAAGCTAAGCCATGAATTGATTGTCGAGGATAACGACCTGTACTATTCATTACGCCTGCCGTGTTTTTCATTAATAACTCTAATGCTTGATCAATCGTTTCTACTGCATAAATTGAAAACTCACCACGCTCCACCGCTTGTATAACTTCGTTATTTAACATTAAGTTAATAACATTGGTTTTGGGGATAATAACGCCTTGTTTGCCAGTTAATCCTTTATCTTTACAAAGTTGAAAGAAACCTTCTATTTTTTCATTAGCGCCGCCAATTGATTGCACTTCGCCATGCTGGTTAATAGAGCCCGTAATCGCTAAGCTTTGATCTATTGGTAATAAAGTAACCGCTGAAATCAATGCACATAGCTCTGCCATTGAGGCACTATCCCCGTCGATATGACCATAAGATTGTTCAATGGCAATATTAGCCGAAATAGCGACAGGAAAACTTTGACCATACTTATGCCCTAAATACCCTGTTAACAACAAAACACCTTTAGAGTGAATAGATTTACCTAAATCAACTTCACGCTCAATATCAGTTACACCTTGGCTACCAGCATAAACGGTTGCCGTGATACGTGCAGGAGTACCAAAAACACTATCACCAATTTCTAATACTGTTAAGCCATTTACTTTTCCAATGAACTCACCTTCCGTATTAATTAGTACTTGTTGCTCTTTAATTTCATCAAGCCAAGTTTCGCTTAATCTTCCTGTACGACGTTTTTTAGCTGCTAATGCCATAGCAACATGCTCAGACTTTAAAGTACCGTTTGCACCACTTTTATTCCACCAATAGTTCGCTTCATCTAATAAGTCATTTACTTGCACAATATTGGCAGAAATTTTATGTTGGTGCTCAGCTCGTCTTAACGAGTAACGAACAAGCTCAAGTACTGCTTCATCATCAATTTCAGGATAATTGTGTTGAAATGCACGTTGACGAATCAAATTACCGAAAGCAATTAAGTTATGATCTGTTTTCTCTAAATGACGATCAAAGTCAGCTAATACTCGGAATAATTCGGTAAATTCTTGATCGTAATCTTGCAGAGTGTAATAGATTTCAGCATCACCTAATAAAATAACCTTTACACTTAGCGGTATTTTTTCAGGCTGTAAACTGTACGAACCAGGTTGGCTTAACTCTGAGTAAGGATTCTCTATTGTTATTTGCCCAGTTTTCAACGCCAGCTTAAGACGAGACCATACTAAAGGCTGTGTTAATAACTTATCAGCATCAAGTAATAAATAACCACCGTTCGCTTTATGTAATGCGCCAGGACGAATTAATCGATAACTAGTATAAGTACTGCCTTGAAAGCTAGAATAATCTACATGACCAAATAAATTTTGATATGTTGGGTTTTGCTCATAGACAACAGGTGCGCCATCAGTTTCATTTCTAGGCACTAATAAATTGGGTAAAAAGCGTTCAACCATAAGTTTACGCAGTTCTTTATCATTAGGTGCATCATCTTCATTATTGACTAGAATTTCTAACGATACATCAACGACATGATTACTAACCTTGCTGAGGTATTTTAATATCCCTGCATTTTCACTAAACTCTTGTTCTAGTTCTTGTAAATAGGGTTTTATTGCTTGCTCTGCCGTTTCAATTTTCAGTTTACGTAATAAATCTGATGATTCACGTTTCCATAATGGCAACTCAATTAATTGTTCAGCCAGTGCAATTTCTAATTCGCCTAGCAATTTATAAAACTGAGCTCTTTCAGTTTCATTAATATTAGCAAATTCTTTATCATTTAATGGCTTACCATCAACTAAAGGAGCAAAACCTACTTCGCCATTTTCTTCATATAAGGAAACATTGTTTTTCAGCGCTATTTTTTCAACAGTAGAAATAGCTTCATCATATTTTTTATTAAAATCACGATCGATAGCAGACTTATATCGTTGATAGCCTGGGTTATCAAAAATTTCAGGAAATAAATCCATTAATTCATCAATAAACTTATTCATGCGTGACAACAACTGTTTACCATCACCGGGGTTAACATAAAGTTTATAAGGTGCATGGCTTTCATCAAAATTATTGATGTAACACCACTCAACTGGAGTCGCTTGTTCTTTTGCTAGTTTAGCTAATAACTGCTTAATTAATGTTTGTCTTCCTATGCCATGTTCTCCCATAGCAAACACATTAAAGCCTACAGACGACATTGAAAGACCAAAATCTAATGCCTCTTTAGCCCGCTCGTGGCCGACAAAAATTTGTTTTATTTCGCTAGCATCTTTTTTTTGAGAGAAAAGTTTGGCAGATAGAGTAGAGCTAAGTTGTTCAGCAGTAATTTTACACTGCAAAGCAGGTGTTGTTATCATGTATGTCCTTGAGAATATTACTTTTTAAAATAGAGCAAGCGAGATAAAGCTATAGCGTTAGTGTACTAGTTAAGCGCTTAGCTAACAATATAAATGCTTACTCTAGCTTAAAGATACTTTAAGGATCTAATGGTAAACGGGTAAAGCTATCTCCACCACATTTAACACATTCCGTCACTTCACTAAAATGCACAATATGCTGTTTATCACCACATTGTTGGCAAGCCAATTCACCAAAACCAATAAAATCACCCACTTTGTATAATCCATCATGTTCAAAATCTTCCACTAATTCAGCCCATTCAACTTGCGACTTATCGGTTAATTGAGCAAGCGTCGACCATAGTGTTTCATTGAGTAATCCTAAATAAGTAGAATCCTTAGCCTCTGATTGATTTTGCAAATAAAAATCATGTAAATCGTGTTTTAAGTTATCTGTAAATTGATTTACTTTTTCCTCTGACATCTCTTCAGCTGCCTTGGCATATAATTTCGCTTGCTTCACTAATTCGATAACTTTTGGCTTTTGTGACTCAGTCATTTCTTCCAGCCAATTACTGAGATCTTGGTAAATTTCTACAAGATAGTCTTTTTGATTTGCCATTACCTTTTCCTTTTCTCATTATATTTATGAATACACTTACTAACAGTATAGACAAAATTGCCAATATAAGCTTGTTGTTAGCACGCTAGATAAGGTATTCTATCACGATAATTTAAACTCAAGTTTATTGCGTGTTCCACCTGTTTTTTATTATAATCCAAGCAGATTAAACACCCTACAATAACATCTAAAATAGCGTTAGAGACCCCCTAATGGAAGCCATTTATAATCCCCAATTGATTGAAGCATCAGTACAAAAATTTTGGACTGAAAACGATACATTTAAAGCTGTTGAAGATGACAGCAAAGAAAAGTTTTATTGCCTTGCCATGTTCCCATACCCTAGTGGCCGTTTACATATGGGACATGTACGTAATTACAGCTTAGGTGACGTAGTTTCTCGCTATCAACGCCTACAAGGCAAAAATGTAATGCAACCTATGGGTTGGGATGCTTTTGGTTTACCTGCTGAGAATGCCGCGATTAAAAATAAAAGCGCACCAGGAAAATGGACTTATCAAAACATTGACTATATGCGCAACCAGCTAAAATCTTTAGGTTTTGGCTATGACTGGGGCCGAGAATTAGCAACCTGTAAACAAGATTATTATCGTTGGGAACAATGGTTTTTCACTAAGCTGTATGAAAAAGGCCTAGTCTATAAGAAAAATGCCACGGTAAATTGGGATCCGGTTGATCAAACCGTATTAGCAAACGAACAAGTCATTGACGGCCGCGGTTGGCGCTCTGGCGCAATCGTTGAAAAGAAAGAAATTCCTCAATGGTTTATAAAAATTACCGATTACGCACAAGAATTACTTGATGACTTAGATCAACTAACAGGATGGCCTGAGCAAGTTAAAACGATGCAGCGTAACTGGATTGGTCGCTCACAAGGCGTTGATATGACCTTTCAAGTTGATGGCTTAGTTGAAGGTAAACAAGAAAGCTTTGATATTTACACTACACGTCCTGATACCTTAATGGGCGTTACTTATGTCGCCTTAGCTGCTGAGCACCCATTAGCACTAATTGCTGCAAAAAATAATGCAGAAAAAGGCAATACAGCATTAGCAGACTTTATTCAAGAATGTAAAGGCAACCAAACCACAGAAGCTGACATGGCTGCGATGGAAAAGAAAGGTGTTGATACTGGATTTAAAGCTATTCACCCGCTTACAGGTAAATTAGTCCCTGTTTGGGCAGCTAACTTTGTTCTAATGGATTATGGCTCTGGTGCGGTAATGTCGGTTCCTGGTCATGATCAACGTGATTATGAATTCGCTAAAAAGTATGGTCTTGAAATAATTCAGGTGGTGACTACTTCAGCAGAAAATGGAGAAGCGGAAGACGATATAGAAAAAGCAGCGATTACAGAAAAAGGGATTCTAATTAATTCTGGCGAGTTTGATGGACTGAATTTTGAACAAGCATTTACTGCAATAAGCGAGAAGTTAGCTAGCGAAAACAAAGGAAAAGTAACAACTAACTTCCGCCTACGTGATTGGGGTGTATCGCGTCAACGTTATTGGGGTACACCAATTCCAATGATTAACCTTGCAAATGGTGAGTCAGTGCCAGTGCCTGAAAATGAGTTACCTGTTGTTTTACCAGAAGATGTAGTAATGAATGGCGTTACATCACCTATTAAAGATGATCCTGAATGGGCAAAAACGACCTTCAATGGTGAACCAGCTTTACGCGAAACTGATACTTTCGATACCTTTATGGAATCTTCATGGTATTACGCACGTTATTGCTCACCAAATGATGATACTCAAATGATCGACCCAGCTAAAGCAAATTATTGGCTGCCAGTTGATCAATATATTGGTGGTATTGAGCACGCTATTTTACATTTACTTTATTCTCGTTTTTTCCATAAATTGCTACGCGATGTTGGTTTAGTTGATTGCGACGAACCTTACAAAAAATTATTATGTCAAGGCATGGTGCTAGCAGATACATATTATCGAGAAGCTGATAATGGCGGACAAGAATGGATTGCACCTACCGATGTAACCGTTGAGCGTGATGAAAAAGGTCAAGTAACCTCTGCCATTAGTAATATTGATGGAAAACCCGTTATTTCTGCTGGCATGAGTAAAATGTCAAAGTCTAAAAATAACGGTATTGACCCACAAGAAGTTATTAATAAATACGGCGCAGATACTGTGCGTTTATTTATTATGTTTACCTCACCACCAGAGCAAACATTAGAATGGTCTGATTCAGGCGTTGAAGGAGCACACCGTTTTGTTAAGCGTGTTTATAAACTGGTACATGACTTCATTGAGATAAATGGAGAGTCAACAGCAGTCGATAATATTAACTTGAATGCTGACCAGAAAAAACTCCGTCGTGAACTACATAAAACAATTGCTAAAGTAACGGATGATGTAGGTCGTCGTAATACTTTCAATACGGCAATAGCTGCCATAATGGAGTTAATGAACCATTTAACTAAGGCACCAATGACCACTGATGAAGACAAAGCAGTAATGCTTGAAGCGCTTCGTGCGGTAGTTATTATGTTAACACCTATTACACCACACATGTGTCACTACCTATGGAACCAATTAACGCAACAAACCGAGGTTGATAACAACAACGCGGTTGAAAATGCACAATGGCCTGTAGTTGATGAAAGCGCGTTAGTTGAAGATGAGAAATTAATTATTGTTCAAGTAAATGGTAAATTACGTGCAAAAATTACCGTTGCTGCTGATGCGACTAAAGAGACCGTTGAAGCACTAGGCTTAAACAATGAACATGTACTGAAATTTACTGAAGGTAACACTATTCGCAAAGTTATCTATATACCTGGTAAATTATTGAATATAGTGGCTAACTAAGATGAATTTTTCACTAATGCAGTATGTAAGCCGTCGGGCTATTAAGCAACGGAGTTGTATTTTTCTTGTAATATTGTCCACTAGCTTTTTAAGCGCTTGTGGCTTCCATCTGCGTGGTGATTATTTGCTTAGTGATGAATTGCAAACCTTATACGTAAGCTCTAGTGATGTACATGGGGAGTTGACCCGCTTGTTAAAACAACACCTTTCGCGCAACCAGGTTAATGTACTAAAATATAAAAGTGCACAAAAGCCTGAACTGCGCATACTCTCTGATACGCTAGATAGAAGAACCTTATCAGTATTTCAAAACGGTCAAGTAGCTGAATATGAACTCATTTACACAGTTCATTATCAGTTACAATTTGGCTCTGCAGATGGTGAAGCACCTGAAGAGCCTCAAAACTTCAGCTTTGAATTAAACCGAGACTACCAAGATGATCCTAATCTAGCATTAGCAAAATCTCGAGAGTTATCACTATTGTTAAGCGAAATGAGAAAGTCTGCTGCCGATAAAATTTTACGAGATATGGCAAGAATTCAACGATAGCATCGACAATTTTCGCTAATTTAAAACAAGGCATCCATGAAGATTTACCACAACCAACTACAGCAAACACTAACACAAGGCTTTAAACCTGTGTGGTTGGTTTTTGGGGATGAGCCTTGGCAAAAAAATGATAGCTTAGCAACAATTAGAAATCATGCCTTGCAACAAGGTTTTAGTGAAGTAATTCGCTTTACTAGTGATAATAGTTTTGATTGGCAGCAGCTTATTGATGAATATCAATCAATGAGCTTATTCTCTAACCAACGTATTATTGAAGTAGAGTTAACTACGGTTAAGATTGGAGATCATGGTAATAAAAGCTTACTTGCATTGAGTGAAGTGATTGAAAAAAATGTCGCATTACAAGATGTCGTGTTTATTTTTCATGGCCCTAAACTTGATGGACCTAGTGCGAATAAAAAATGGTTTAAAACCTTCACCCAACTAGGCTGCTACCTGCCAATATATGATATTGATACCAAAAGCCTACCTCGATGGCTACAACAGCAAGCAAGAAATCTAAATATTAACCTAGCTCCTGAGTTATCCTCATTATTAATTGAGCTATGCGAGGGAAATTTACCCGCTCTAGAACAAGAGCTGCAGAAACTTTCACTACTATTCCCGACTAATAATCAACTAATTAGTTTAAATGAAGCAGAAAAACTAGTCACCAAACAGGCTAAGTTTAATCCATTTCAAATTATTGATGCATTATTACTAGGTAATTGCAAAAAGTGCGTTGTGATGTTGGATCAGTTACAACAGGAAGGCGCAGCTACCGGACAAATAATTTGGGTCTTTCACAAAGAAGTTAGCCAGTTATACACCATGCTAAGTAAGTTAGCACAAGGAACACCACTCAATGACTTATATAAAGAATATCGTATTTGGGATAAACGTAAACCTTTATATCAGCATGCGCTAACACATATAAGCTTGAAAAATGCCAAACGAGCGGTGTCACGACTGGCCGATATTGATTTAATCAGTAAAACAAGCAGTGAATTTAACGCTTTTATATTATTAGCAGATCTATGTATCACACTTTATCACGGCGAGACTACTCAGCACTTTTCACTGAACTATGAATATGGTTAATCTACATTTAACTTAAGCTAGTTAAGTAGAATAAAGAAGATAAAGAGTAAAAGATGATAAATACAGCAAATGTGAGTGCAAAGAACAGTGAATGATATTGGCATTTTAGGTGGTACCTTTAACCCCATTCATCTTGGTCATACTTTACCCGCCAAGGCAGTCGCGGAGCATTTGTCATTAGATAAAGTGCTAGTTATTCCTGCAAGCATTCCCCCTCATAAAGCAACGCCTAATGTCAGCGCCAAACAACGAGCTACCATGGTAAAGTTAGCCTGTGAAAGTGAATCTATCTTTAGTTGTGATGAACGCGAATTACACCGTAGTGGTTATTCTTATACTGTCGATACTTTAAAAGAATTAGCATTATCATATCCCAATTCACGTTTATATTTCATCATGGGCCTAGACTCTTTATTAACTTTTACGCAATGGCATAAGTATCAAGAAATATTATCGCTTTGTCATTTAGTGGTAAATACCCGACCAAACTATCAACTAGAGAACATCAACCACGCGACTCAAATACTACTCAATGAACACCAAGTTTCGGATGTACATGCATTGAAACAAAAAAAATATGGCGGTATTTTATTACTCCCTTGCAGCCTACCAAACAATGAAAAACACTTAAATATCAACCTTTCTTCTAGTGAAATAAGACAACGTTTAATTAATAAACAGAGCTGCCAAAAGTTATTAAATCCAAAAGTATTAGATTTAATCAACAAAAATATGCTTTATCGTTAACGGCTTCATCAAAAAGTGTTACTATTACCAACTTATATGGTGCGTATTTTAACGCAGCTATTATCGGTGCTTTAATACCGAGCTTAACAATAAACCTAACTCTAGGAAGAACAACCTTGCAAACTGAAGAACTTAATAAATTTGTTATAGAAAAACTTGATGATATGAAAGGAAGAGATATTGTTTCTCTTCATATTACTAATAAAGCAAGTTTTGCTGACTATATGATTATCTGCTCAGGTAACTCAAAGCGTCACGTAAAATCCATCGCCCAATCTGTTGCAATGGAATGTCGCGCTGCTGGCTCTGCTCCTCGTGGAATAGAAGGTAACGATGTTGGTGAATGGTCATTAGTTGATTTGGGCGATATTATCGTTCATGTGATGACAGATGAAGAACGCGATAAATATAATTTAGAACAGTTATGGGCAGAAGAATAATTTAGCTGGGCTTAATAATGAAACTAACTTTATATGCCGTCGGCACCAAAATGCCTAGTTGGGTCACTCAGGGCTTTAGCGAATATTCTCGTCGCTTTCCTCGTGACTTACCATTTGAGTTAGTCGAAATATCAGCAGGAAAGCGTGGCAAAAATGCAGATATTGCCCGTATTTTAGAAAAAGAAGGTGAGCAGTTACTCAACGCTATTCCCAAAGGAAACCGAATAGTCACTTTAGAGGTGGAAGGTAAACCTTGGGATACGCCACAACTTGCCAAACAACTTGAACGTTGGCAGTTTGACGGTAGAGATGTCGCATTATTGGTAGGTGGTCCAGAAGGCTTATCTCCTGCTTGCATCAAAGCCAGTGAACAAAAATGGTCTTTATCGTCATTAACCTTACCACACCCTATGGTAAGAATTCTCATTGCTGAAAGCTTGTATCGCGCTTGGAGCGTTAATACTAATCACCCTTATCATAGAGAATAGCTGTGACGACTTATTGTATAGCTGAACAAAGCTTTCTTTATAATATTATTTACAATAAGTGTGCTAATAAAAATATATTCGCTGCTAAAATAGTATGGCTTAAAGGAAATAATTGTGGCTAAACGTCGTATTACGATGCGTAATCATAGCGCAGAAGCAAACTTATTTGCTCGCCGTACCTTTATTATATTTATGGGTGTATTAATACTTATATTAATATTGTTTAATAATATTTATTCACTGCAAGTAAATTCATTCGAAAAATACCAAACACGTTCTAACTCTAATCGAATAAAACTATTACCTGTTGCCCCGAATCGCGGTCTAATTTATGATCGAAATGGTGTCATTCTTGCTGATAACAAACCAGTTTACAGCCTAGCAGTTATACCTGAGCAAACTGAAAATTTACAAGAGAGTATCGACGAAATTAGTACGTTACTTAACATAAGTGATGATAGAAAAAAAAGCTTTTTCAAATCGGTTAAACGTAAACGCCGCTTCAAACAAATAGAGTTACACCCTCGCTTAAGCGAGCAACAAGTTGCCCTTTTCTCCGTTAATCAGCATAAATTCCCTGGTGTTTTTGTCGATGCTCGGCTAAAACGTTATTACCCTTTTGGTAAGTTAACAACACATAACTTAGGTTATGTAGCACGCATAAATCGTAAAGATGCTAATCAACTTGAAATTGATGGCAAGTCTGAAAACTATGCAGCAACGCATGGCATAGGGAAGCTAGGTATTGAAAAATATTATGAAGATATTCTGCACGGTACCATCGGCCATCAAGAAGTTGAGGTAAATAGTCGAGGTCGAGTTATTCGAACATTAGATTATAAACCGCCAACACCAGGTAAGGACTTAACGTTAACACTCGACATTGAGTTACAGATGATCGCTAAACGTGCTCTGGCAGGAAAACGTGGTGCGGTAGTTGCGATGGATCCACGTACAGGCGATATTTTAGCAATGTACTCTAACCCTAGTTACGATGGTAATTTATTTGTCCATGGTATTAGCACTAAAGATTGGAATAAAATACGTAATTCAAAAGATTTACCCCTAATTAATAGAAGTGTGCAAGGTTACCCGCCAGCATCAACAGTAAAACCCTTCTTAGCATTAACAGGGTTAGAAGAAGGTATTATTACACCTGAAACCCGAGTTTGGGATCCTGGTTGGTATCAACTTAAAGGTTTACCTAATAAATACCGTGATTGGAAAAAGTGGGGCCATGGCTGGGTTGACTTAAATAAAGCAATTGAGCAATCCTGTAATATCTACTTTTTTGATTTAGCTTTTAAGCTCGGTATCACCAAAATTAGTACCATGATGGAACGCTTTGGCTTTGGAGATTACACTGGCATTGATATACATGAAGAAAGTAGCGGTATCATGCCTAGTGTCGAATGGAAGCGTGCTCGCTACAATAAAGCTTGGTATACAGGTGAAACCTTGTCGGTTGGTATTGGACAAAGTTATTGGACCGTTACCCCATTACAATTAACCCAAGCATTAACAACCTTAGTAAATCGCGGCAAACGCAGAGTACCACACTTGCTTAAATCAACTAAAGAACGCAGCAGAGACTCAGATATTGAAGAAGAAGTCATTTATGAAGAGCAAGCACCTTTAGTACTAAAAAATGACAAGCATTGGGACTTAATACTTAACGCTATGCACCGAACAGTTCAAGAAATTAGCGCAACAGCTCATGCACCATTTAAAGGTGCAAAATATGATGCCGCAGGAAAAACCGGTTCAGCACAGGTTGCGCGTATTAAACAAGACGAAAAATATGATGCAGAAAAAACAAAAGAAAATCAACGAGACAACGCAATGTTTATCGCTTTTGCTCCCTATAATGCACCTGAAATAGTCGTATCAGTGGCAATAGAAAACGTTTCAAAAGGTGGCGGTGGCACCAATGCAGGCCCTGTAGCAAGACAAATTATGGATCAGTACTTTGGCAACAGAGAAATTGCATCTAGCTATGGAAGTTCAACTATCGATACAGATGATGTTGCTCATCACCATACTCACTCGCCATTACAACACAATTTGAGCACTAGTCATGCGGAATAATAACGAAGCGCAAGAACAAACCTATAGTATATGGCAAAAATTGCATATCGATTTAGTTTTACTGCTCGGCATATTATCACTTATGGCACTAGGGTTATTTATTGTCTACAGTGCTGGCGGGCAAGATATAGACATAGTTTACCGTCAAGCGATTCGATTAGGCGTTGCTTTAGTTGTTATGGTAGCCGTTGCTCAAATTCCTCCCCTCTCCTATAAAAAATGGGCAGTACCTGTTTTTGTAATAGGAATATTATTACTCGTTTCCGTATTACTTTTTGGCCATGTAGGTAAAGGGGCACAGCGTTGGTTAGATTTAGGTTTTATGAAGTTTCAACCATCTGAAATAATGAAGCTCATTGTCCCTATTATGATTGCTTGGTTTATTAGCCAAGAAAGTCTTCCCGTAAAAAAAACCACGATGTTTTTCGCTTTTATTTTAGTATTAATGCCAACGCTATTGATTGCTAAGCAGCCTGATTTAGGCACATCATTATTAATCGCTAGCTCAGGTATTTTTGTCATATTCCTTGCTGGTGCAAGCTGGAAACTCATTGGTGTATGTGTTGGTTTAGGCTCAGCTTTTGCTCCTATTTTATGGATGTTTTTGATGAAAGATTATCAAAGACAACGCGTAATGACCTTTTTAAACCCTGAACAAGACCCGCTTGGCTCAGGCTACCATATTATTCAATCTAAAATAGCAATTGGCTCAGGCGGCGTTACCGGTAAAGGCTGGTTACAAGGTACACAGTCACAACTCGAATTCTTACCTGAACGACATACCGACTTTATTTTTGCCGTTTTCAGCGAAGAGTTTGGTTTAGTTGGCGTCGGCATATTACTCGCAGTATACTTACTTATTGTAATGCGCGGGTTATGGATTGCTACGCATGCTCAAGATGCATTTACAAAGTTATTAGCCGGTAGCATAACTTTAACCTTCTTCGTTTATGTCTTTGTAAACATAGGTATGGTATCAGGCTTATTACCAGTGGTTGGCGTACCACTTCCCTTAGTTAGTTTTGGAGGTACTTCAATGGTGACTTTGCTCGCCGGTTTTGGCATGCTTATGGCTATCAGTACACATAGGCGATTTCATGTATAATATTCAGTTATTTCGTCTTAATTTATTATCAACATAGCTTAACAGCGAACATAAGATATTACTTTTTACTAAAACCATAATAAATATACTGCAACTATAACAATCAAACGTTTTATACAATGAGTCAATTCATGAGAATTCTACAAACACTTTTCTTAATTATTTCGGTGCTTCTCGTCGCATCCTGTAGTAATGGCCGTTATCAAGATAAACACGATAGTATCCCAACTCGACTGCCAAACCAAAGCGAACAACAAGATGCTATTGCACGTGCCGAGCCATACAGTAGAGGGGGGAATAAAGACTATCAAGTACGTGGTATCAATTATAAAGTATTACCTAGTGCAGAAAATTTTGAACAAATTGGCACCGCTTCTTGGTACGGTAATAAATTTCATGGTCATTTAACCTCCAATGGCGAAATTTATGATATGTATGCCATGAGTGCAGCACATAAACATTTGCCTTTACCGACATATCTTAAAGTCACTAATCTTGCGAATAATAAATCAGTTATTGTTCGTGTCAATGATCGTGGACCTTTTCATCAAAATCGTATTATTGATTTATCCTACAGTGCAGCCTATAAGCTTGATATGCTAACAAGTGGGACTGCAGAAGTAAAAATCAGTGCGATTACTGAATTTGGAGAGAAGGTAACAGCAATGAGCCCACCTATCCCCAAAAAAGAAGCTGAAGCCAAGCCAGTCGTCAGTAAAACCATTGCTGACCATTTACTTGAAAAGTCACTAACGAAAGAAAAAGATCATATTCAAGTCTTTGCTACGAGTAAGCATGAACTTGCACAAACAATAGCGAAAGAAATCTCAGCTAAATATTCTCAAACAGTTAAATTTCCTAAAGAAAACGGTATATATCGCATTCAAATAGGCCCTATAGCGAATACAACAACCTTAAATAACCTCTTGCTAGAACTAAAAAAAGGTAGCTACCCAAATGCCTATTTAAAGGCTTTATAATAGACAAAATAATGCAACCGTTAAGATATTAATACTAATTGTAAATCGATTTTTACAATTTACTTAATATCAACCATAGCCATGTAAATTAGAGCTGTTATACTTTCCTCTAGCTTTATATTAATTCATCACTCTATCGAACCTAACATTAAATAATTATGCCTATAAAATCAAAAAATATCATACGTAATTTTTTCAAAGTAATATCAACTTCCTTACTTGGAACGACTTTAGCTTTTTCATCGATAAGTCATGCAATAACAATTATTCCTGAAGCACCACAAATTAATGCTAAAGGCTATATTTTAATGGATTTCACTACAGGCAAAGTTATTGCTCAAAGCAATGCTGATATGCAACTAGCACCTGCCAGTTTAACCAAAATGATGACAAGTTATATCATAGGAAAAGAGTTAAAAAGCGGTAACATATCCAATGATGATAAGGTAACAATCAGCGAAAATGCTTGGGCAAAAAACTTCCCTGACTCATCAAAAATGTTTATTGAGGTCGGCACAGAAGTTTCAGTTGAACTGTTGAATAAAGGGATTATTATTGCATCAGGTAATGATGCTTGTGTAGCTATGGCAGAGCACATTGCCGGTAGTGAAGGTGCTTTTGCCGATTTAATGAATGCTCATGCTGAGCAATTAGGTATGTCGAGTTCATTTTTTGAGAATAGTCATGGTTTAGATAGCTCATCGCATATGACTACACCTCGCGATATGGCAACTTTAGCAGGTGCAATCATTCGTGACGTACCTGATGAATATGCTCTTTATAAACAAAAGTCTTTTACATACAACAATATCAAGCAATATAACCGTAACTCATTGTTATGGGATAAAAGCTTAAATGTAGATGGCATGAAAACAGGCCACACATCAAATGCTGGCTATAGCCTAGTCACCTCGGCAACAAAAGGCAACATGCGTCTTATTACCGTAGTAATGGGTACTGAAAGCGAGCGTGCACGTAAAGTAGAAAGTAAAAAGTTACTTAATTATGGTTTCCGTTTCTTTGAAACATTCACGCCATATCAAGCTGGTGAAGTGTTTGCCACTAACCGTATTTGGATGGGTGACAAGAAAGAAGTAGATTTAGGCATAACCATGGATATTCCTATTACTATCCCTCGTGGTCAACGTAAGAATTTAGAAGCAACATTTGAATTAGATCAACAATTGAAAGCGCCGATAGCTAAAGGCACAGTTGTTGGTAAATTGTTCCTACAGTTAGGAAATGAAGAAATTGCACAATACCCACTGGTTACGCTACAAGAAGTTAATGAAGGTAGTTTCTTTTCTAAAGTTGTCGATTACATTAAATTATTCTTTGCACAGTTTTTTGAATAAAAACGTTACTTAAATAATTTACATAAAAAAACCACAGGTAATATATAACCTGTGGTTTTTTTGTTTTAATGTCTACTTCATTTTACACTGTCTTTAAACATACTCTAAGATTAAACAACATGCTGAATAACCTGCACCAAAAGAGCATAACACTGCTTTATCTCCAGAATTGAAACCATCATGATGCTTATGCAAAGCAATAATACAACCTGCCGAACTTGTATTAGCATACTCATCTAAAATGATAGGAGCTTCTTCAGGAGTAGGATCGCGACCTAAGACCTTCTTACCAATAAAGTTATTCATATTAATATTAGCTTGGTGTAAATAAAGACGTTTAATATTTTCTGGTGCTAAGCCAACCTTATCCATTTGCGATGCTATTAGGTTCGATACCATCGGCAGTACTTCTTTAAATACTTTTCGACCTTGCTGAATAAAATATTTATCCACATCATTCTCAGTGTCAGGGCTACATTGATTCATGTAACCAATATTACTTCTAATATTATTTGAAAATTGTGTAATAGGCTGCTCTGCAATGATTTTAAACTGATGCTCTCCTGTCGCAGTAGAAGAGTCTTCAACAATAGATGCAGTAGCAACATCACCAAAAATAAAGTGACTATCTCTATCGCGATAGTTAATTTGTGGTGTCAGTATTTCAGGGTTAATCACTAATACGGTTTTAGCTGTACCACTACGAATAGCATTAGCCGCATTGATAATACCAAAGGTTGCCGCAGAACAAGCAACCAACATATCAAATCCCCAACCTGAACAGCCTAGCGCTTGCTGTATTTCTATCGCCATAGCAGGGTAAGAGCGCTGTGTATAAGCACAAGCAACAATAATAAGATCAATATCTGCCGCGGTTTTATTGGCTGCAGCCATAGCTTGTTTCGCTGCAGCAACACCAATTTCGGCTTGTAAGGATAATTCGTTATTGGGACGTTCAACAAATGTCGGTCTCATAACATCAATATTTAATATGTCTGACTTAGACATAACATAACGGCTTTTGATACCTGAAGCTTTTTCAATAAAAGCGCTACTCGAATGAGCTAGCGCAGTAATATCACCGCTTTCAATAGCTTGTTTATTACTACTATTAAAGTGATCAACATAACGATTAAAACAAGTGACTAACTCATCATTGGAAATACTTTCAGGAGGAGTAAATAACCCCGTCCCACTAATTACAACAGACATAAAATTCTCTCAAACTTACAAAGAAGGTATGACCACTAGTGTATTTTATTTGATAGGTTTTGTCGATTATTCGCCTACTTATTAAAAAGTTCTTCCGATATAGCGATAATTATATATAAAGATAAATTATCTTAGATAATAAAAGCTTACTCTTCAAAGTAAGTGCCCCAGCCGTCATAGTCTACGTTGCATTTCTGTGCTAATTCAAACATCGCTTTGGTTTCTTTTCGTAGTAACTCAGCATTGAGCATTTGCTCGGTTACAATATCAAAGGCAAAGACTTTGTCGCCATTTTCAAGCTCAGCTTCTTCTGGCTCTTCAATTTCTAATCCAAGTTTAAATGCAGCTATCGCGGCTTTCTCAAGTAAATCAAAATTCTCACTAGCAAAATGATGCTCAATAGTATGATATACCTCTTCGTTCGTTCCATCTGATAGTAACTCACCTACAAGTGCATCGGTATGCTCCAACCAACCTTCTAATTCTTTATCAATCATTTTATTTACCTTCTGCTAGTTCTTTATCAAGTTGACTAATTTTTTCTTTCATTAATGCGTGTGTTTGCTCAGCGATATTACGTGCACTGACGCTATCATCATTAGGAATAACAATAGGCTCTAATAGCTCAATAAGAATTTTCCCATTATTCCAACGGCCCAATTTAATTGTTCCTATTTGATTGCTAACACAAATAGGAATGATAGGAACATTAGCTTGCATTGCCGTACGAAAAGCCCCTGTTTTGAAGGGTAAAAGCCCTCGCCCTTTACTCCGAGTACCTTCAGGAAACATCAAAATAGAAAGTTTATTTCGAATGATTTTTTTGACGGTAACATTCATTGTGCCCATCGCTTTATTCGAGTTTTTACGGTCAATTAATATATTTCCTGTTAGCCAGTACATTTGACCAAAAAAAGGGATCCATTTTAAACTTTTTTTACCTAGCGTGACCGTACCTGGTTGCACTGCATTAGCGACGGTAAATATATCATAATTGTCTTGATGATTAGCCACATAAATAGCAGGGCCGACAGCCTTAACTGACTCAGGAATTCTTACTTCAACATCAAAGCCTAATAACTTACTCATCTTGCCTAAATATTTAGACGTATGGTAAACATTATTTCGATGAAAAGGCCTTATCAAACAATACGAGCAAGAAACAATGCAAATAAATAGAAAGATAAAAGCCATCAAAATAAAACGAAAAAGAGTTAACAATAAAGGAATTCCTAGCAAAATTTGAGGTGGCGAGTATAGCAAGTTGCCATACTCAATAAAACAATTACTATCTTCAAGATAGCGATCAAAGACGTAATTTTCCAATATAAAATTAATAAAAACAAAGTAAAGACAAGATAGAATTTTAGCGCATAGCAATAAGTTCACTTTCTATAAGCGCATAAAAAACACTCTTAGGGGGGATCGCTTTAGAGAGCAAATAACTAGAGAGAAAAGAATACGATTAGTTAACCTTAAGTTAATAAACTTAAAGTTAACTAATGTCGCATTTAAGTAATTTCTGCCATTTTAATTTTAATATAAGATTGGGCATCACTTGATAGATGAGACTTAGATAAGTAGCTTTTCCCTGTATTTTTTCCTGCCTTAAAGTGCAAAACATACCCTAAGTCAGTTTCTGTTATGGTAGTAACGTCTTGCCATAATATTCGACCGGTATGATAAAAAGACTCACTAAGAACACCTTGTTCATCAACCGTTAATGTCACTTCGCTGTTAGAGGCTTTACTAAGCATTTGTCTAACAACCCACCAAGGTTGACTATAGTATAAACTTAGCGCTTCAAGTATCCCCAATGCTACAACAAACCAAGCAGCATACGCATTTACTGGGGTAAATATCAAAATAATTAAACCAAATGACATTAAAACACCTGATTTTAAAAAGGTCTTAGCAGAAAGCTCTAATGTGCTTGACTCACTATAGCACTCATTAAAATATGCTTTATCTAATATAAATTTACTTGTAAAAGAAGGAGATGGTTTCATTAAAAAAACTAACAATAAATAAAAATAATTCTAACAGAAATTTTTCACGAAGTAATGAAGGTAATTAAAGTTTCATAGTTATATCAACTAGATTAAATCTATTCTCTACTCAAGAGCATAGTTAATGTACAAGAACCAGGCCAGCGGGCTACTTTAGAGTCATTCCAAAGCCAATAGAACCAATGATATACGCGCGTATTGTGCAAGCCGTCAAAAGACGACCTTTAATGTATACTGTGTCATCAAAACTATATATTTAGCTAGAATGTTAAAAACTACTACGATCAACAAATGGCTTTGGCTCTTCATTTTTAGATAAACCATTCTTCATTGCTATCTTTTGGTTTTTTCGTCCTAACAATCGTAACTGAACTATTCTTTCCCAAAATAATGCCGCTCTGGTATCTTTTTTCCAAGTCTTTTTAAATAAATATTTTGCAGCAGCAATAGCATCAGGACTTTGTTGACAAATTTTTTCAGCCAACGCTTTCGCCTCAATGATAGGCGTTTCACTAACTTTTGAAACTAAACCATATTGCTCGGCTTCAACACCTGAGAAAAATCGTCCTGTCATTGTTAATTCTTGGGCTATATCTAGGCGAGTTAATCGAGATAACGTGACCATACCACTCATATCTGGAATTAATCCCCATTTCATTTCTAGAATCGATAGATTTGCATCAGGAGTCGCTATACGATAATCACAACCTAATATGATCTGCATCCCCGCCCCAAAACAATTACCATGCACAACCGCAATAACAGGCACTGATAAATCTCGCCAAACGTGTGCTACACGTTGAAACATATTATCTTTGCGCCAAGGCAGTTTGAAAAAGAACTTACCAATCATTGACGGGTTTTTAGCAACATAATTAAAATCTAATCCAGCACAAAATGAAGCACCTGCACCTTGTAAAATGACACAACGAATAGCACGATCTTTATTAATTTTTTTCGCTACTTGCACTAGTTCAAGTATCATTGGTTTATCTAAACCATTATGTTTATCCACTCTATTTAAAGTGACATAAGCAATGTTTTGCTCAACGTTAAATTTCACTCTTGCATTAGTCATAAAATTTACCATCTCCAAGTTAATCTTTTCTTGAGTGTGCCATAATTAAACTGGTAGTACCACAAGGCAAGATTATTTAGCCTTACGTGGTAATTTTCAGATCAAAAATGTGCATTTTTATCCTGAACTTTACCAATATATCGGATAATTTTGTGGTAAAGTTACTAAACGCACCTAGATTAATGTCATTGCAACAATAAAACAGCCTCAGGTTGATAATGTTAAAAATAAATAACATGCAATGATTACTGATACTTTCAGATGTCTACTATTTCAGACGTCTGCCCTTGGTATACCCTCTAAGGGATAATAGTTTAATTTTTCTAAGGAAATAACATGCAAGTTATTATTTTTGACGATGCACAACAAGTTGCCGTTAATGCTGCCGAATGGGTAGCTGAATTACTTACTAAGAAAAAAAATCCTGTGTTAGGCCTAGCGACAGGCAGCACTCCGATTAGCCTTTATCAACAACTTGTAAATAAATATAAAGCAGGTGAGTTAAGTTTTAAAAATACAACAAGTTTTAATTTAGATGAGTATTTGGGTATTGATGCTGATAATGCACAAAGCTATCGTCACTTTATGAATCAAAATTTATTTAATCATGTTGATATTAATATAGACAATACCTTTTTACCTACTTGTAACCAAGGTGAAAACCCTAGAGAGCAAGGTTTAGCATATGAAGAAAAAATCAAACAGGCTAATGGTGTTGATTTACAAATCTTAGGCATTGGTGCAAATGGACATATTGGTTTTAATGAGCCAACATCAAGTCTAGCGTCACGCACACGAATAAAAACATTAACACAACAAACCCTTACTGATAATTCTCGTTTATTTGATAAAGATGAATTTCAACCAACACTTGCTATGACCATGGGTATTGCAACTATTTTAGATGCGAGATATGTCCTGTTAATGGCAACAGGTGAGAGTAAAGCACAGGCAGTAAAAGACATGGTAGCTGGCCCACTTTCAGCTATGTGCCCAGCTTCAGCTTTGCAAATGCATGAAAACGCCATTGTATTATTAGATAAAGCGGCAGCAAGTAAGCTAGAAGATCAAGAATATTACCATTGGGCAAATAATCAAAATATTAAAGTAAATGAAGAGTTTGGTTTATATCACAACTATTAGTTTAGATAGTTTTCATTTAAGATGATATTAGCTTAGATAATTACCTACATTAACAATAAAAACCGACATTATGTCGGTTTTTTTATACCTGTTTAATTAAGTAAACAATTTTATATAGAGAACAAAATAGCTTAAGGTTAAAAATATCGCTTATACAGCAAACGGATATTTTATTGCTTCATGGCTCTGATAACCTTCCACTGAGAAATCATCCATTGTGACCCAGGTTTCTAAGTCTTTTAACGATTTAATATCCGGATTTATAATCAATTTAGGTAACGGCAACGGCTCACGTTTAAGCTGCACCTCTTTCATCAAGGCTAATTGATCCTCATAAATATGTGCATTTACTATTTTATGATAAGCAATACCAGGCTTTAATCCTGTAATTTGCGCCATGATAGCCAAGAAAAAGAATACCTGTACTTGGTTGAAGTTTAGTCCTAGAGGTACATCACACGAACGTTGAAAACTGGTTAAATAAAGTGTGCCATCTAATACTGAAAAATTGTGAGTATGCATGCAAGGCCTTAAACACCCCATATGAAATTCACCAGGGTTATAAAACGTCAGGATTTCAGCACGATCGTCGATACCTTGACTTAAGTTATCAACTATTTTTTGGAGCTGATCAATAGCGCCACCATCAGGTTTAGCCCAAGCTCGCCCCTGAACGCCATAAACACGCCCCATATCATCCTCACCTTTACGATGAACATTGTTTAACCAAGCATCATTTAAATTAGCATTCGCATCCCAGGTTTTTGTACCTAGTTTTCTAAAGTCAGCCGCATTATCATAGCCACGAATATAGCCAAGAAATTCAGCAATAGCCGATTTAAAAAAACTTTTTCGGGTCGTTATCATCGGAAATTCGTTATCGGCAACATTGTATTCCAAATCAGCATTAATAACGGTTAAACAACGCTTCCCGGTTCGACTATTTTCAACCCAAGTACCTTGGTCAACAATACGTTGACACAAATCTAAATATGCACGCATTATACTTTACCTTTATTAGCAGATGTTGTTTTGCTTCCTGTACGCTTTGTATTAGATATTGCTTCTTTTTCTTCAATTAAGTAACCCAAATAAATAATCAAAACTCCACCTAAAATCATCGGTAGACTTAAAATTTGCCCTTTAGTAATAAAAGAAAAATATAAGCCTAAATGAGCGTCTGGCTCTCTAAAGAATTCAATAATGGTTCTAAACACACCATACCCAATTAAGAAAGCGCCTGAAGCTAAACCTAAACTTCTAGGCTTACGTGTAATAACGTATAAAATAGCAAATAACACAACACCTTCCAGGAAGAATTCATACAATTGTGATGGGTGGCGTGGTAATTGTAATGGGTCGGTTGGAAACACCATAGCCCAAGGTACATCAGTTTGTCTTCCCCATAATTCAGCATTAATAAAGTTACCTAAACGTCCCATACCTAAACCAATAGGTACAAGCGGTGCAACAAAATCACCTACGGTTAAAAATGCTTTATTGGTTTTACGTGCAAATAGGTACACCGCAGCAATAACACCGAGCAATCCGCCATGGAATGACATACCGCCAGCCCAAATTTTGAAAAGGTACAATGGCTCGGCTAAAAAGTAGTCGAATTGATAGAAAAATACATAGCCTATTCGCCCACCTAAAATTACACCAAGAAAGCCATAAAATAATAAATCACTTACTTGTTCACGAGTCCACTCGCCACCACTTTTATCTGCGGCTTTATTTGCAATAAACATTGCACCCAAAAACCCGACTAAGTACATCATACCGTACCAACGAAGAGCAACCGGCCCAATACTAAAAATAATAGGGTCAATAATGGGAAATTGTAAAAACTGGTCTGTCATTTTCTATCCAAATAAAGCTTCGCTTAAAAATGCGAAGAAAGTTAAGTTAACATCATTTTCATTGCCACAATAATGAGAAAAATGGCAAATAATTTTTTTAAAGTTTGTACGGGCACCTTAGCGGCATATTTTACGCCAACAGGCGCAAATAATGAAGATGTTAGCGCGATTCCGCTCAAAGCGGGTAAATAAACATAACCAAGACTCCAAACTGGCAATAATTCATTACCAAATCCTGAAATGATATACCCCAAAGAGCCAAATAACGCCACCATAACGCCACATACAGTAGCAATACCGATACAATGTCTTAATGGCGTACCAAAGTACGTTAAAATTGGCACTAAAATAGCCCCACCTGCCATGCCCATTAAACTCGCAACAACACCGGTGAGTAAACTAATAAATTGTAACTTAATCTTTGACGGCATTTCTTTATAGCGCTGCAACCGAATAGATAGCAACATATAGGAGGCAAGTATTACAACCGCAATAGCAAAAAAGCTTGTTAATGCTTGAGCTGACAAATGATCAGCAATAAAAGCCCCTACTAAGGCCCCAAAAGCGACAATGAACATCAGTGGTTTCGTTATATTCCAAGGAATATTTCTATTTTTATGGTGCGCCAATGTGGCACTAGATGAAGTAATCACAATTGTCGATAACGAGGTTGCCAACGCCATTGGCATGATCACTTCATTACTAATACCTAGTTGAGGTAATAAGTAAACTAAAGCAGGCACTACAATTAAACCGCCACCAATACCTAATAGTCCAGCTAAAAAGCCGGTAATAGCGCCAAGGAATAAACAGCTAATAAAAATTAGAAACATTACAATCCAGCGCGAATAAAACCGCCCAAACCTAATTGTTCGAGTTGCTCATTTAAGTATGTATGCACTTGCTTCGCAGTAATCAATTTTAAGGTGTGAGATAAAATCAATTCTGCTCTTTGAAAATCAACATGGCGAATAACCCATTTAATACGCGCTATATTATGTCCATTCATACTGAGTTTATCAAAACCCATTGCTAATAATAACAAGGCACCCGCAGGTTCACCAGCCAACTCCCCACACAAACTTAACGGTATTGAATACTTTTTAGACTCTTTGGCAATCGTATACAATGCTCTAAGTACCGCGGGGTGATAAGCATCGTGTAAATCAGCCACTTGAGCATTATTACGATCTACCGCAAGTAAATACTGTGTTAAATCATTACTACCAACAGAGAAAAAGTCAACTCGTTGAGCTAACTCTTCAAGTTGAAATATCACAGAAGGCACTTCTAACATGATACCTATTTTGGGACGCGGAAGCTCCTTAATCTGCATGTCGTTGCCATGTTTATAAGTTATATCACTTTGCCGCTCGCTATTTATCTCAATACCCACTTCTAAATGCGCTTGATTAATTAAACGAATAGCGTCATCTACTTCATTAACATTTGAAATCATCGGTAGCATAATTGCTAAATTATTATACTGATGATTAGCCCGAATCATGGCACGCACCTGAACTAAAAATATTTCAGGGTGATCTAAGGTAATCCTGATCCCACGCCAACCTAGAAAAGGATTATCTTCGGTAATAGGGAAGTAAGGTAACGATTTATCTCCACCTATATCTAACGTACGCATGGTAACAGTTGCTTGAGAAAACTCTTTTAATGTTTGTTCATATAAATTCGTTTGTTCTTGCTCTGATGGAAAATAATGCCGATCCATAAAAGGTATTTCTGTTCGATATAAACCTATACCTAAGCTACCTAAATTTTCTGGTCGTTCAAAACCGGCAGACAAACCAGCATTTAATTGTAGCTCTATAGCTTGACCATCTTGCGTGATAGTTGGTAGATGAACCTCTTGCTGAATTTTACTGATCAATTCACTTTCTTGAGCAATTAAATGCCGATATTCACTTATCAATGCATCATCAGGATTAATAAACAATTCACCACTATAACCATCAACAATAGCTTGTTGATGGTTAAACTGAGCAATTGGAATGTTTGTAATTCCCATTATTGCCGGTAATTCAAGCGCATGTGCTAAAATAGCAGCATGAGAGTTAGCTGAGCCAGACAAAGATACAATGCCTTTTAAACCTTTATGTTGATATTCAGCCAGCATAGAAGCCGTTACATCTTCCGCCAGCAAAATAAAGGCTTTAGGCAATTTTACTTTTAATGATTTTTTCTTTTGTAAATTCAGTAATAAGCGATTACCTAAATCTCGAATATCGGTAGCTCGCTCTTTTAAATAACTGTCATCTATTGCTTCAAATTGAGTCACATAATGATCAATGATAAGCTTGAGAGCGCTTTCTGCTTGCCAGCCTTCATTGATTTTTTTTATCACGCCCTGACTAATATCAGCTTGGTCAAGCAATTGTATGTAAACATCAAAAATAGCTAAATTATCATTAGTAATAATATTACTTAATTTTTGACTCAGCTGTTCAAAGTCAGCTTTGGTTTTATTAACCGCAGTGGTAAAACGCAGCACTTGTTTACTTTGTTGAGCGACACTCACTTTTTGTAATGCTAGCGTAGCAAGCTCAACCTTAGGCTGATGTACAATAATCTCGCTCAGTGCTATCCCTGGAGCACCAGCAATACCCAACAACTGTTTTACATCTTTACTTTTTTCTGATTCCGTAAATAGATTTTTCACTTCAGCACTCGCTAGCGCATTAGCTAATTGAGCGGCTAACGTAACTAAAAAGGCTTCCTCATTTTCTGTAAAGTTCCTCGCATGCTTTTGTTGAATAGAAAGGATCCCCAACACTTTACGTCGGTGAATAATAGGTGTGCCTAGAAAAGCATTGAAATCATCTTCTTCAACTTCGGGGGCATGCATAAAATGTTGATGATTTCGCGCATCGGCAATATTTATTGGCTCTTCTCGTTGTCCTACTAGTCCAACTAAGCCTTCAGAAAACCTTATCGCGGTTTGCCCAAACGACTTTTGTGCTAAGCCATCGGAAGCCATTAATAAAAAGTGTTGTTGAGCGTGGTCAGCTAAATAAATTGAGCAACAGTCAGTATTTAGTGAATTTTTGATTTGGCTAACCATACGCTCTAATGCTATTTGCAGCTGCATTTCTTGACTAAACTCAAGCACAATACGACGTAGCGTGGTTAACATAATTTCCTTATTGAACGTATAAAATGAATAAAAAAGCCCACGTAAGTAGGCTTTTAATAAAATAACTCATAGTAATAATTACGCTTGGCGTTTACCTCGATTAGGCCGCCTATCAGGCCTTTTTTCATATGAAAAAGATAAAGCCTGTACGGCAAACTCTTTCATAACTTTACGATAAACATCGCGCTTAAATGACACTACTTGTCGAACTGGATACCAGTAACTCACCCAACGCCAATCATCAAATTCAGGATGAGAGCTATGTAGTAAATTGACCGATGATTCAGGTGCAGTTAATTTTAATAAAAACCACTTCTGTTTTTGCCCAATACAAACAGGTTTACTATCGTGCCTTATATAACGTTTTGGTAATTTATACTTTAGCCAGTGTTTAGTTGAAGCAACAATTTTAACATGTTCTGGTTTTAATCCTACTTCTTCATATAACTCTCGAAACATGGTTTGCTCAGCAGTTTCACCTTCATCAACACCACCTTGTGGATATTGCCATGAATGTTGCCCAAACCTTCTAGCCCAAAATACTTGTCCCCTGCTATTAATTATTACTATGCCGACATTGGCTCGGTAGCCTTCGGCATCGATCACAGGAACTCCTGAAAACTAAAAAATACTTGTGTAGATTCAACCATAATAACGCCAATGGAGCAAATGATTACTTTGATTTTTTTACCTAATAGCAAGATAATGGCTTTTTATTTACCAAGCATTAATGATTAATACTACATGAATATTCCCGCTTCTGAACAAGAGTTACTTGAAAGAGTGCATAACTTAGCTGGCTTAACCCTCGCAGAAGTTGCTTATGATGCGAAAATTGAAATACCTGTAGATTTAAAACGGAACAAAGGTTGGATAGGATTATTGCTTGAACATGTGCTTGGCGCCAGCGCAAGCTCAAAACCTGAACCTGACTTTCCTACACTTGGTATTGAATTGAAAACCTTGCCTATAAACTGTCAAGGTAAGCCACTTGAAACGACTTTTGTTTGTGTTGCGCCTTTAACAGGTTTAGTGGGCGTTAATTGGCAAAATTGTTGGCTTAAGCAAAAATTATCAAAAGTTCTATGGGTTCCTATCATTTGTGACACCCCTGACAACAAAAAAATTCCTTTAGCAGAGCGCCGAATTGGCAGCGCTTTCCTTTGGTCGCCTTCTGCTGAAGAAGAACAATTATTAGCAATGGACTGGCAAGAGCTAACCGATATGATTGTTTTAGGCGATGTTGAAAATATTCATGGTAAACATGGGCAAGTACTACAACTTAGACCAAAAGCTGCCAACGCTAAAGCGAAAACACAAGCTTATAATCGCCATGGCAAACCATTTATGACCTTACCTCGTGGCTTTTATTTAAAGATTCCTTTCACTCAAGCGCTATTAAATAAAAACTTACGTATCAATATTGATGTTTGATTTTAGTGTAATGCGCTATATCCTGAGCAACTACCGTCATCCTAAATAACCAACGTTATTCTGAACTTGATTCAGAATCTCAAACGTTATGCTGTGTAGTTTATATGATCCAGTATTCTAAGTACTATTCAACCACACGCATGGGATTCCGTATTAAGACACCAACGGAATCACGGAACTGGTGACCTACAAAATGAACAAACCACGAACAAAAAAACAACCAAAGGATGAATAATTTATAAACAACCATGAGTAATTGATGAACAATTGAATGATTAAGTATCAAACAATAAAAACAATAATTACTCATGGTTTACAATTGATATCTCTTGGGTAATTGTTTTACTTACCCCCGCTGGGAGCAATTGCATTTCAGTGTTTGCTGCTTCTAAGCAAACAAACTCCTGTTCCCCATTAGGGTGAACGTCGGCCATTTTATTAGCTGCCTCAACACCTGGATTCCAAAAAACCCACTGTTTTGTATTTTGTGATTTCAGCTCAAGCGTTCGGCCCCAAGCATAATCCACTAGACTCAGATCTTTATTGCTATGGTAAATACGGTCAACAGGGCCTACACCATTTTTAAACACTTGTGGCTTACATAACTGTTCAGTTAACTTATCATAATAATCAGCTTGCCCTAGCGCCGCTATTTTTATTTCTGCAGGAGCACTCACCCGGAAATAACTATGCAGAGCACCAGTGTAGTATGCATCGGCATCACCAAGATTAGTCATTTGTAACGTTTGCTTAAACGAACGGCCAAAAAACAATACTTGTTTTAATTGACAAGCATTTGGCCATAGCTCGTTCATTGCTTCTCCCTGCCAACTCAAGGTGACTTCAACCCCCTGCTCGCTAATATCAATACTAACGACTTGCCATTGCTGCATTCGCGCAAAGCCATGATTACCGGCAGTGTGAGCATTATCATTTGGATGCGCGCCAAACCAAGGCCAACACAAAGGTATACCGCCACGTATTGCTTTTCCTTGCTCAAAAAGGGAATCTTTTGATAGCCAAAAAACTTCTTTTTCACCATCAGGATGCCAGCTCAGTACTTGGCCACCATATAAACTAATCTTTGCTTTAACGACTGTATGCTCAATAGCTAATACAGATAAATCTTGAGCTAACTTGGTTTCAAGCACTTGGCCAAATTCGTTTTTAACTAATAACACTATATAAATACCTTATTTATTTCTATATATTAATATGTCAGCGCGTCCAAAATAAAACTAACGATAAACGGAAGGTAAACTTAAAAGTTTTTACCTAATGATAAAAACACCGTATTTTCACCACCAGAAGCAAAGCCAAAACCAAAAACAGCGGGACCAAAATCAGTATCGGTCCCAAAATATAAGCTACCAGAACGTACCAAGTCGTCCATGGCAATTGATTCACTCACTTCCCACACGTTACCGGTTTCAAAACTAGCGCCTAAATATAACGGTAAACTTGCTTTTCCAAAAAGTTCTCGCCCTAAATCATACTGATAAACAACAGCAGCAAAAACTTTGTGTGCCCCAATTAAGGCATCTTTTTGATAACCAGACAGATTCAAAAAACCGCCTAATTCAGTAACATGCACAGTAAAGTCACTATCATTATTAACCGTTGCAAATGACGCTATGCTAACAAAAGAATGATTATTAACGTTAAAAGCACCACGCCAGTCTAACTGCACTTCTAATGATGTATCTTTAGGCTCAGTCCCTTCAATGTCTTGATAATGATCATTGCGCCAAAACATATTCACAGATAATTTATTACCATGGGTAGGGAAATTAATACTATTTAAACTGTCATAACTAAATGATAAGTAAGTACCATAAGATTCATAATCAAGTGATCCTCCTTGGTGATTTTCAAACGCAAGTTTTCCTGTTTCGCCAAGGAAGCCAAGCTCTATAACACCATCATTTAAGTAATCAAAACCTAATCCTAACTTAGCCAAATAATTTTTATTAATGAGCTCAACTCTATCATCTGTCGCTTCCCATTTATCCTGACTATATTGGATTCTTGTTCTAGCAAAATAATGTTGGTTTTCCGATAATGGTTGATAAAGCTCTGTTGCCAATAATGACTCCCAACCTAACTTTATTTCATTAATCCACATACCGCCATACGGCGTCACATCATTTAAAATATAAGCTAAATCAAGATCAATAACAGAGCCTTGTTTAAAATCACTTTCTAATTTAAAACCTAAGTGTAGGTAATTAGGCCCCCAAGATTGAGCACGGGTGGTCACTATCAGTTGCCTCCCTTCAGCTAGATCCAGAAATTCAGCATCAACATACTCAAACTTATCTAAGGAATAAATTCGTTCAATAGCTAATTGCAACTGCTCTTTACTAACAATATCTCCGATATTAATCGCCGACTTTTCCTCAATAATAGCCTGACTCACGGTTGAGTTATTCTGATATTCAATGCTCGTAATAGGTTGGGTAAAAGTATTAAACCAAGTAAGGGCTTTTTGCTTTTTTTCTTGTTGATACGTTGAGTACTCTTGCTCACTAACACCTAACAGTTTTAACGCGGCTTCGCTTTGTAATGCTGCTTGCTCACCTAGCTCAAGCGCTTGTGTCATAATTGAAAAATCTGTGGTACTTAAATAGTCAATTTTTGGACGGATTAATATATCGCTAGTCGATAAATACCGCATTTGAGCCTGAGTGGTATTATTCGTGATAATGGTTGATAACTGGTTAAATACATCAAACGTGCTATTAATATTTTCTTTTGGAAATAACGCTGAACCAATATCTACGGCGATAACAATATCAGCTCCCATCGCTTTGATAACATCAATAGGCATATTATTAGCAATACCACCATCAACTAATAATCTACCATCAATAGTTACTGGCTCTACGACACCAGGAACAGCGGCAGATGCTCGCATCGCCTTTGTAATACTTCCCTTATTAATCACCACCGCTCTAGCTGTTACTAAGTCTGAAGCAATGGCACGATAAGGAATAGCCAAATGATCAAAGCTCGCAAATTTCGCAACTACATTAGTTGACAATTTCAATAAACTATCTGCTGATTGCCCTAGCAAAAAACCATTGGATGACTTTAATTGCCCATCACGAATCCCTATTCGCATGGGAATATTATATTTATCTCTTAAGTTTTTATTTTCAAATGATAAAAACGCTCGAGGAATATAATCAGAATAGCTCCGCTCCCAAGGCAGGTTGAGCATAGTATTTTCGATTTCATCAACGCTATAACCTAGTGCATATAAGCCGCCAACATAAGCACCAATACTGGTACCAACAACATAGTCAATAGGAATGTTATTTTTCTCAATAACCTTTAGCACGCCAATATGAGCAGCTCCCTTAGCACCGCCCCCACTGAGAACTAAACCAATTTTAGGACGTGATTCTGCATAAAGTAATGGGCTTGTTAACGTAATACAGAAAATTAGAAAAAGAAAAGTAAGTCGCATAAAGTTAAAAAGGTTATGAGGAATGGAGACGTTACAAATATACAGTGTTATTTCTTTCTGTTCACCTTTAATTAAAAGTAGGATTAAAATTAA
>Ga0193951_1000158_pt1 | contig 30691 bp, 30 predicted proteins | sample BB_2_MG_FD_140370 | JGI IMG/M metagenome (GOLD analysis project Ga0193951, IMG submission 140370) | Microbial mat bacterial communities from the Broadkill River, Lewes, Delaware, United States - BB_2_MG | ecosystem: Environmental > Aquatic > Freshwater > River > Microbial mats | place: USA...
ACCGCATTTGAATCTTAATATGAAAACACCTAATTTTATACACAATAAAAAACCAGAGAAGATAACTTCTCTGGTTTGATTTAATTTTATAAAAACTGTCAACCTATTTTAGGACGACTCATAGACAAAGACGGTAAAGTCGAAACAAGAATCACAACCAAAGCTTCATAAGAGTTCACCCATAATTACCTTAGGTAATATTCAGATAAAATATGAATGTTAAGCGAGGTTCACCCGTGTTTACTTCGGGTCTTCTCCGTATCTAATCCATGTCTCCCTCGGATATAAACCGTCTAGGATGCGTATCTACCTTCGTTAATATTTCCGTTTGCTAAAAAGTAAACACCCCTCATAAATAAGAGGCTTATAATAAATACACTAAAGAACTAAAGCGTATATTTTAAAGCGAGAATAAAATTACGCCCTGCCGCAGAGATACCAGATGAGTATGGTCGGTAACGCTGATCTGTAATATTTTCTAAACTAGCCGTAAAACTCAGTTGATCACTATACTGATATTGTGTTCTAATATTAAAGGTATGCCATGCAGGAGCATACGGATTACCATTAGCATCTAAAGCATAAATATAATCTTTAGACGCTTCTGAAGGTGATAATTGCTGAAATGATAATGCATTATGATAAACCATAAAGGCATCTAAAAGCACCTTCTTTTTTTGCCAACTCAAATGGGTACGACCAAAATTTGGAGCGACGTGTCTTACAGGCTCCTCAACACCATTATTATCCTCCGTACCACCAATAACATTGTATTGCGAACGTAGTTTTAAATATTTTGAAAAGTGAAGTTCTAATCCGGCTTCAAAACCATAAATCCAAGCTTTAGAAGCATTCTGTATAGCTTGAATAGTACTTAATTCGCCATTATAAACAAGCTCGGTTTCACCATTAAGTTCATAATCCCTTCTAATTAAAGCCTGATCTAGAAACGTATAATAAGTAGCAACATCTAAAATGATATGCTTATTAAATTGAAGTTTTAACCCCAGTTCACCACTATAAGCATACTCCGCTTTTAAGTCTTTATTAGGCACCACAACCGCACCTGGCTCACTATCAAATACCTTACCGACATCATCAATATTAGGAGCTCTAAATGCTGTTGAGGCATTGAGTTTCCATTGTATTAAATCGCTTGGAGACCAAGTAATACCTGCGGTACCTGTTAAAGCACCTGTATTAACCTTAGCAGCATCAAAAGGTAAATTTAAAAAGACATTATTAGCTGTAAAATCCGCTTTTGCCATCACCTGATTAAACCGCAATCCCGTCTGAAACACAAATTCAGGATGAGGCTTGTATTTAAAACTAGCATAAGCCGCTATAGACTGCCATGTAGAACCATCAGGATAGCGTGTAACGCTCACGTCTTGTGCACCTGTTTCAATATTTAAATCATGGCCCTTAGAGTGTACCGTATTATGCAAATACTCTACACCATAGAAAAGACTCGTTTTTGAATTTAAGGTTTTTTCTAAATCTAAATTAAAAGAAATAGCATCCACAGACTCTGCCCTTACAGATCGTATTTCAGATTGAAAATCGCGATCCTCTCTACTTTCTTTAAAATTTTGATAGGCTAAAGTTGTCTGAATTTTATCGTAGAGATTAGAGCGACTACTTCGTTTCGTAAGTTGAAAATTCCCCATAAACCATTGCTGTGGCCCGTAATTCCATTCTGCTGAACGCAACACATCATCACGGTAACGGATTAACCTATCGTACCGCGCATAATCGGATGTGGTAGAATAGTACAAGCCCAAATCAAAGTCTAAGTATTCTGAGGGCTTATAACGTAACTTTTGCATCAAATTAATTTGATTGTAACCCGTTGGTGTTTGTAGTTGAGGGTTAGAATTAGCAACAATAAAATCTTCACCGTTGGCTTGGGTAACCAACTCCGTTCTTAGATAATCATCCGGACCGTGACTTCCCATTCTTAAATCATCAAAATCGGTATAACTTACACTGGTTAGAAAGGCCCATCTTTGATAACCCAAATTAAAATCTATATGACCTGTCTTTTCTTTATTTGCAGTAGCAAATCGGGTTAAAGCGGTAGCACTAAAATCTAAAGCATCAGTTTCAGAAAACTGTGGTTTTTTAGTATAGAAGCTCATAACCCCTCCAATAGCATCACTACCATACACCACAGAGCCTGCGCCAAGCGTCACTTCTGTATGTTGCACAGCAAACGGATCTATTGAAATGACATTTTGAAGATTTCCTCCTCTAAAAATAGCATTATTCATCCGCACTCCATCGACGGCAATTAAAAGCCGATTTGTAGAAAAACCTCTAATCATAGGGCTTCCTCCTCCCAATTGACTTTTCTGAATGTAAATATGGCCTGTACCTTCTAATAAATCCGCACTCGTTTGAGGGTTAGCAAGCACAATATCTTTGGCACTAACATTAACTATCGTTTGTGGAATATCGCGTTTATGTTGTTCAAATTTAGATGCCGAAATTAATATTTGATCTAAACCTTCTACTTTAGGAAAGAGGTAAACAACACCTTTTTTCTTCACAATTTGAGATTTGGTTAAGCCTTGTTCTTCGTATAAGAAATCTTTAAAAAAGATGACTTCATTAGCGCTAAAAATAGACAATGACACTTCGCCTTTGGTATCAGTAATAATTATTTTGCTTTTAATTTTATTCACCAAAGCCACACCAGAAATTGGCAATAGGCTTTCAGCATCTAGCACTGTAATGGTTTGAGCAGTGCTAATCTGCAAAAAAAGAAACATAAAAATAATAGGCACACTAATGCGCTTCAGATATGAACTCACAATCATTAATGTTTAGTATAGGCAAATGTTTAGTATTGGCAAAGTTGTCTAACGAAATACCTCGTTGAGCACTTGTAATGATTTTGGTTTTTTAAAACTTCCCAAATGTAATTCAAAATAGTATAAGAGCATATTTAAAAACTCTTGGCGTTGTCTCGAACTAATTGTCAAGGTATCTAAAGCATCAAAACTTGTGCCTAACAACCGTTTTAAGAGTGTTAAATTTTCGCCTGAAACCGAATAAATGCCATGATTTGAAGCTTCAAAAACTCCAGATTCTAAATTAAAGTAAGCATAGTCATTATCTAAATTTTCGGGCAAAAAGCCTATATAACGCGTCAGTTTTAAAAGAAACAATAAATGAAAATTAGCAAACTGATCTTCATTGTCTAGGTATTGTAATGCCGCTGATAAAAAATGAAATAGATCTGTATTCTGTTCTTCCTCCTTTAAAACATTGGAAAGAATTTCGGCTAAAAACAAAACAATCGCACTTTTATAGATATTGGTGTGAAGGCTTTTATAAATGTAGTTAAACTTGGTTTCTTTTATAAAATGAAGCGACTGATTAGGTTTGTAGTTCTCCTCTATTTCTAATTGCGATAATTCCTGATAATAAACCGTTTTAGTAAGGCCTTTTTTAGATTTTAAAACACCTCTTAACAGATAACTCACCACACCACGCTGCTCGGTATAGCATTTTACAATGAGGTCGTTGTCTCTGTATTTTAATTTAGAAAGTACAATGCTGTTATTTTTTGAAAGCATGTTCTAACGGACAATTAAGACTTTTAGCACTTTCGTTTCAAATGAATCTAAATCGGAAATTAAGATTAAATAAACTCCTGTTCTAACCACATTATGACCTAAATTTTTACCATTCCATACAGCGGTTCCACCATCTATTGCAAAATTATAATTGGCATTAGATGATCTTAAATTGACATTAGATTGTGCTTCTGCCACCAAGTTTCCTTCTATATCAGTGATTTTAATATTTACACGTTCTGTAAGTCCACTAATTTTTACGCCTTTATTAATATCATTAAGGTCGTTAAAACCAAGAATATCATATTCTGGTCGTACCGGATTTGGGTACACAAAAGCCTCTTCTAGGCTAGATGCTGTTTTTGAACCTCCAGCTTTAAAAGCCAATAAGCCCTTGATAGTAGCGATATAGACAATACCATTATTGCCATCTATGGAAATGTCGTTAATTCTATTAGAAGGCAACGGAGAATTGTCTTTAGTAAAATGATATATCGTTGTTTGCCCATCTGGCGAGAGATAAAACACACCAGAATCTACAGTGCCTATCCACTTATTATTAGAACCATCAACCTTAATATCAGTGATGGTTTCTCCTTCTAATAATTCTTTAGCAATCCCTTCTTCTAAAATAATGATTGAACTTAAAGTAGGATTTGAATCCTCATAAAACCCTGAAGTATTATAAAGCACTCTCAATCCTGTAAAGGTCCCAACCCAAAGCTGATTTCTGTTATCGATAGCCACCGCATTCACTCTAGGTACCGTTAAACCTTGTTCCTCACTACGAATATTTCTAAGAGGAGTATCACTTATAGATTCATTGTAGGCATAAATTCCGTTGGTATACGCTCCAATCCATTTGGTTCCATTATTGTCAATGGCAAGATCAAAATAACCAAACTCATCTCTAATAGCATCTTGTATAATACTCGAAAAGTCATAACTTTTCCAGTTTCCAGAAATAGGATCGTAAGATTTTAAAGGTTCAAATACTAACGAGTTCATAGACCACAATAGACCATTACTATCAAATTCTGTTGCAGAAATCCTAATACTCTTATAATTTGGAGAGCCTTCTAAAACTAATGATTCTAATCCGCTATTATCTTCTTCATATAAAACAGTGGGTTCAAAATTATTTAATTCTATAAGACCATCGTGAAATGAGCTCACAAAGACTTGGTTTTGAATAAACGGATTAATAGCAATTTGCGCTAGATTTCTCGCTCCAAACAAGCTATCATAAGGTATACTCTCCCAAACCTCATTTCTGTAATAACTTAAGCCTCTCATTCGCAAAGGGTCTGGTACTAAGGCTTCAGTATAATCACCAAAACTAGACCATACTACACCAGATTCTGCATTGAGTCTAAACGTCTCATTAAACAAAGGACCATTGGGTTTAATCTCTATATAATCTCCTACAACCGAAATAGAATTACTTAAAACACCAAAAGCATCTGTTCCGATGTAGATAGTGTTATCTAAACTAATGGCTGAAGTAAAATTGGTATCATAATCTTCGGTAGGTTGAAAGGTATTAACTAATTGTATGTTTTCATCATATACATAAATCGCATTTTGGGTAGCATATACTAGATGCGTTGCCGACATATCGGCATCTAATGGCAATTGTGGTAATGTAAATAAAGTATTTATCGCTGTACCATTAATTTCATACAACACTTTGTTCTCGCGAACGGCATACAATTTATTATTAATAGTATGCATTGTATGAAAATTGCCAATAATCACAGTTTGCCATTGCTGATAATCTATTAAGTTTGGATTGCTTAAGTCCGCTTTTTTTATACCATTACCATTTAAACACGCCACATATATATCATTATTCAAAATAGAAACTTGTTTTACTGAAACTTGGGCTCCACCATTGCCTAAGAAATAAGTATCTCCAAACTCTAAACGATCTAAATCATAGATAGAAACGCCATAATCTGTAGAAATGTATATTTGACCTTCATGTTCAAAAAAATGGTTGATTCGTTTATTAAGGGGAGTAATATTGACCTTATCCAAAATATCTACCACCGATAATACCGAATTTTCGGTTTCTGAATACACTTCAATTAAGCCCGTTTCGTAGCCAATAAGAAGGTACTGATAAAGCGGACTGTAATATATCGTTGTAATTTGTTCACCTGAGAGTCCTTCTACTGAGGTAATTGTAGTTAACTCATTGGTAGACGTATCGTATCTAAACACAGCATTTTGAGCGGCTGCATATATTTTATGTTCACCACTTACCACATCAACAATATCATTATAGGAATAATGCCCTTGCCATAAGGATGAGAAATCTTGACTATAGCATGACGTCGTTAGTCCAAATAGCAAAATAAAAATTTTAAAAACAGTGTTACTCATTAAAAGATAAGGTTTGTTCAAATATATTTAATACTAACGATAATAATCCCCATATCATATAGAATGTCTTAAAAAAGCACTTGGCCTAATACGACAACTTTGTTTTTAAGTTTTAATTTCTGCTATATAACTCCTTGTGCTAACATGGCATCTGCAACTTTTACAAAACCTGCAATGTTTGCTCCTTTGATATAATCTATAGAACCATCTTCGTTTTTTCCATAGTGAACACAAGCATCATGAATATCTTTCATAATGCCTTTAAGACGTGTATCTACTTCATCTTTTGTCCAACTTAAGCGTAATGAGTTCTGACTCATCTCTAATCCTGAAGTCGCTACTCCACCTGCATTAGACGCCTTACCTGGCGCAAACAATAATTTGGCTTTTTGAAAGACATGAATCGCCTCTGGGGTAGATGGCATATTGGCTCCTTCAACCACACACATACAACCATTTTTAACTAATAGTTCTGCCTCTTCACCATTTAACTCATTTTGCGTAGCACATGGCAAGGCTATATCACAAGTTACTGACCACGGTTTTTCTGAAGAAAAATACTCTGCATGTGGATAAGCCTCAATATAATCACTAATACGACCACGTTGAACGTTTTTTAGGTGCATTACAAATTCTAACTTTTCAGCATCAATGCCTTCGCTATCATAAATATAGCCGCCAGAATCTGACAATGTGAGCACTTTAGCACCTAATGCTATCGCCTTTTTTGTGGCATATTGCGCTACATTTCCTGAGCCTGAAATAACAATCTGTTTCCCTTCTAGGTTTTCATTATGTAGTTTTAGCATATTCTGAGTGAAATATACAGTACCATATCCTGTAGATTCGGGACGTATTAAAGATCCTCCCCAAGAAGTACCTTTACCCGTAAGAACACCTGTAAACTCATTTTTGAGTTTTTTATAAGTCCCAAATAAATAGCCAATCTCTCTTCCTCCTACACCAATATCTCCGGCAGGCACATCTGTAAACTGCCCTATATGTCTAAATAATTCGCCCATAAACGCTTGACAAAAGCGCATTACTTCATCATCAGATTTTCCTTTGGGATTAAAATCGGAACCGCCTTTACCTCCACCCATAGGGAGTGTTGTTAAAGCATTTTTGAATACTTGCTCAAAAGCTAAGAATTTTAAAATGCTAGCATTAACAGACGGATGGAAGCGCAAACCTCCTTTATAAGGTCCGATGGCAGAGTTCATTTGAATTCTATACCCTCTATTAACTTGTATCTCTCCGTTATCATCAACCCAACTCACTCTAAAAGATATTAAGCGTTCGGGTTCTACCATTCGCAATAAAATGTTTTTTCCTTTATATATTTTATTTTGAGCAATATAAGGGATTATTGATTCGGCAACTTCTCGAACAGCTTGTAGAAATTCTGGTTCATGACTATTTCTTTTTTGCACTTCGGCTAAAAACGCATCAATGGCTTCTTTCATAATAATTATTTAATATCGAAATTAAATAATTCATTGACCAATTCTAAATAAAAATCTATTTTTGTCAAAAAATAGGATATTTTATTTTTAACAGGCAATTGTAAGAATATTTTGATATATTGTGCATCCTTATTACTTTAATAATTAAGCATGTATCTTTTTTTAAAGACATATTGAAATTATTTTTATACATTACGAAAGACAGGTTTAATTTTATGAAAAATACAAAGACATGCATTTTGTCGGTTTTATTTGGTAGTTTATCGAGTTTTTATATATTTGCTTGGTAAAAGCATCAATTCTCAGAATTACATGACACTAAAATTAAAAAAATTAACTTTTGCATTTGTAATACTTCTATCAATGCAATTGACGTTTTCGCAATCCTTTTCGCATGAAGTAGGAATTATTGCTGGTCCTGTAGTCTATCAATCTGACTTTGGTGAGCGCTATGATTTTGAAACCAATTCGGGTAACATTGGGTTTGGTATTGGTCTTGTTTACTATATGAATTTTGAATACTTAACAAACTACTATTCCTATTCGAGACGAAATTACTTTACAAACCACTTTAAAGTACGTGCCGAAATTTCTTGGAACAAAACAAAATTAAACCATTACGGCAAATGGGTAGACCCAGATAGAACAAGCATTTCTGCCGAGAAGCTAAGAGCACATTCTGGAGAATCTCAAAATTTTGATATCGGAGCACAATTAGAATATTATCCATTTACCACTAGAGCATTATCTCGAGGTGGAGATAAATTTGCACCGTTTTTAAGTTTAGGTGTACATTATGTCTCTTTTAATCCAGATGTAGAAACCACATACGGAGATCAAAATGCAAATGATCCAAATAATTTTTACCCACAATGGGAACCTGGTTCTGTAGATGCACAAAACGGTAGTACTTGGTCTGTAGTTGGTAGTTTAGGAGTACGTTATAATTACAACCCAATTTCTAACTTTATGGTAGACTTAAGAATACAAAGCTTTTTTGACGATCGTACAGATGGTTTAGATCACCAATTAAGATCTAATAAAACAAATGATTGGCTAGTATGGCTAAATGTAGGCTACATATTTATGTTTGACTAAAATAGTCTAAAACGAAATATTACAAAAAGACCAAATCTAACAATTTGGTCTTTTTTAATTAAGGCCATATATTAACCTATCGCTTGTTTTAAATCGGCAATTAAATCCGTTTCATCTTCAATCCCTATACTCAACCTGATTAACGAATATACAATCCCCATTTTCTCCCGATCCTCTTTAGGAATACTCGCATGCGTCATACTTGCCGGATGACCAGCCAACGACTCTACTCCACCAAGCGATTCTGCTAATGAAAAAATCTTTAAATTCTCCACAATTTTTAGCGCTGCCTTATAGTCATTTTCTTTGGTAGTAAAAGATACCATACCACCAAATCCTTTCATTTGTACTCTTGCAATATTATGATTAGGATGGGTTTTAAAACCCGGCCAATACACATTTTTAATTTTAGGGTGATCTGCTAAAAATGTTGCAATGGCTTTTGCATTTTCGCAATGACGCTGCATACGCACATGAAGTGTTTTTATACCTCTTAACACTAAAAAGGCATCTTGAGGACCACAAATAGCACCACTTGAATTCTGAATAAAATATAAGCGCTCTGCTAGGTCTTTATCGTTTACTATTAAGGCTCCCATTACCACATCACTATGTCCACCCAAATATTTAGTAGCAGAGTGCATTACAATATCAGCACCCCAATCTAAGGGTTGCTGCAAATAAGGTGTCGCAAACGTATTATCCACGGCCAATACTACTTTATGTTTATTAGCAATCTTTGCTGTATGTTTAATATCAATAATATTTAACATCGGGTTAGTGGGTGATTCTATCCAAATAAGTTTTGTGTTGCTATTGATATAAGCCTCAATAGATTCTACATTTTGCATATCTACAAAATGAAATTTCACTCCAAATTTTTCATATAATTTTGTAAATAAGCGATATGTCCCACCATACAAATCATGAGTTGCGATAACTTCATCTCCTTGTTTTAACAATTTTAAAACGGCATCTATAGCCGCCAAACCTGAGCTAAAAGCCAAACCATAGTGGCCATTTTCAATACTTGCAAAAGAGTCTTCTAATGCATGACGCGTTGGATTGCTAGAGCGTGCATAGGCATACCCCTTATGTGTACCAGGAGTCGATTGCACAAACGTGGAGGTTTGATAAATTGGAGGCATTACAGATCCATAAGCGGCATCTGGTTTTTGTTTGCCATGAATTGTTTTAGTATTAAATTTCATACCACTAATTTTTAGACCTAACTCTATACTATATGAATAGAATTATCGCTTTTGAATCTTAACAAATGTAACGGATAATTCGTTCTATTCAAATCTATATAATACCTTTATTGTTCTTAATAAATATAACCTCAATGCTTGTGAAACGCCTAATCTCATTATTTCTGTTTGCTATTCTGTTAAATTCTTGTACTTCAGAATTTAAACCAGTAACATTTAATACCATTACCATTGAAGACCCTTTTGAAGCTGAGATTTCAGCAATTTATAGCGAGGCTAACGGAAACACAGAACTTAGCAATACCATCAACACAAACATTGAAAATGCTATTGTAAAAACGCTTAATACCACAGAAACAATAGGGGATCTGAAAGCGATTTTGAAAGCATTTAATGAAGAGTATTTAAATTTTAAAACAAGTTATTCAGAAATAGACGAACCCGTTTGGGAACTTCATATTGAAACAGAACGCATTTATCAGTCTGAGGAAATTATTACTATTGTTATTAGCACCTATGAGTTTAAAGGAGGCGCTCATGGTAACGACAAAATAAAATTATTAAATCTCGATGCTAAAACTGGAAAAATCATACCACTTAAAGGTTTTATAAATGATATTGAGGGTTTTACATCTGTAGCCAAAACGCACTTTATTAAATCCTTAGAGCAAAATAAAGAGGAATTAACTATTGAAAATTTCTTCTTTGGAAAACCATTTCATTTACCTGAAAATATTGGTTTTAGCGAAGACGGCTTAGTACTTATCTATAACGTTTATGAGGTGGCATCATACGACTTCGGTTATACAGAATTTATGATTCCTTTTGAAGAGATAGATTCTTATTTAAGCATACATTAAGCTGATGCTTTTCTTGTTAATCGTTTTATAATAGGACCAACGGATAGTCCTTGCCCTACTATTGAAACGACCACAACAACATAAGTAATTACTAAAAACAACTCTCTATGCATAGCATCTGTGAGACTTAGTGCCAATGCAATAGAAATACCTCCTCTTAAGCCTCCCCAAGTCATAATTAAATTCGTTTTTGGCACAAAATCTAATCGTTTTTCAAAGAATTTAATTGGCAACCATAACGAGATGTAGCGACACATTAAAATTAATGGAATAGCCAATAAACCTGCATAAATAAATTTTCCGTCTAAGGACAATACTAGCATTTCCATTCCAATCATTACAAATAAAATGGTATTTAAAAGCACATCTACCAACTCCCAAAATTTGTCTACATAGAGCTCTGTCGTTTCAGACATGGCAGAATTTCTTACAGTATCATTACCTACAATTAATCCGGCTGTTACCATTGCTAAAGGTGCTGACAAATGAAATTGATGTGCCACCATAGTTCCTCCCATAACAGTGGCAAGTGTTAAGATAACTTCAATTTCATAACTATCAATAGAACGCATTAAACGATAGGTAATCCAACCAAGAAAAAGACCTAATATTATACCACCGACAACTTCTTGTCCGAATAAAGTTGCAATATCTGAAATCTCAATTGCAGCATCAGGCTTGGCTGCAATAGCAAAAATAGTTAAGAACACGACAACCCCTACTCCATCATTAAACAATGACTCTCCCACGATTTTGGTTTCCAATTTTTTTGGAGCACCAGCTTTTTTCAAAATACCTAAAACAGCTATGGGATCTGTTGGTGAAATTAAAGCTCCGAACAACAAACAGTAAATAAAATCTACATTTAAGTTCATTATTTTCAAAACATAAAACATCACTATACCCACCAAAAAAGTAGATACTAAAACACCTACAGTAGCAAATGCCATTATTGGCCAGCGCTGAACTTTAAGTTGATTAAAATTGGTATGTAATGCTCCTGCAAACAGCAAAAAACTCAGCATAATATCTAAGAGTACCGTTTCAAAATCTATAAGCGCTATAAACTCTTTTTCTTGAATCAATAAAGTATCGTCAAACTGAGCAATGCCAACCAAAACTACCGTGAACACAATAGTAATAACCATTAAACCTATGGTAATTGGTAATTTTAAAAACTTCTCGTTGATATAGCCAAAAACCGCTGACAGAACGATTAAAATGGTCGCAATTGAATAATAATCCATAGTTATAATGATTTTCTGAGTGCTAAAATATACCCTAAATGTATACCTTCATGAAAATTATTGAAATCAATGGCCTCTTCCACATTCCGCAACGTACTTTTTGTGGTTACGGTGTATTGATTATAGGTTTGAAAAATTTTATTATCATAGTCTTCCTTTGTCTTTTCAATAGTAGAAAATAATAATCCTTTTATGGTATCGACTTCAGATTGCAATAAATCACTTTCGGTTTTGGTTCCTTTTTTAAAAGCCTCCACCATCTCATTAGAAATCACCATTGGTAATCCCGATAATTTATAGACTAATAATTGCTGTGTCACAATGGTATGTGCGATATTCCAAATGATATTATTCTTAAACCCTTTAGGAACTTTATTTAACTCTTCTAAAGTATGATTTTCAATAAAACTTTTTAATAATTTTCTATTTTTAATTGATATGTCGAATGCAAAATCCATAAAATCATATTTTGCTTAAAAATAATAAAATTCGCTATAAATACGGTTTCTTTGCATATTGAAAATTAATCCCTTTCATTATGAATTTAATCTATTATTTAAGTAGTTGTAATACTTGTACCAGAATTATTAAAGAACTTCATCTACCTGAAGATTTTAAACTTCAAGATATCAAAACAGAACCTATTACTGTGTCTCAAATTGAAGCGATGAGAGCACTTACAGAGCGCTACGAAGATTTATTTAGCAAACGAGCCCGACTTTATAAAGAACTCGGTTTAAAGGACAAATCTCTTACTGAAGATGATTATAAAAGTTACATTTTAGAGCATTACACATTCTTAAAGCGACCTGTAATAATATATAACAATCAAATATTTATAGGTAATTCTAAAAAAACGGTTGAGGCTGCAAAACGCGCTATCAACCACTAGTAAAAGCTTTACCTTTTTTAAAAGTATGAACAAATAGCCCTCTGTTAAAAGTAACAGCTATACTTCTTAAGTTTTCAGGCGTATATTTAGTTGCATTCAAATCTAAAAAAACCAATGAAGCTGCTATGTATGGATTACGAAGCTTAAGCCACAATCGTCTTAAGAGGTTACAAATTGCTGCTCACTTATTTTAAAATATTTTTGGACTGAGCTTATCGGTCTTATACTTTTAGATAAGATACACCTGCTTTAAACAAAATACGCTATCTTGGTTATATTACAACTGCATAGGTTTTGGTCGTACACCATGTTTACGCGTGTCTTCTTTAGTTAACACCTTAAAGCTTTCGGACTTAGGGAATTTATGAGCAAGATCTAACAAGGTTTCAGGTAAGCGAGTTAATTTTCTAGCTTTTAAATCAATCCAACCTCCTTGCATTTCACAATAGGCTAAATTTTCGCCTTTATGATTATAAAAATTATGTTCAAACATAAACAACATACCATCCTCACTTAAACCAGAGACTTCAATGGTTACCGTAATTGGAGTCCCAAGAAAAGACTCTTTAAAGTAATACATGTGCTCATAAAATACTACAGGACCTACATTGAACTTCATTATCTCTGGCATAGTAAACCCTTTCTCAGTAAAGAAAGCCATCCTAGCATGACTCATAAAATTGGTATAAGCAGAATTAGCCAAATGGCCATTAGCATCAACGTCACTCCAGCGAATTTCAAATTGTTTTTTGTACATAAATTTACATTCAATTTAGAATTACAAAGTTATAAAAGTCTAATTAAGAACATGACGCTTTCTAAACTATTTAAAACCATTCAATTTTGTACCTTTGCGCAACTTTAATTGTAATGTTTTAATGATACAATCCATGACAGGTTATGGGAAATCTGTACTACAGCTCCCAACCAAAAAAATCTCAATAGAATTAAAATCTCTAAATAGTAAAAACTTAGATCTCAATGCTCGCATGCCTTCCATGTACAGAGCCAAGGAGTTAGACATAAGAAAACTAATTGCTAAAAACCTCGTAAGAGGTAAAGTAGACTTTTCGCTATTTGTAGAAATTACAGGTGAAGACACCAGTTCTAAAATAAACAAAACAGTTGTAAAAGAATACATTAAACAACTTAAAGAGGTTGTAGATGGTGATGCTACCGAATTACTTAAAATGGCCATTCGTTTACCAGACGCAGTAACTACAGAACGCGATGATATAGATGAAGAAGAATGGTCTCTAATTAGTAAAGAAATTAACAATGCCATTGCTAATATTGTCATTTACAGACAAGACGAGGGTGCCACTTTAAAGCAAGACTTTGAAGTTAGAATTGCAACACTTAGACGTCTATTAGAAGAGGTTATTACCATGGATCCTGAGCGTATTGATGGAGTAAGAGCACGTTTAGAAAAAGGTATTGCGGATATTAAAGAGAAAGTAGATGAAAACCGTTTTGAACAAGAACTCGTCTATTATATTGAAAAGTTTGATATTACAGAAGAAAAAGTAAGACTAGAGAATCATTTAGATTATTTTATCAAAGCTTTAAGTTCAGAAGACTCTAATGGAAAGAAATTAGGGTTTATTTCTCAAGAAATTGGAAGAGAAATTAATACTATTGGCTCAAAGTCTAATTATGCACCAATGCAAAAATTAGTCGTTCAGATGAAAGACGAGCTTGAAAAAATTAAAGAACAATTATTAAACGTACTCTAAATTTGCTGACCATTATAGTCGCAGTATACAGTAAAAAGTAAAACAATTTATTTTGTCAGAAATCAAAAACGAAGTACAAGGCAAACTCATCGTATTTTCAGCACCTTCCGGATCGGGAAAGACAACTATAGTTCGTCATTTACTAAAACAGCCAGAACTCAATTTAGAATTTTCTATTTCTGCTACCTCACGCGATAAACGTGGAAATGAAGTAAACGGAAAAGATTATTATTATTTATCGCTTCAAGAGTTTAAAAACCGCATTAAAAACGATGAGTTTTTAGAATGGGAAGAAGTATACAGAGATAATTTTTACGGCACTTTAAAAACTGAAATCGAACGTATTTGGGCAAAAGGAAAGCATGTTATTTTCGATATCGATGTCTCTGGCGGCTTACGTATAAAACGAAAATTCCCAGATCAGACTATCGCTATTTTTGTAAAACCACCAGATTTAAATGAATTAGTAAGACGACTCAAAGAACGTGGTGAAGAGAGTGCAGAAAAAATTAGCATGCGTGTAGCTAAAGCACCTGCAGAATTAGCGACAGCTCCTTTATTTGATGAAATTGTTATAAACTCTAATTTAGATGAAGCGTTAGACAATGCTTATAAATTAGTTTCAGACTTTATAAAAAAATAGATTTGCCTTTGCAAAAAAGGATGAAAGACAATGAAGATAGGTTTATATTTCGGAACGTTTAATCCCATTCATATTGGTCACTTAACTATTGCTAATCATTTAGCAGAACATAGCGATCTAGATCAGGTGTGGTTTGTAGTTACTCCGCTAAGCCCTTTTAAAAAGAAAAGCAGTCTACTAGACAATTACCACCGATTAGAAATGGTGCATTTAGCTACACAAGATTATGATAATTTAAGACCAAGTGATATTGAATTTGGATTAAAACAACCCAACTACACTATTGATACACTCACATATCTTTTTGAGAAACATCCCAATTATGAGTTTGCCTTAATTATGGGAGAAGACAATTTAAAAAGCCTTCATAAATGGAAAAACTACGAGCTTATTTTAGAAAATCATAATATTTACGTCTACCCAAGGCTATCCAAAGGCACACTAGACACCCAATTTAACAATCATCCAAAAATTATAAAAGTTGATGCACCCATTATGGAACTTTCTTCAACATTTATTAGAAACGAAATAAAAGACGGTAAAAATGTACGTCCGATGCTATCGGGAAATGTTTGGCAATTTATTGATGAGATGAATTTTTACAGGTAAATTACTGCGAACGCAGGAATCCCTTTATTTAAGAAATGTATAAAACTTCGAAAACACAGGTAAATAAGTTTTCAAATTAATGAGATACCCACTTTCGTGGGTATTAAAAATGATAAAAAGCATCTTCATAATGCGTTAATTGCTCTGTCGTTTTATTTTTTAAAACTGCAATGATATCGAAACGTGTTTCTAAATCAATATCGTTTTCAACCACAAAAGCATCCATCGCTTTTACTAGCAGTTTAATCTTACTTGGTGTTACAAACTCTTGTGGATCTCCAAAAAAATCAGAATTTCGTGTTTTGACTTCAACACAAATCATAGTATTATTATGTTTAGCAATAATATCAATCTCAGCTTTTTGAAACACGTAATTACGAACCACGATTTCATAGCCTTTTTTTAACAGCAATTCTGTAGCGAGTTGCTCACCTAATTGACCAAGTTCGTTGTGTTGTGCCAAAGTTTTGTGTTTAGTCTCATTTTCTGTTTACAATGATAATACTGAAAATGAAAGTGGATTTCAAGATACAAAAAAGTACTATTCTTAAAACATATCATCCGATTTCAAAGCAAAATTAATTGAATTTCAAAATATAATATGCCTTACCAAATAGATGCCAGAGTAGCTTTAACGGTATTTAAGTTCTGTTGTTTTTTTTTAAGTTTAAAACAACGTTAATCAACAAATTTTAAAGTCGACTGCCCTTTACTAACCTTTAACTCCACCTTGCGTCCCAAAACCAAAGCACGGTTATCTTTTTCATGACCCGCAGGCATATGAAATGCAATCGGAAAATCATAATCCGACAAAGCATCTAATATTAATTGCTCTATTGAGCTTCCCCAAAGGGTTGTATTTTTTCGTAATTTAGACATATCACCCACAACCAATCCATTTAAATCATCAAAATACCCTGCACGTTTCATACTTTGTAGCATGCGATCTATATGATACTTATACTCACCAATTTCTTCTATAAACAAAATTTTACCGCTTGTATCCAAACTTTCTTTAGACCCCAGCATAGTATGCAAAATGGTAAGATTACCACCTATTAATGCTCCTGAAGTTTCCCCTACTCTATTATAATCCGATCCTTTTAAAGTATAGTTGAAAGGATTTCCAAATAAAGCCGCTTTAAACGTTTCTACAGTCTCCGAAATCTTAGACAGATTGTTAGTTAAACTTACACACATTAAGGCGTGCAAAGACTGAATTCCCTCATTATGTAATTGATTGTGCAACGCTGTAATATCAGAATAGCCGATAATCCATTTTGGGTTTTTCTTAAACGTCGTATAATCTAACTTATCTAAAATTCTAACGGTACCATAGCCACCACGAGCGCACCAAATGGCACTTATTTTAGGATCGTCCATGGCTTTTTGTAAATCCTCACAGCGCTCGTCATCAGTACCAGCAAAATGATGTCCTTGTTTAAATACATTGTTACCAACAACGGTATGTAAACCCCAACTTTTTAAAAGCGCTACTGCTTGCTGAACTTCCCCTTCTCTACTTTTTAAAATTCCTGAAGGAGCTACAATGGCCACTGTATCTCCTGCTTTTAAATATGATGGCTGAATTAAATTTAAGGTCATTTCAGAAGATGTATTCGTTTCTATTTGCGCTTGTATTTTAGGTGATATTACCAAAATTAAAGCCAAAACAAGAAACATTAATTGTTGTCTAAAAGTCATAAAAACTGCTTTTGGTAAAAGTACATTTTTTTTCTAAATCCCTTATATATTACGTACTTTTGTAGCTTCAAAAAACTAATACACATGTCTAAAAGATATACCATAACCGCAGCATTACCATATACTAATGGACCAATTCATATTGGTCACTTGGCAGGTGTTTATGTGCCTGCAGATATTTATGCTAGATATTTAAGATTAACCGGAAATGATGTTGCCTTTATATGTGGAAGTGACGAGCATGGTGTGCCCATTACTATTAAAGCAAAAAAAGAAGGCGTCACTCCACAAGATATTGTAGATAAATATCACGCTATTATTAAACAATCGTTTGTAGATTTTGGCATTTCATTAGACAATTACTCACGCACAACAGCTGATATCCATCACGATACTGCTCAAGAGTTCTTTAAAACACTTTACGACAAAAATGAGTTTGTAGAAGAAGTTACGGAACAATTATACGATGAAGAAGCAAATCAGTTTTTAGCCGATCGTTTTGTTACCGGAACGTGTCCTAAATGTGGCTACGAAGAAGCCTATGGTGATCAGTGTGAAAGTTGTGGATCGAGTTTAAACGCTACGGATTTAATTAATCCTAAATCGGCAATCACAGGAAATATACCGACATTAAAAGAAACCAAACACTGGTTTTTACCCTTAAATAAACACGAAGAATTCCTTCGCGAATGGATTTTAAAAGGTCATAAAAAAGATTGGAAGCCTAACGTTTACGGTCAAGTAAAATCTTGGATTGACGATGGTTTGCGTCCAAGAGCGGTTACAAGAGATTTAGATTGGGGAATTCCGGTACCTGTAGAAGGTGGGGAAGGCAAAGTGCTTTATGTATGGTTTGATGCGCCTATCGGTTACATTTCTGCAACTAAAGAATGGGCAGCACGCGAAGGTAAAAATTGGGAAGATTACTGGAAAGACGAAGACACTAAACTTGTGCACTTTATAGGAAAAGATAATATTGTTTTTCACTGTATTATTTTCCCTTCCATGTTAAAAGCTGAAGGATCATATATCTTACCAGAAAATGTACCTGCTAATGAGTTTTTAAACTTAGAAGGTCAAAAATTATCGACCTCTAAAAATTGGGCTGTTTGGTTACCCGATTATTTAATCGATTTTCCTAATCAGCAAGATGTGTTGCGTTATGCCTTAACTGCAAATGCACCAGAAACAAAAGATAACGACTTTACTTGGAAAGATTTTCAAGCCAGAAATAATAATGAATTGGTAGCCATTTTCGGAAACTTCATTAATCGTGTAGTAGTTTTAACCAACAAATATTACAACGGCATTATTCCTGAACCTTCTAATTATTTAGAGATAGACGAAGAAACTTTAGCCGCTGTTAAAGCCTATCCTGCTGTGATTTCGAGTTCTATAGAACGTTACCGTTTTAGAGAAGCGAGCCAAGAACTCATGAACTTAGCACGATTAGGAAATAAATACTTAGCCGACGAAGAACCTTGGAAAACTGTAAAAACCGACGAAGCACGTACTAAAACCGTGATGTTTGTGGCTTTACAAATTGCTTCGGCTTTAGCGGTTTTATCTGAGCCATTTTTACCGTTTACGTCTGTAAAATTGAAAGGTATTCTAAACACGAACGCTAATAGTTGGGAAGATGTGTCTACTAAAGCTATTTTAGTTTCAGCCAATCATCAAATAGGAAAGGGTGAATTACTATTCTCTAAAATTGAAGATGCACAAATTGAAACTCAATTAGAGAAACTCATCGCGAGTAAAAAAGCAAACGAAGCCGCTAATAAAGTGGTTGAACCACAAAAAGAAGAAATCACTTTTGAAGATTTCACCAAATTAGATCTACGTGTAGGCACCATTCTCGAAGCTGAAAAAATGCCAAAAACTAAAAAGCTTTTGGTCTTAAAAGTAGATACTGGTATTGACAAACGAACTATTGTTTCTGGTATTGCGGAAAGTTTTAAACCAGAAGACGTAGTGGGTAAACGCGTAACCGTTCTAGTTAACCTTGCTCCACGTAAATTAAGAGGAGTAGAAAGTCAAGGTATGATTTTAATGACTGAAGATGAAAGTGGTAATTTGGTGTTTGTTAATCCGGATAAAGACAATGTAAGCAACGGCCTTCAAATTAGTTAGTATGAGATTGATAGGAATTATAATTGTTTTTCTTGCTTTTTGTCTAAAGCCATTAAAAGCACAAACCGATTGGTTTTCTATCGATACAAACAACTTTACTGAAGCCCAGGATTTAAGACAGGTTATTAATATTGTTAATAAACAAACTAATGAGCTTGCTGTATTCTTTAGGTATAAAACATTTCTTGTAGCTAATATTTATGACAACGCAGGCAACATTATAAACACCTTTAAAGTAAATACTCTGCCAAAACATCAACATAATTATTTTGGCGCATCGACAATAGAGGATAAAATCTATACACTATTTTTTAAAAATGATTTTGGAACAAAATTTAGTGCCTTAACTTTAAATTTTAATACATCTAGTTTTCAGTATTCAGATAAGCTAGATTTGCCATTGAAATCTGAAAAAATAGTAGGTTCGTTTGAGTACAAATCAAAAATACACCTCTTAACGACAGTTAAAAAAACCTCAAAATTAAAAATTTACCAACTTAAAGATTTCAAAAACTTTACAGTAGAAACTTTCGATTTTTCAAATACCAAATTTCTAACTTACAGAGGTTTTGACACCAATTTAAATGAGATTTTAAAAGGTCCAAACGCAGATCCAAGTGCATCTATGGTTAACCATGGGGAACCTACATCTCTCGAAACCGTAATACCACACAATAAGGCCTTTTTAAACAACGAGAAACTAATATTAACCAATGATATCGATGATTTACACACAAGGGTTATTATAATAAATTTAGAAACTAAAGAACAAGCTTATTATAAATTCTCCAAAATATCCTACGATAAAAAGCATCGCGGTAGTAAATCGAATTCTTTTGTTTTGGATAATCATTTATTTAATATGTACATATCTAAAGAAAAGCTTGATTTTTCTATTTATGATTTAACCTCAAAAGCATTACTTAAAAATATAGTTATAACGGATAAAGATTCTATAACTTTTAAAAATTCTCCCATTATTTTAGAAGGTGGTGATTTTAAATATTATAGGGAATTAGATAAAACCAAACAGTTTTTCAGAAAGGTATCTAATTCAAACCCAGGAATAAGTGTATATAATAATAACGGTACATACGTGATTACTTTGGGCTGTAGCGAAACTACAACCACATCGCCATTTATTACAGTTTATGGTGGAGCCATTGGAGGTATGGTCGCTGGCATCACTTCTTCAATTTTAACTTCTAGTTTTTTAACCTACACCAAAACTAAATCAACTCGAATCCAATGTCTTTTTGACGATAATTTAAGGAGTATTGAAGGTGAAATTCCTAAAAACAAGTTCAATATTATCAACACTTATAAAGAAAATAAATCCGATATAAAATTTAATTTCGAGTCTATTTTAAAAATGAATAAAACATATGTTCTAGGATATTTTGATGAAAACACATTGGAATACAAATACCTTAATTTTTAACTATAGCAGGTAACGCTTCGCATTTAGCTATTGCATCAACAATTAAATCTTTTGAAATAATACATTTTTCATCGTTTACTTAGTTTTGATTTAAAACACAAAGCAATGAAAAAATTAGCAATCCTATGTCTTACCTTTTGCTTTTTAGCTTGCGGTACTTCAAAAACAGTTCGCGAATCTAAAAAAACAATAAAAGGAAATTGGACATTAACTACGGTTGAATCTTCAGCCATTGGAGATATAAAAATATCACTACTCAACGATGCAGAAGCGTCATGTTTTAAAAATAGTTCTTGGCAATTTATTCCAAATAACAACACCGGACTTTACACTTTATCTGGGATGCATTGCGATACAGATCAACGTAACTTCACATTTACAATAGATGAGGTTAATGAAGACACTGGTTTGTATAACTTCCTATTAAAACCTACGGACGCGAAAAGAAAATCTGAAACCAATTCTGGATTTCGATTACAATTAACATCACTTTCTGATACTGCCATGCAATGGCAACAGGTAGTGACATTAGATGGAAAGCCCATCACCATTTCTATGAACTTTTCAAAATATTAAATCATGAAACTATTACATTATAAATTAAACTTAGCCATAACTCTGTCTTTACTTTTACTACTCACAACAAGCTGTAAGGCAGTAGATAACGCAAACAACAAACAAAAAGGAGGAGTTATTGGTACTGCTGGTGGTGCACTTTTAGGTGCCATTATCGGTAATAACGTTGGCGATGGTAACAACAGTGAGCTGGGTGCCGTCATTGGAGGAGTTGTTGGAGGTACAACTGGAGTATTAATTGGAAAAAAAATGGATAAGCAAGCTCAAGACATTGAACAAGAAATCCCTGGAGCATCCGTAGAGCGTGTTGATAATGGTATTGTGCTTACTTTCGATGAACAAAGTGGCGTCTATTTTGATACCGAGAAATATAATATCAATGCCAAATCTCAAGAAACATTAAACAAGCTTGCTAGCGTATTTTCAGAGTATCCAGAGACTAATATTTTAGTTGTAGGGCATACCGACAGCGCTGGTAACGATGCTTACAATATGACTTTATCTAAAAATAGAGCACAAGCCGTAACCAATTATTTAACAAGAAAAGGTTTAAATAGTAGCAGATTTACTACGGAATGGTTTGGTGAAGAAAAACCTAAGTATGATAATTCTACAATTGAAGGACGTTCTAAAAACAGACGTGTTAATATAGCCATTGTGCCTAATGAAACTATGGTAGAAAATGCAGAAAAAGAAGCTAAAACCACTGAATAATTTTTATTAAAACTATTCGGCAATTACAGTAGAGTTAAATATATTACAGACCTTATAACTTTAAATTTATAAGGTCTTTTTTTATGATGATAAATTATATAGTTAAGCACACCCAATTAGCCGAAAAAAAAGTAGAAAGCACCATTCAATTACTAAATGATGACTGTACTATTCCTTTTATATCGCGCTACAGAAAAGAAGCCACGGGAAATTTAGATGAAGTACAGATAGCTGACATCGTCAAATACAAAGAGTTATTTGAAGCTTTAGACAAGCGAAAAATCGCCATTTTAAAAGCTTTAGAAGAACAAAATGTTTTAACCGAAGACTTAAAACAAAAGGTTGAAAACACTCAAGACCTCACCACACTTGAAGATTTGTATTTACCCTTCAAGAAAAAACGAAAAACAAAAGCCGAAACCGCTCGAAAAAATGGCTTAGAACCTTTGGCTAAAATCATCATGAGTCAAAAGGCAAATGACATCGAATCTATTGCCTATAAATATGTAAAAGGAGATCTATCGTCCATAGAAGAGGCTTTAGAGGGTGCAAGACATATAATTGCCGAGTGGCTAAATGAACGTACCGATATTAGAAATAATCTACGTCATCAATTAGAACGTCATGCCCAAATTTCAACAAAAGTTATTAAAACTAAAAAAGATGATGAAAAAGCACAAAAATTTAGAGATTACTTTGACTGGTCAGAATCGTTAAACCGCATTCCATCGCACAGATTACTCGCTATTTTAAGAGCAGAAAATGAAGGGTTTATCCGCGTTAAAATCGAAATTGACGACCTACGCGCGTTGGAACATATGGATCATAGAATTATCCGAAGTAAAAATGCTTGTGCAGACCAAATAGAACTCGCCATTTCCGATGCTTATAAACGTTTATTGTTTCCGTCGTTAAGTAAAGAAACCCTCAACAATGCCAAGGAAAAAGCAGACGATGCCGCAATCACCGTATTTGCTAAAAATCTAAAACAACTGTTGTTAGGATCTCCATTAGGTGAAAAACGCGTGTTAGCCATCGACCCAGGATTTAGAACAGGTTGTAAAATTGTTTGTTTAGATGCACAAGGGGCTTTAAAACATAATGAAACCATTTACCCACATGCTCCAAAAAACGATAGTATTGGTGCTATAAAGAAGATTTCATCTTTAACTGAAGCTTATAAAATTGAAGCGATAGCTATTGGTAACGGAACTGCATCACGCGAGACAGAAGCTTTAATCCGGAAAATTCAATTTAAAAACGAAATTCAAGTCTTTGTCGTTAGTGAGGCTGGAGCCAGTATCTATTCGGCATCGAAGATTGCACGAGACGAATTTCCTAATTACGATGTTACAGTTCGCGGTTCGGTTTCTATTGGACGACGTTTACAAGACCCTTTAGCCGAATTGGTGAAAATTGACGCTAAGTCTATAGGAGTTGGTCAATATCAGCACGATGTGGATCAGACTAAACTACAAAAACAATTGGATGTTGTGGTTGAGAATTGCGTAAACACCGTTGGAGTAAATATTAACACCGCAAGCATACCATTATTGAGTTATGTTTCTGGTATTGGTACTAAACTAGCCGAAAACATCGTTAATTATAGAAATGAAAACGGTGTATTTACATCGAGAAATGAGATAAAAAAAGTACCACGTTTAGGAGGCAAAGCCTTCCAACAAGCCGCTGGTTTTTTGAGAATACGCGATGCTAAAAACCCTTTAGACAATTCATCTGTACATCCCGAAACTTATAAAATCGTCGAAAAAATGGCTAAAGATGAAGGGCTTTCACTTAAGAATCTCATTGGAAACAAAACTAAACTTCAAAAACTCCATTTAAAAACGTATTGTACAGAAACTGTTGGTCTACTTACACTTCAGGATATTATTAAAGAACTAGAAAAACCTGGATTAGACATCAGAGAAACAGCTAAGGTGTTTACATTCAACCAAAATATAAAAACGATAACCGATCTACATGAAGGGCAATTATTGCCAGGCATTGTTAACAATATTACCAATTTTGGTTGTTTTGTGGATATCGGCATTAAGGAAAGTGGTTTAATTCACGTCTCAAATTTATCGGATAGCTTTGTCAAAGATGTCAATGAACATGTGCATTTGCATCAGCAAATTATTGTTAAAGTATTGGAGGTAGATGTGGCACGGAAACGGATTCAGTTGAAATTGCATAAGTGATGTTAAAAATAGCGTACCACCCAATATACAGACACTATTTACCTGCAGGACATCGTTTCCCTATGGAAAAGTACGAGCTGCTACCAGAGCAATTATTACATGAAGGCACTTGTGGTTACGCTAACTTTTTTGAACCAGAAATACCTAACGATAAATACATTCTTGCGGTTCATGACCCGGAATATTATTACGATTTAGTTAATCTCACACTCAATCAGCGCGCTGCCAGAAAAATAGGCTTTCCTTTAAGTCGCACTTTAGTAGAACGTGAAATACGAATTACAGATGGCACCACTAAAGCCAGCGAATATGCTTTACAATATGGTATTGCTATGAATATTGCAGGAGGCACACATCATGCCTTTACCAATCGTGGTGAAGGGTTTTGTATGCTAAATGACCAAGCCATCGGAGCGCGTTATCTTCAACATAAAGGTCTCGTTAATAAAATTTTAATTGTCGATTTAGATGTACACCAAGGCAATGGCACAGCAGAAATTTTTCAAAATGACGATTCGGTTTTTACCTTTTCAATGCATAGCAAAAGTAATTATCCTTTTAAAAAAGAAACTAGTAATTTAGATGTTGCTCTAGAAAATGATACTAACGACTCCGACTATTTAAACCTTTTAAAAGATACCTTACCACATCTTATTGCACAACAGCAACCAGATTTTATTTATTATTTGTGCGGTGTAGACGTTATTAAAACCGACAAATTAGGAAAACTAGGCTTAACTTTAGAAGGCTGTAAAGCCAGAGATCGTTTTGTTTTAGAGCAATGTAAATTAAATAAAATTCCGGTAATGTGTAGTATGGGAGGCGGATATTCCCCTAAAATTAAAACCATTATAGATGCTCATGCCAACACGTTTCGGTTAGCACAAGACATTTACTTTTAGAGTTAATTTCTAGAGAAGAAAAGCTTCAAAACTGATTTAACAATGCTTATATTTGTTTAAAACACTACAAATTATGTTATCAAAGTCTATAGAAGCGGCATTAAACAAGCAAATAAGAATCGAAGCAGAATCATCTCAAGCCTATTTAGCCATGGCCATTTGGGCCGAAGTAAAAGGTTTAGAAGGTATTTCTAATTTTATGTACAGTCAATCTGATGAGGAACGAGAACACATGTTAAAGTTGGTAAAATTTATCAACGAACGTGGTGGACATGCCCATGTCTCTGAGCTAAAAGCCCCAAGTGTAACCTTTTCTTCATATAAAGCTATGTTTGAAAAACTTCTAGAACACGAAATTTTTGTTTCCGAAAGCATTAACGAATTAGTACACATCTCATTACAAGAAAAAGATTATGCCACTCATAACTTTTTACAATGGTACGTTTCAGAGCAAATTGAAGAAGAAGCTATGGCAAGAACCATCTTAGATAAAGTAAAGATGATTGGAGATGATAAAGGTGGGTTGTATTTATTTGATAGAGATATACAACAATTAACCGTAAGCTCAGCAGCTGACACACCTGAAAACTAAAATGTTAAATACTTATTTAGATTAAATACAAATAGTTATTTTTGCGCTATTGATTTTTTTATGCAATGGGCAAAAAGAAGAAAAATAAAAAGTTAAAAAAAGATCGCTTAAAAATACTTGAGGCTTCTGGTACAGAAGGGCTTGGCAAAGTAAAATCTAAGTGTTGTAAAAAATATAAGAAAGCAGAAAACAAGCGCTGTAAAAAATGCCCTTGTTTTGATCTACTAAAAAAAGTAGCTTAAAGATATACTGAACTTCAAATTTATAAAAGATTTATAATCCAGAAACAGTAACCAATAAGGTTGCTGTTTTTGCTTTTTTAGTACCTTAGAAACATGAGATACTTAATATGCATTTTCCTTATAACTATAACGGCTTGTAAAAGTGAAACAAAATCTAAGAACTCCATTGACAAATCCGTTTATAAGATGTGGCAAGCATACACCGAATCTCATCCCCAGTTTCAACAAGACGAGCTTCCTGAATCTTGGTATTTTCATAATAATAAGGAGGACGCAAATCGCTTAATTGAATTAGTTTTAAATGGAAAAAAGAAAGCGAGTTCAGGCTTATATGCCTGGTATAAAAATGCTGATGCAAATTTACCTAAAATAGGCACAAAACATATTATAACCGATTTTAATGGCACGGCGAAAGCTATCATTGAAATTACAAAGGTAGATACCATACCTTTTAATAAAATAACTAAAAGTTATGCTGCTTTAGATATGGGCACCTCAATCAATCCGCTACAGAAATGGAAAAAAGCACATAGCGATTTTTTTAGAAATACTTTAAAACAAAGCGACGCTCAACCATTAGAAAATAGGTTAGTTGTTTGTGAAGAATTTGAAACCATTTGGCCAGAAAAGTGAGTCAGTCTGTGGACATCTAAAAAGCTTCAAATGCACCTTTTGTAATAAATTAAAAGTAGGCTATTTTTTCGCTGGACTACAAAATTATAGCATTCGTATCCTTATTTTGTAATTTTTCGGTTTGTTATGAGACTTAGTAACTATGACTCATACATTTAAAGAATTTTCTACAAATGCCATTTTCAATATTGGTAATGAAACCGATCTTCTGCCATTTTCAAAAGGAAAACAGTGTGAGTTATATACGTTTATTTGGGCAAAATCTGAAGCGATCGATCTCGTTATTGATAATGTACCGTATACAGTTCCAGCACATAGCATCTTAGCCTTAACGCCTATACAATATCTTCAATATATTAAAGGTAATGACATTATAATCTATCAATTTAATAGTGAATTTTACTGTATTAAAGATCACGACCAAGAGGTAAGTTGTGTAGGCATTCTCTTTTTTGGGAATACTAATATTCCTATGATTCATTTAGACAAAACTGAACAACAAAAGTATAAAACCTTACACGAAGTTTTTATAGACGAATTAGATACTAAAGACAATATACAAGCTGAAATGCTTAGAATGCTAATGGCACGGTTTATTATTAAAAGTACACGTTTATTAAAAACTAAAGAAGGAATTACGTCCTCTCCTAAAAGTTCTAAAGTCGATTTACTAAGAGCCTTTAATTTTTTAGTAGAACAACATTTTAAAACTGAACACAGTGTTGCGTTTTATGCCGAAAAATTATTTAAATCACCTAAAACCTTATCTAATAATTTTGCCAAATTAAACCAAAGTCCTTTACAAATTATACATAATCGTATTGTATTAGAAACGCAACGACAATTAGTATACACAGATAAAACAACTAAAGAAATTGCTTACGATATCGGTTTTGAAGACGCTTCTCACTTAAGTCGCTTATTCAAAAAAATGACTGCGATGTCTCCTTCAGATTACAAAAAACGTCTAAAAAGCTCTAGCTAGGAAAAATTGACATGCCTTAGGGCAAATTATTCATTTTAATACACCTCTTGCTCTCGCATCTTTGCATTGTAATATTAAAACAATAATAAGATGAAACTAAAAATCAAATCCATATTTAATCTCATAGAGATATTTGCAAACAGTCCCAAAAAAATAGATAACACTATTAATACAGAAACGCATTGCGAACAAAAACACCTTCACGATTTCTATTGTGATGCTGAAAAGCCATTTGTAAGCTAAAATATACCAAAGGGAAAAAATGACATGCTTTAGGGCATTACTAGCATGTTTTCTCACTCCGTTATAGCGCAACTTTGTACTCACAAAATATAACAACAACAACTAAATATATAACCTGAACATATTTCAGAACAAACATTTACATTATGAATACTACATTTAATATTCCGACTAAAGAAGACGTCAACAGTACCAACCAAGCTATTTTTGACAGCCTAAATAAAACTTTAGGCTTTGTCCCAAATCTATATGCTACTTATGCACATAGTGATACAGCTTTAGAAAATTACTTGAATTTCGCCAATGCAAAAACGTCCTTATCAGCAAAAGAAAAAGAGGTCGTTAACTTAGCCGTTAGTGAAGTTAATAATTGTGTTTACTGTCTCTCTGCTCATACTGCAATTGCCAAAATGAATGGCTTTACTGATCAACAAATATTAGAATTACGAGCAGGTTTTTCTTCGGCAAACACAAAATTTGATGCTTTAGCCAAATTAGCTAAAAACATTACTGAAAACAGAGGAAAAACAGATGCAGAAGCATTAGAACTTTTCTTCAATGCTGGTTATACAACAGGAAATTTAATAGACACCATTGCTTTAGTTGGAGAAAAAACCATCTCTAATTATATACATAGCACAACCCAAGTGCCTGTTGATTTTCCTTTAGCACAACCATTAGAATTAGAAACCTTATAATTAATAATAATTTAAAATTAAAAACAAATGAAAACTATCTTAGCCATTGTAGCGTTTGCATTAACATTTACCTTAACAGGGCAGGCACAAGACCACATGAAAACTAAAGTAACAACCGTATCTTTAGAACAAACAAAAGGAGCATTCACCGAGAAATCTGTAACCTTAAAAGAAGGAGATTACATTTTTGAAATATCCAACAACAACGTTGGGCACCAAGTTGGTTTTGTATTAGTCCCTAAAGGAAAAGATGCCTCTAAACCCGAAAATCATATTAAAACGGCATATGTGACCAAAGCTGTAGATAACAATACTAAGGCCTCTAGTAATGTGACCGCTTTAACCAAGGGAGAATATGTCTATTTTTGCCCATTGAATCCTACACCTCAATATACATTAACTGTAGAATAGATCACTTGGATTAATACTATAAAAAAAGAGCAGCCTTTAGGCTGCTCTTTTCAGTTTATATACATTGAGATCACGGATTATTTGCCTAACATTAAAAGTTCGTTACAAACCACTTCCGTGATATAGCGTTTTATACCATCCTTATCTTCCCAAGATCTCGAAGTTAACTTCCCTTCAATGGCTACTTCCTTACCTTTTGTAACAAATTTTTCAATAATCTGAGCTGTTTTTCCCCAGGCTACAACATTGTGCCATTGTGTATCTGTAATCTTTTCGCCCTGTGCATTTTTATAACTATCGTTTGTTGCAATAGAAAATTTCGCTAAGATCTTTCCAGATTCAAAATTGGTGATTTCTGGGTCTTGTCCTAAGTTACCAATCAACTGTACTTTGTTTTTAAGTGTGTTCATAATTTCTAAATTTTAATGGTTAAACAGTTAATACTATCGAGTTCTCATGTTTCGACACTGCAAATATGAGATGACCTCCAAATGCTATACGGTAGTTACCCATTTACATTCGTTTGTAAGTATTTGTTTTCGTTTGTAAATGACTAATTGATGATATTGTAAGGTTTTGTTGTATTTTTCTGTGGATTGGTTTAAATTGCTGATATTAGGGTGTTAGCTACCATTTAATCAATCTTATGAGAAAAATAGAAACATTGAGCAAATTACTACCTATTGGTGGTACTCTTATAATGCTATGTAGCTCAATAAAAGTAGTAATTTACTATAAGTTTTTTAATATCTCAATTACGGATTTTTTGAGTATTGGAGAATATGTTACATTGTTTATAGATGATATTTTATACTATTTAGCAATATTTGGTTTAGGAATTTTTTTAAACATAGTAAGTCCAAACGAAAAAAAGGAAGAAGATTCTGGAACTGATAATACTGACTACACAATATTCAAAAATGAAAAAAAGTGGATTGTAATTTTATCCATAATCACTTTAATTTTAATAATAATTCTTTTCTTTTATGTAAATAGTACTGAAAATAAACTTAATGTAGTAAAAGTAGGTTTATTTGGTTTACTTTCTTTTTTCTACGTCTATGCTTTAAAGACAAAAATAAAGTTTAATTATTTTTATTATATAATTTCGGGACTTCTAATCTATACGATTATGGATGGTGTAATTGATGCTCAAAAAATATTTGACAATAAAAATAAGCTCAATTATAATATAACAATTGAGAACAAAATGATAGAGACAAATGATGACTTTCATTATTTAGGGAAATCTGAAAAATATTTATTCTTTTATAGTTTAAAAGACCAATTATCAACTATTATTTCTATCGATGATTTGAATAAAATTACAATAGTAGAAAAAATAAAAAACGGTAGCTAACAAAGAACTGAGTTAAAAAACTAGTAACTTTAAGCTAATTTTGAAACATAGTTTTCATCATAAGGTAATCCGCTTTTTGCAATAGCAAAGGCCTGTTTTAGCAACTTATTCGCTACGGC
>Ga0193951_1000159_pt1 | contig 30467 bp, 27 predicted proteins | sample BB_2_MG_FD_140370 | JGI IMG/M metagenome (GOLD analysis project Ga0193951, IMG submission 140370) | Microbial mat bacterial communities from the Broadkill River, Lewes, Delaware, United States - BB_2_MG | ecosystem: Environmental > Aquatic > Freshwater > River > Microbial mats | place: USA...
ATAAGCTTTTAAAACTTCAGGAATGCTTATACTTCCATCTTCGTTTTGGTAGTTTTCCATAATTGCAATTAAAGTTCTACCAACAGCAAGTGATGAACCATTGAGCGTGTGTGTAAGCTTGTTTTTCTTGCCATCTTTATATCTTATCTTCGCTCTTCTTGCTTGAAAATCAAGTGTATTTGAGACTGAGCTTATCTCTCTATATCTGTTTTGTCCAGGAAACCAAACTTCTAAGTCTACAGTTTTTGCCGCACTAAAGCCCAAGTCTCCACCACAAAGCATAACTTTTCTATGAGCGAGCCCAAGTGAACTAAGCAAGTCACTTGCACAACTTACCATATCTTGAAAAACTTCTTCACTCTGTTCTGGTTTCGTGATTGAGACAAGTTCTACTTTTGAGAACTGATGCTGTCTTATCATCCCTCTTGTGTCTCGTCCTGCGCTTCCTGCTTCTTTTCTGAAGCATTCGCTATAGCAAGTCATCTTGATCGGTAGCTCTTCTTCTTTTAAAATTTCATCTCTAAAAAGATTTGTTACAGGAACCTCTGCTGTTGGGATTAAAAACAGCTCTTCACCCTCTATTTTAAACAAATCATCTTCAAACTTTGGAAGTTGACCTGTCCCTGTTAGTGTTTCACGGTTTGCTATAAAAGGAACACATACTTCACTAAAACCTCGTTTCGTATTGAAATCTAACATATAGTTTATAAGCGCTCGACTTAGTTTAGCTCCATCACCACGAAGTGCAGTAAATCTACTTTTTGCCAGTTTTACACCTCTTTGAAAATCTAACCAGCCATTATCTAAGTCCCAATGCTCTTTAGGGGTAAAATCAAATGTAGGAGGAGTAAGTATTAACTCTAACTCTACGTTGTCATTTTCGTCTTCTCCATCTGGTACACTCTCATCTGGTATATTTGGGATTTCACTCGCTATTTTTGTAAGGTTTTCTTCAAGTGTTTTTACAATAGTGTTCAACTCACTTACTTTTGCTTTGTTTTGTGAAAGCTCATCTTTGAGGGCATTGATATCTTTCCCTTCTTTTGCATAAACTCCAAAAAGCTTACTTTTAGCATTTTGTTCAGCTTGAAGCTCTTCAAGTGCTTTTTTATTGGTTTTAAGTTCAAGTGAAATTGTTCTTAGCGTATCAAGAACTTCTTCTTTTACTTTTTTCTTTCTTAGTTTTTCACAAATAACTTCAAAGTCATTTTGTAAAAGTTTTATATCTAACATTTTATTTTAATCCTTAACGATAGATGCCAACTGCATCTCTAATTATTTTCATTTTTTCTTTTGCTATTGCAGAAGCTTTTGCTGCACCATTGTCTAGTATATCGTACACTTCATTCTTATTGTTTAAGTAGTGCTCTCTTTTCTCTCTAGCCTCTTTAAAATAGTCCCAAATCAGCTCTTTAAGATACATCTTAAAGTGACCATGACCTTCGCCACCTTTTTCATATCTTTTTTGTAGGTCTAACAATCCATCTTCATCTAAAAATAGTTTTGCTAAAGCATAAACGTTACATGTAGACCACTCTTTTGGATCTTCAAGTGGAGTCGAATCAGTTTCGATTTTACCTACAGTTTTTTTGAGCTGTTTTTCACTTTGAAATATATCTATGGTGTTACCATAACTTTTACTCATCTTAGCTCCATCAAGTCCTGGGATCGTTTGAAGATCTTCAGCTACTTTATACTCAGGGATAGTAAATATATCTCCATGTTGGTTATTAAACTTTATAGCTATATCTCTAGTTATCTCTACATGTTGTATTTGGTCTTTTCCTACAGGGACAACTTGTGCATCATATAAAAGTATATCAGCCGCCATAAGAACGGGATAGGAAAAAAGTGAATGATTTGCCGCAATACCTTTGGCAACTTTATCTTTGTATCCATGAGCACGTTCTAGTAATCCCATAGGTGTATAAGCTGAAAGAATCCAATATAGTTCCAATACTTCTTTAACATCAGATTGTGCATAAACTGTTGCTTTGTTTGGATCAATTCCAAGGGATAAAAAGTTAATAGCTGCATCAAGCGTATTATCTTTTAAAATTTTGCCATCACTAACCGTAGTTAGCGCGTGATAGTTTGGTATAAAAATAAAAAGATCGCTACTATCTTGCAAATCTTTCATTTGTTTAATTGCCCCAAAATAGTTTCCAAGATGCAATGCACCTGAGGGCTGAATTCCTGTTAATACTCGAGTCATTTAATATCCTATAATCTAATTAGCATAGATTATATCAAAACAACTGTTAAGCTTGATTAAAAGGGGAAAAAAGTTTGACAAAATTGCCAAACTTTTTGTTGTTTATGAGTCTAGTTCTGATTCAGGAACTTGTCTAAAAGTTCCCAATGGGGTTTCTATTGTAAATCCAGCTTCTATCCATCCTTCTAGACCACCTAAGAGGTTATAAACCTTTTTGTATCCATACTCTCTTAAAAGTTGAGTTGCAAGTGCTCCACGGCTCCCTGATTTACAAAATACAACGATGGTTCTGTCTTGTGGTAATCTTTTATTTTTTATGGCTGCAAATTCTAGTTTACCTCTAGAAATCTTCATATATTCACCAGCATCTATATATCCAGCACTTAATTCATTTGGGTCTCTGACATCAAGGAGGATGAAATCTTTTTCGTATTTTATCCATTTTCTTAGTTTTACAGGGGTAATTTTTGGAACAGTTCTTTCAATATATCTTAAACGCTCAGTAAACTTCTTATCAGCAGGTGTATCAGCAATGCTTAAAGTAAATAATACAAGTAAAAAAGCGAATAGTCTAAAAAGTAACATATAAATCTCCTAAAATTAGTAAAAAAAATTATACCTTTTTAAAACTAAAATTAAGTTTATTTTACCAGTTGTAATATCTCTTTTACTACATTTTCTAGTGATTTGTTCTCTACATTTACTATAATATCTGCTTTTTCTCTATATACAGGGGCTCTTTCATTGAAAAGAGTAGTTGCTTTTTTCATATCTTTTAGTAGTGGGCGTTTAGCAAGCTTTTTGTCACCATTTGGCTGAGATTTTATTCTAGTTATAATCCCTTCAAAACTAGATTCAAGGTATATAACTTTGCCAATTTTATTTAAGTTTTCAACTTTATAAAACCCACCACCTGTTGAGATGATAGTATTGGTTACGTTGTTTTCTAGCCATTTTGCGGTTTTTTTTTCTAGATTTCTAAAGTACTCTTCACCATCTTCTTCAAAGATAGTTTTGATTCTACGGTTTTCTATACTTTCTATTAAATCATCACAATCAACACCAAACTTACCTGTTTGTTTTATAAGTTCTCTAGCAACCGTACCTTTTCCTACACCCATAAACCCAATAAGCACTAAATTAGACATCTAAACTCCCCTCTATGCTGTATTCGTAACAACCGTTTTGCAGAATTAAAAAAGCCAAGCAGTTGGCTTTTTCTTAACATTCTTCATCCCTTTCACCTTTTTTTCTAGCATATAGAAGTATAGGACTTCCCTCAAGCTCAAATCTCTCTCTAAGCTTGTTCATAAGGTATCTTTTATAACTAAAGTGCAAAGCTTTTGGTCTGTTCATAACTAAAACTATACGAGGTGGTTTTATGTCGTATTGCGTTGCAAAGTATATCTTAACCTCTTTTGTTTTATCGCTTGGCATATGGTGACGGATAGTCGCTTCTTTAAATAGTTCATTAAGCTTAGAAGTTGGGATTCTTTGTGTGTAGTTTTTGTACACTTCTAAAATCAAATCTTTTATTTTATGAACTCTTTGTTTGTTTAGAGCTGAAACTGTGATAACAGGAGCATAAGCTAAAAACTTAAATCTATATCGAAGTTCTTCTATTGTTTTTTCATAACTCTCGGCTTTTTTGTCCCATTTGTTTAACACGATGATAGTAGCTAGATTATTTTTATCTGCAAGATTTGCAATTCTTTCATCTAATTCTTTAAATGGCTCACTTCCATCAAGAACCAAAAGTGCAATGTCTGCATTTTCTAGCATATCATTTGTTCTCATAAGAGCAAATTTTTCTATACCTTCTATTTTTCCCCGACGACGAAGCCCTGCAGTATCTACAAAGTTTAATCTTTTATCTTCATAGTCAATATACTCATCAACAGGGTCTATTGTAGTCCCAGCGATACTACTTACAACAGCTCTTTCTTCTCCAACAAGTGCGTTTAAAAGTGAGCTTTTACCAACATTTGTACGGCCAATTATGCCTATATTGATTTGGTTGGATTCTTCTTCCTTTTTTATCTTCTCATCATCGCTCATACTTAAAATTGCTTCTAAATCTATATCTTCTTCATCTTCAACTAGCTCAGATTCTTCTATTTCTAAATCAGGCAAAAAATCACCAATCCAGCTTAAAAGTGCAGTGACACCACGGTTGTGAGAAACAGAAATAGGAAATACTTTTTGGGCTCCAAACTCGTCAAATTCCCAAGCTCTTTCTAGCTCTTTGTCATTGTCTATCTTGTTGATAACAAGTGCGATTGGTTTTTTGTGTTTTTGAAGTGCATAAAATATCTTTTTTTCTTCATCACTTGGAAGCATTTTGCCATCTACCATCATGACGATTATATCAGCACGATCAGCCGCACTCATAGATTTGATTCTCACATTTTCAAAAAGCTCATTTGAGCTATCTAGTCCACCAGTATCGAGTAAGATACAAGGTTTCTCCGTGATGAGAACTTCATAGTCGCGAATATCACGAGTAGTTCCACTAAAGTCCGAAGTAATCGCGATTCTTTTCTTTGCGATACGGTTAAACAAAGAGCTCTTCCCAACATTTGGAAGCCCAATAATTGCTACAGTTTTCATAATTGCCTTTTTGCTCTTACATGTAAATAAAATTGATTAGTAATTTGATGTAAGGAAGTTATTTTACTTAGTATAACATTTATTTGCTGTAATTTTTATGAGAGAGGTTTTAGAGCGGAATTTGGTTTACATGTAAAGAAGTTAGAATATGATAAAAGAAGTATGTTTTATAGCAAAATTTTAAATTTTTTTATAGTTGCACTTTAAAAAATTAAAAAAGCTCTATATTAGTATTTTCAAATATCTCAACACGATTACGACCTAATTCTTTTGCTCTGTATAACGCATTATCTGCAGCTATATACATAGCTTGCTCATCGCTAATAACATCTACCATATTCACATTTGCAAGACCAAATGATGCAGTTAGATACTTACTGGCATTATTTTTACTATGAGGTATTTGCATATCTTCAATAGCTTTGCATACAGATTTTGTAAAAGTAATAGCTTCTTCTAAAGTTTGTCCTGTGAAGAAAAATCCAAATTCCTCTCCACCCAATCTAAAACAAAAGTCACTACTCCTATTTAGTGTTTTTATTAAAACTTTTCCAACTTGTTGTAATACATAATCACCCTCTCTATGTCCATATGTATCATTGAAAGGTTTAAAATAATCTATATCCATCATAACGAAGGTAAAAGGTACTTTATCCCTTTTTGCACGCATCAACTCTCGCTCAATGATTTCATCATAATATCTACGATTAAAAAGTCCTGTCAAAGAATCACGAATTACTTCTCTTTCTAATGCTTTTGCATCAGTAATATTGTGACGAATTGATGAATACCCTATAAGCTCTTTTTTTACATTGTAACAAGGAAATATAATTACACGCATCCAAAAAGAAGTTCCATCTTTTTTAATACTAAGAACATCTCCTTCCCAAATGTCTTCTCGAGAAATTGTTTTCCACAAATCTGCAAATGTTTTTGAGTCCATGTCTAAATGTCGTATGATATTATGGCTCTGTCCGATAAGTTCATCTTTACTATAGCCTGATAATCTACAAAAAGAGTCACTTACTTCAGTAATAATTCCATTTGTATCAGTTTTAGAAGTGTATATGTACTCTTCCATAACTCTAATATACTCTTCTAGCTCTTTATGACTGCTCTTTATAGTCATATTAAAATCTTGCAATGCTTTCAACTGAATTAACGAGTTTTGCAGCACATCATCATTATGCATAGTTTTCCTTTTGGCATATTATAACATAGAAAGTAAATTTTATTTATCTTATGTTCAAAACTAAGAGAAAAAAGTCTTACATGTAAGGCTTTTTTACAACTTAGAAAACTTCAATCTTAACGAATTTAAAACAACAGTGACAGAGCTAAAGCTCATTGCAATTCCTGCGTACATTGGGGTTAGCATTACTCCGAGTATTGGGAAGAGGGCTCCTGCTGCTATAGGGATTCCTATGGCGTTGTAGAAGAATGCCCAGAAGAGGTTTTGTTTTATGGTTGTCATTGATTTTTGTGAGAGATTTATGCTTTTTACGATAGAGTTTAGTTCGTTATTCATGAGGATTATGTCCCCAGCGTCCTTTGTTATATCTGATCCAGAGTTTAGAGCGACACCGATATCAGCTTGTTTGATGGAAACAGAGTCGTTGATGCCATCCCCTACAAACATAACTTTTGCATCTTTTTGTAACTCTTTTATGACTTTGTATTTTTCATCAGGTAAGACTTCTGCGTAAACGAGCTCGATGCCTACTTCTTCAGCAATTTTTTTGGCTGTTATTTCGTTGTCTCCTGTTAGTAAGATTGGGATGATATGTTTACTTTTAAGCGCATTTACCATCTCTTTTGCCCCTGTTTTTAGTGAGTCTTCAAGTGAGATGATTCCTATACACTGGGTATCTATACTAGCTAAAACAGCACCATTTCCATTTTTGAGTATTTTTTCAAAAACAGCTTGTTGTTTGTTTGTTACATGTACACCATTTTGCTCCAATAAAGCGCTATTTCCTATAAGTATTTTTTTGTTTTTACTTGTAGCACTTATGCCAAATCCTGCTTTGATTTCTAAGTCTTTTATCTCTTCATTTAGTTTTATATTGTTCTTTTTTGCCCACTTTACGATAGCTTGGCTTATTGGGTGCTCGCTTTGTACTTCGGCTGAACAGATGAGGCTTAGGTATTCGTCTTGGATTAGCATCTCTTTTACGCTTATTTCACCTTTTGTGATGGTTCCTGTTTTATCAAAAACGGCGTATTTTATATCTTTTATGATTTCAAGGATTTCAGGATTTTTTATGAGAATTCCCTCTTTTGCACCTTTTCCAACTGCACTAACTATCGCAATAGGAGTTGCAAGTCCAAGAGCACATGGACAAGAGATAATCAAAACTGATATAGAAGCTAAAATAGCACTCATAGTATCACCAACCACAAACGCCCATACCAAAAAAGTCAAAATCGATGCAGCGACGACAGTAGGCACAAAGATATTTGCTACTTTATCGGCAAATCTTGCGATTGGCATCTTTTTACTCTGCGCTTCATTTAAAAGAGCTATGATTTGAGATAGTTTTGTATCGCTTGAGAGTTTTGAAACCTTTACATATAAAGTTCCTGTTTTGTTAATAGTCCCAGCAACTACTTCGTCGCCCACTTTTTTAAAAACAGGCATAGGCTCACCAGTTATCATAGAAGCATCAATCTCAGCTTCTCCTTCGATGATAACAGCATCTGTAGAGACTTTTTCACCTTGTTTTATAAGCACTATATCATCTACATGTAAATCAACTGCTTGGACTACTTTTACTTCACCATTTTTTAAAATCAAGTTCGCATTGATAGGTGCTAAATCCATCAAATCTTTTAAAAAGTCAGTTGCTTTTGCTTTACTTCTCTCTTCTAAAAGACGACCTAAAAGAATAAAAGTGACGATAACAGCTGCCCCATCAAAGTAGACAAATCGTAAGTGAGGAGGAAACAAATCAGGAAGCAACACTACAAAAGCAGAGTAAAAGTAAGCAGCACTCGTACCAAGAGCTACTAAGACATTCATATCGTAATTTTTGTGGCTTAAGGCACTAAAGGCAAGTTTGTAAAATCTCATACCAGGGTAGAACTGTACAACAGAAGCTAAGGCTAAAATGATGAAGCTATTGTTCACCATTGTTACAGGGAAAAACATAAAAACGAAGATGTAAACAGTAAAAGAAGCTGATACAAAAAAGAGAGCTTTTAGTTTTTTGTAACTCTCTTTTTTTGCAAGCTCGAGTGCTTTTATATCTTCTTCAACACCGTATCCGAGCTTTTTGATCTTTGCTATGAGTTTTGTTTTATCAAGCTTGTCAGTATCTATAGTAAACTCTCCACTATTTGAAGTAAAGTTTACTTTAGAGGCATCTAACCCATCCATTTTGTTTACAACTCTTTCTATACCATTTGAACAGTTTACACAGGTCATACCTGAAATATTAAGATTTATTTTTTCTTTTGACATTGTACATTTTCCAGTGCTATTTTTAGTAGTTTTTTTACATGTAAGTTTTTTATCCTATAAAAAGACATTTTTTTATCTTTTGTAAAAGTTACTATATTATATTTTTTAAGAACTCTAAGTTGATGAGAAACATGAGATTGTGGAAGTCCTAATAAGTTTACCATCTCTCCTACACATATCTCATACTTTAAAAGAGCAAAGAGTATCTTTACTCGTATTGGGTCACTAAGAGCTTTGTATATATAAGTGATATCGACTAACTCATTTTCGCTTGGAAGAGTTTTTTGAATATCTGGTATAAAACTAATATCTTCGCAACAAGAGCGGATAAGTTTACTCATCAATTATATCAAAGCCTATATCACTCATCTCTTCTTTAAATTTTTTTTCGTTTGCTTCATTAGTGATTTCAACAGTAACTTCTTTTGGTGAAGTTTCTAAATTTACATTTATCTCACCAAAATCATCTTCAAGTGAACCTTTTATAAGGTTTGAGCAGTTTATGCAGTTTATATTTTGAGCTTTAAATGTTTTTTTCAATTTTATAACCTTTGTATGTAATTTTTATCATATGAAGATTTTATCATATGTACTGAAATAAGTCAAGATAGTGTATACTTAGCAGATTATAGATTTTACTTCTGAGGTAAATGTATATATTCGTTGCGCTTTAAAACATAAATAGATAAAAGTAGATACAAAACAACTTGCAACCAAAGAATTCCATACTGAACCAAGACACCGTTAAATTCTGCACCCATTTGATTTAGTTTTAAAAACCCTTGCATCGCTGGAGTACTTGGGAAAAATAGTGAGAGGTAAGTGATCCACTCAGGAATTGCTTCTTTTGGCCATATAAATCCTGCGCTAAAGATAAGTGGAATTGAAGTTAAAAGAACGATAGGTGTGGCACTCTCTTGATTTTTTAAAAGTCCGCCAAAAAAAGTTCCTAAAAATATAGTAGAAAGCAAAAATGGGGTGCCAAATTTTATGATGTCATAAGCAGAGGCAAGATGAGGTAAGCTAAAAAACTCAAAAACAAAACCAAGATAAAAGAGCATGTGAGTGAAAAATAGTGTTCCAAAGATAAGAACACGGGAGCTTAGCTTCATCCAGATTGGTACATCGTATTTTTCTTTTCTCTCATTATAAAATCCTCCAAGAATTCCAAGTCCAACAAGCATGGTTTGTTGTAAGATAAGTATAAAAACAGCGGGGACTACATAGTGAGTATAACTCATATTGGGGTTAAATAGATTTATTGTTTGTAAAGAGTAGCTTGTGTACTGTTTTTTTGCAGCACTTAAAGGGGTATTTTTTACTAGTAGATTTGATACTTTTATATTGGCTGATTGGGTTAATATACTTTTGATGGCTCCCTCAACTACACTTCCATAAATCAAAAAGTAATTTGCATCAGCGCCTATGGCAATAGTAGGGCTTACATGTAAAGATACATCTCTTTTAAAGTGTGCAGGGATGATGACTATGCCTCTTACTTTGCCTTCTATAAGAGCATTTTTCGCGTTGTTTGGACTTGTGTCTTGTCTTACTATGTTGAGTTGGGGAGTTGCATTTAAAGAGAAGATGAGTTTTTTTGAAAGCTCACTTTTGTCTAAATCAACAACGCTAATTTTTAATGTTTTTACGATTTCATTTGCGTAAGGTTGAGGATAAAAAAATGAGTACAAAAGAACTCCACCAATAATGGTTAGAACAATCGGTATATTTGTAAAAATATTTTTAAATTCAAACTTTAAAACTTCAAAAAAGCTCATAATACTCTCCAAATTTTAAAGTAGACAAATACCCAAAGAGGAAGAAAATAGAGCAAATTAATCAAAAGTGGAAGCATGTCTAAAGCAGATGAGCCATAACTTGCTTGAGAAATTTGTAGTTTTAGATAATGGCTTACAGGCAAGATATTATGCCAAAAAAATGCAAACTCAGGCATACTACTTGCAGGAAAAGTTATACCTAAAAAAGCAAATGCAGGAGCAGTATATAAAGCAGCTAAACTTAAAGCCCTAGTGGTATGAAAGTTGAGTGTAAAAAAACTAAGCCCAACACCTTGATAAGCTAAAATCATAAGAAACATAGCAAAAAACACAAGGGCAAATGAGCCCTGAAATTCCCAAGGCTCAACTCCGTACATGTAAAGAAGATAAACAACTCCCCAAGTAAAATAGACAATCGTATATGGCAGAGTTTTACCTATAAGAGGAGCTAAAATATTTCCTTTTTTAAAGAACACATTTTGCTTTTTTTCTTTAAATGACTTTCCAAAAGATAAGATGATAGAAACTACTACTAGTATTTGTAATATTGTTGGAAGTATGGCGGAAACTAAAAATAAAAAGTAATTTTGATAAGTATTGAAAAAAGGCGTTATTTGAGTTTTTATGGGTGCTGTCGCATTTAATGCTGTTTCTTGTTGCCCATTTGTTTTAAGATTTGATACAAAATCAATCTTCGCTGAACTTTGCGATATTGTTGTGCTTAAAGCCGAGTTTATCATCTTCCCTATCAAAAGATATTGTGTATTTACAAAAGCGCTAATGAGAGGCTGCTTTTTTTGTAAAACATCTCTTTCAAAATGATTTGGGATATATACAGTTGCGTATGTTTGTCCTTCTTTTATATTTTTAGCTGCTTGCTTTGAGTCTTGGAAAATTTGGCTTACATGTAGAGATGGGTTTGCTTTTATTTGCATTATTATTTGTCGTGAGAGATTGGATCTGTCGTTATCGACGATACTTATAGGAAGATTTCTTGCAACTCCTTGGTGAAATATAGATATAGCTAAGATAAAACTTACTAATGGTACCCAAGTAAGTAAAGAGAAAAGAAAAAAAGAGTTTTTTATTTCCTCGATTTCTAATCGAAACGCTCGGAACATTTTACTATTTCCTTTGCAAAGAGCGAAGCCCTTTACAAATTCCTTGCACTGAAGCTTTTCCATTGGAAAGAAAGAATTTTAGTTGCGTAGTATTTATCATAATTCTAAAAGAACACTCATGCCAACTCTGATGTCTTTTATGGGTTTGAGTGGACGCATATGTACTTCAAAGCTTTTCATATCGAAACCTTTACCTGCTTGTGGGGCTTTCCATGTTGCATAGCTTCCCATAACTGAGATAAATGTCACTTCAAATTCATAAGTTTTCTCACTTACTCCAGGTATTTTGACACTAAACTTTTTGCCTTTTTTAAAGTTTGGAAGAAGGTCTTCTCTTATAGTAAATCTAGCCCAAGAGTCACTGATATCTGTGAGAGTAACTACAGGAAATCCTGTTGGAGCAAGTTCTCCTTCGTGAATTAAAACGGCAGTAACTTCACCATTGTGAAATGAGAAAAGATTAAGCTCTTTTATGTAGGCTTGAACTTCGTCAATTTTTCCTGCGTACACTTGTTCTTTTGCAGTTGCAGCATTTTTATCTTCACTTCTTGCCCCTTCTTTTGCCATGATATAAAGTTGTTTTGCTGCGTTTGTTGTGTATTTTGATGCTTTGTATTTTGTGTATGTTTCATCATGTTTTTGTTCGGAGAGAACACCTTCATCATAAAGTTTTTTTACTCTTTGATATGTTGTTTTCATAAGGTCTTCGGCAGCTTGTGCTTTTTGGTATTGGTTAAACGAAGCTTCTATTTCTTCTTTTCTTGCGCCACTATCAGCTTTGTTTTTAACAGCTTCTGCGGCATTTTTAGAAGCTTGTGCCTGTTTTAGTTTCGCTCGAACTTCATCAGAGTTAATTACAAAGATTAAATCACCAACTTTAACACTATCACCTTTTTTAACTGCTATTTGACTAACTCTTCCAGCCACTTTTGATGAAATATTATAAGTTTGTGCATCTATTTCACCTTGTAAACTTAATGGTTTTGGTTGATACGCTTCATAAAAAGTAGTTCCTACCCAAATAATAAGTCCGATGATGAGTGCTGAAATAATAAGTAGTATTTTATTCATTTATTTTTATTCCTATTGCGTTTTTTTCTAATTCAAAAAAGAGCTCTCTTTGACCACTTAAAACGGCAAGTTGTGAAATCTTTTGAACGAAATTGTATATTGCATTGAGTCTTTTTGTTTTTGCTCCAGTTAAAAAAGTTTGAGCATCTACTACATCAATCGAGGTTGCAAGACCTTCTGAAAAAGCCAACTCTCTTAAGCGTAAGTTTTCTTTAGCCAAAGCCAATGAAGAGCTTAAATCTTCATATTCATTTTTATATTGCAACATCTCTTTATATGTTCTTTCTACAAGCAGAGTCAAATCTTTTTGAGCTTGTTTTAGTGTATGTGAGAGTCTATTTTTTAACATCTTTGCTGCTGCTATTTTTTCATTTCTTCCAGAACGAGAAAGAAACTTGTACTTAACTCCAACCCCTGCAATCCAATCTAGTGTATCATCAAGACTTGCTGAATTGTCTTTGTGTAAAGCATAATTTCCAAAAGCATAAAAAGTAGGGTAGTACTCTGCTTGTTCTATGATTATCATAGAATCATTTTGTTTTTGTTTTGATTTTATGATATCAAGTCCAGCATAATTTTTTAGCGTATTATCTTTATAATAGTCTTCATTTTTTAAATAACTATCAATAAACAGACGAGAACTTGGTAAATCTTGTGCATCTAGCATATCAAATAGAGCAAGTTTTGTTATCTCATGGTCATGTAAAGCTTTTGTTGTATCAATCTTTGCAGAGTCCAGTTTTACTTGTGCATTTAATAATTCTATTGTTGCTATTTGTCCTTGATCTTTTAATTTTTTAGCATTTTCATAGTGAAGTTTTAGTGCTTTTTGTGCTTCTTTTCTTGTGTCTAAAAGTTCTTTACTCATAACAACACCATAATAAACTTTTACAAGTTTTATAAAAGCTTTATCCTTGTCTAATTTCATTTGAGCTTTGTTTTCAATCTCTAGTTGTGAGTAAATGTGCTGAGTAGCATCTATCTTTCCCCCAGTGTAAAGAGGCCATAAAAGAGTTAGTTTTGCAGTGAAAACATCACGGTCAGATATAAGGATAGATTTTGGAATACCTAATGGCGTTAAGTCTATGTTTAATTCTTTATCAAGTTTAGTATAAGTAGCATCTAAACTAATCTCAGGAAGATACATAGATTTTGCTGACTCTTTGAGTAGTCTAGCTCGCTCCACTTCTGAAGACGATGCTTTTATACTTTCGTTTACATGTAAGACTTTTTGCCAAGCATCTTTTATGTTGATATCAGCATTGAGTAAAGAAATAAATACAAATAATAAGTAAATTTTTTTCATCAAATCATTTGACCTTTAGGCATGCTTTCAACATAAAGAGATTGACTTGGAAATGCAAAACTGGCTCCATTTTGTTGCACAATTTTCATCATTTTTAAGTTTACATCTTCTCTGGCTTTTAGATATTCTGCCCATACAGTAGTCGTTGTAAAAAAGTAACAAAATATGCTTAGAGAACTGCTTTCAAACTCATCAAAATTAATCATGATACTATCTTGATGCACATCTTTATGGTTTTTGAGCATTTCTCTTAATTCTTTTAAAATTGTTTCCATCTGTATTGCTGTTGTAGAGTAAGTTAAACCCAATCTCATTTTAATTCTTCTTTTACCCATGCGTGACCAGTTTGTTATGGCTGTATTTGCTATGACTGCATTTGGGACATTCACTAAGGCTTGTGCAAAAGTTCTAACTTTTGTAGAACGGATTCCTATCTCTTCAACTGTACCTTCAACATTTGGTGTAAGTATCCAATCACCAATTTTAAATGGACGGTCTGTAAAAATCACGAGTGAACCAAAAAGGTTTGCAGCCGTATCTTTAGCAGCGAGTGCAAAAGCCATACCGACAAGTCCTAAAGATGCTATAAAAGCACTGACATTGATTCCCCACTCATCAAGTATACTCATGAGACCAACGATGACGATAATGATTCTTAAAGTTTTAATGATGAAGTTTTCTATATCGGCACTGAGTTCTTTGCCAAATTGCTTTGAAAACTTTTTTACAATGTTTGATGATTTATCTAAGGCTTTATAAAAAATCAAAAATAAGATAAAAATTATAAATGACTTTATCATGGAATTTAAGAAAGACTCAATTCCTGAAATACCTAGCCACTCTTTTGCTAGAAAAAAACCAAGTAATAAAAAAGATAATTTTAACGGAGTTTCTAAAACTTCTAACAAATCATCATCCATTGTTGTTTTAGTTTTTTGTGTAAAACTTTTTAACATTACTAAAACTGTTTTACTGAAGATAGTCTTGAGCAAAAATGATACGGAAACAATTACTATGCTTATGATAATGTCGATTACTTTTAGACCAAATATAGTATACGCTAAATAACTTTCCATAAATTCCCTTCTTTATAAAGATAAACGAAGTTTAACACAATTTTCTATATAATAGAATATATTTACATAAGGAAATGACTGTGAGTCATATAATTTTACTATTTTTTTTTGTAACTTCTGTTTTTGCTACTGACATAACTGCAAAATATAAAGTTTCCTTTGGGATATTTGGAGAGATTGGAATAGCAAAAACTACTTTACATATAGAAAAGCAAAAATATGAGATTACAGTTCATGCAAAAACAACAGGTTTGGCAAATTTTTTGAGTGGTGAGAGAGAAGAGTGGTATGAAAGCTCTGGAAAAGTAGATGCAAAAGAAATCCTTATACCTGCATTTTATCAAAAAACTGTTCAAAGGTACTCTAGTAGTGATGGTAAAACCGTACTTAAAAAAGATATAAAAAAATATATATTTAGCCATGAAAAAAAAGAATTATATATAGAGCATACGAAGATAAAAGGGAAAATCAAAACATTTGAAAAAAAAGATGGAGATTATTATGCTCCGAATGACTTATTGTCTTTATTTTTTAATTTCAAAAAAATGCTACCTAGCTTAGAAGTAACTTCAGATTCAAAGTTTTATGCAGTCGGTGCAAATAAAACAGATGGTCGTATAGATGTAAAGCCTTTATATGTAAAGGATGAATTTGATTGGAAAACTGGCCATTTGATGAAAGTCATCGTAAATGACAAAATCTTCGCAAGTAAAAAAGGAGAACTTTTAATCAACTTAAGAGATGATGGATTGTGCCAACAAGCGATACTCCAAGATGTGATATTTTTTGGAGATATAAGAGGAGAGATGATTGATTAGAGATATAAATATAGGTGTGTGGTATATGCTCTTTGCCTCATTTTGTTTTGCAATTATGGGGGCACTCGCTAAAGAACTTAGTACACAGATGGATTCCCTAGAAGTTGTGTTTTTTAGAAATATTATAGGTGTGATACTCATAGGAATCTCTTTTTTGAAGATGCCAGTGAATCAAGTTGGTGGTAAACCATTTTTACTTTTTTTTCGAGGACTTATGGGGTTTATGGCATTGGTGGCCTTTTTTTATAATATAGCACATATTTCGCTTGCAGATGCTATGACATTTTCGAGGACTTCACCTATGTTTACTGCACTTCTTGCTTTTTGGTTTTTAAAAGAGAAGATAGGAAAGAAAGAAGTTCTTGCTCTTATAGTTGGATTTATAGGTATAATCTTTATCATGAAACCAAATGGGTTACAACTTGACTTGACAGATATCTTGGGTCTGCTTAGTGGTATAGGGGCTGCTTTGGCATACACGAGTGTAAAAGAACTAAAAAAATATTACGATACAAGAGTGATAGTTATGTCATTTATGCTTACAGGGACTATTGGACCACTTCTTCTTATGGTTTTCAATGATTTTTTACATGTAGAGTTTTTAAAAGCTAGTTTTGTGTTGCCTGATTTAAAAATGTGGATTTATATTGCAGGTTTAGGTGCAAGTGCAACAGTAGCTCAAATATATATGACAAAAGCTTATGGGATCGCAAAAGCAGGTATAGTTGGAGCTGTAAGTTATGCAAATATACTCTTTTCTCTTCTTCTTGGAGTGATGTTAGGAGATGCTTTACCTGATTTATTAGGAGCGTTTGGAATAATATTGGTTATAATTGGTGGGATTTTGGTTGCAAAGGAAAAGGGGTAAATATTAATGTCTCTTTTTAGTATGGTATTATTAATAAATAAATTGACGACTTAAAAAAAGTAAGTATCTATTTGCTATATTAACTAAGTAAGGATAATTCGTATGAAATCAAGACATCTATTATTAATAGTGTTATCTATCTTTTCACTATTTTTATTAAGCTTTTTAAATTATGAGTATACGAATACTGTAAATAAATACCTAGAAGAAAAGATAAATGATTTAAATATCTACTATGACGATAAATTGTATAGTTCCGAAGAATATGTTAATGAAATTTTGAATTCTATGATGCAAGATAATAAAGTTTTAGATATATATAGAAAAATATCTCTTACTACAGATAAAAGCCAATTATTCCAATTACGAAATCAACTCTTTTCTAATTTAGAAGAAAAATATCAAAAAATGAAAAACAAAGGAATACTTCAGCTTCATTTTCATTTGCCAGATGGGACTTCTTTTTTAAGAATGCATAATCCTAATAAATTTGGAGATAATCTTTTGGATTTTCGTTATACAGTCCAAAAAGTAATTAATACTAAAAAAATTGTTGTAGGTTTTGAATTGGGAAAATATTTTGAAGGATTTAGATATATATTCCCTATATTTGATAATCAAAAATATTTAGGTAGTGTAGAACTTTCTCTTTCTAGTCAAAAATTTATAAGTAATATGAACAAATACCTAAAAGGTAATTTTGTAATGATTCTAAAAAAGAGTTATGCTGATAGTATAATCGAAAAAGAGATAATAAAAAAGAATTTCCATACAACATGTTTTTCTAATAAATATTATATGAACAATATGATACATGATAGTAAAAAGTTAAATAGAGATGTGATCAAAAGTGCAAAAGAAAAGTACATAAATAAACTCGAAGAGGGAAAAACATTTGCTGTTTATAATATTGAGCTTTTCAAGGGGAGTTATATATTTGTTTTTAAAAGTTTGGTTAATTTTAAAAATGAACATATAGGTTACAGTATGCAAATACTCAAAGACAATACTATTCAAAGTATTTTAATTGATACTTTTATCAAACTTATTCTTATGATTATGGCATACATATTGATTGTTTACTTTTATAAAAAAAATCAAAAATCTGAAAACTTTTTAAAGCAATTTAAGAATTTCGTTGATCGGACAACTTTGGTATCAAAAACAGATTTAAATGGAAAAATCAACTATGTTAATGAAGAGTTTGTTAAAGTAGCAGGATACAGTAGAGAAGAGCTTATGGGAAAGCCTCATAATATAGTACGAGATCCTACAGTACCAAAAAGAATTTTTAAAAACCTCTGGGAAACTTTGAAAAAAGGCAAGGTTTGGAAAGGAAAGATTTCAAATAGAAGAAAAGATGGGACATTGTATAGTGTTGATGCAAAAATATTTCCCATATTCAATGAAAAAAATGAAGTTGTAGAATATATTAGCTTACGCCATGATATAACAGAATTAGAAGCATATAAAAAGGTGCTTGAAAAGAGACTCGATAGTTCAGAAAAAAGTTTGGAAAACAATATATCCCTTGTAAAACAGTATCAAGATGCAATAGAAAGTGCTTCAGCTTTTATGCGTATAAATTTAGATGGTGTTATAACTTATGTTAATGAAACTATGCTTGAAATAAGTAAAATGCAAAAAGAGGAGATAACTGATATATCCATTGTTGAATTGGGGCTTGTTTCAAAGCAGACTTTTGAAGACATAAAGGAAAAGTTACTAGCAAAAGAGAAGTGGAGTGGTGTTATTGAGTGTAAACATGATCGAAAAAAAAGTTGCTATATTGATGCTGTTTTTTCTCCAATTTTGCAAAATAACAGTGTTGTTGAGTTTATATGTATAAGTCACGATGTAACTCCTATTTATGATTTATATACAGAGATAGAGAATACTCAAAAAGAGGTTGTTTTTACTATGGGTGCTATTGGAGAGTCTCGTTCAAAAGAGACTGGGCACCATGTTAAAAGAGTGGCAGAATACTCTTTGGTGCTAGCGCAGTTAGCAGGACTAAAACAAAAAGAGTGTGAATTACTTAGGCAAGCTAGTCCTATGCATGATATAGGGAAAGTAGGTATTCCAGATAGTATATTACATAAACCAGGTAAGCTTGACGAAAAAGAGTGGAAAATTATGAAAACTCACTCTAAACTGGGGTATAACATGCTAAAGCATTCTCAAAGAGATATATTAAAAACAGCTGCTATTGTTGCTCACGAACACCATGAAAAGTGGAATGGGAAGGGATATCCTAAAGGATTAGCAGGAGAAAAAATTCATATTTATGGAAGAATTACTGCCATAGCAGATGTTTTTGATGCATTGGGTTCTGATAGATGTTATAAAAAAGCATGGAAATTAGATAAAATAATAGAGCTATTTCAAGAAGAGCGAGGACAATCATTTGATCCTAATTTAGTAGACTTATTTTTAGGTAATATTGAAAAATTTCTTGAAATAAGATCTAAATATATAGATGTAATAGAAGATGATTCTGAATAGATATTCTAAATTTTGATTTACTAAATATTATGTGAGTATTTGGTATAATCAAGATAATTAATAAATTAGGATGTATAATGATTTTAATAGCAGGACCTTGTGTTATTGAAAGTAGAGATAATTTATTTTCAGTAGCAGAAAAATTGGTTAAATACCATGAAGATAAAAGTATAGATTTTTATTTTAAGTCTAGTTTTGATAAAGCAAATAGAACAAGTTTGGATAGTTTTAGAGGCCCAGGAATTGATGAGGGTTTAAAGTTGCTTGATGAGGTTAGAAAAGAGTTTGGTTATAAGCTTTTGACTGATATACATGTACCAGACCAAGCAAAATCGGTGGCTGAAGTTGTAGACGTTCTTCAAATCCCTGCTTTTTTGTGTCGCCAAACTGATTTGTTAGTGGAAGCTGCAAAAACAGATGCAGTAGTAAATATCAAAAAAGGTCAATTCTTAAATCCAGCAGATATGAGATATTCAGTTAAAAAAGTACTAGAAACCCGTGGCGTGATGGAAGAAGGGAAAGAAGTAGCTCGTGCTAATAAAGTGTGGTTAACTGAGCGAGGAAGTACTTTTGGTTATGGAAACTTAGTTGTGGATATGAGAAGTTTTATGATAATGAGTGAATTTGCACCAGTAGTTTTTGATGCTACACACTCTGTGCAGATGCCAGGAATGGCAGGAGGAAGTAGTGGTGGAAAAAGAGAATTTGTAGGACCACTCTCAAGAGGAGCTGCTGCCATTGGTGTGGATGGATTTTTCTTTGAAACACATGATAATCCTTGTGAAGCACTTTGTGATGGACCAAATATGCTTGATTTGGTATCTTTAGGTAAAACGATAGAAGATATAAAAGCTATACAAAATAGTTTGAAATAAAATATAGTATAATATAAAAATAAATTAAAATTAGAGGATACAATATGAACATAATAGAAGGTCAACTTGCACTAGATGGAAGTGAAAAAATAGCGATAATAAATGCAAGATTTAACCATATTATTACGGATAGGTTAGTTGAAGGTGCAAAGGATTCATTTTTGCGTCATGGTGGTAATGAAAAGAATTTGGATTTGATTTTAGTTCCAGGTGCTTTTGAGATACCTTTAGCTTTAGATAAAGTTTTAGCAAGTGGTAAATATGATGCCGTTTGTTGTGTTGGTGCAGTTATTCGTGGGAGTACTCCTCATTTTGATTATGTATCTGCTGAGGCAACAAAAGGTGTTGCAAGTTGTGCATTAAAATACCATATGCCAGTAGTTTTTGGTGTTCTTACAACTGATACAATTGAGCAAGCTATTGAGAGAGCAGGAAGTAAAGCAGGAAATAAAGGCTTTGAGGTTATGACAGGACTTATCGAGATGGTAAGTTTATATAAAGGACTATAATGGCAACAAGACATCAGGTAAGAGAGACTATTGTAGGACTTTTATATGCAAGCGATATCGGGAATGATGGAATCGATAAGTTTGCAGATGAACTTTTTGAAGAGAAAAAAATAAGAAACAATCAGCTTGAATTTGCGAGAGAACTGTATAATGGTATAAAAATCAATCTTGAAAGTGTTGATGAAGTAATTAATACTTATTTAAAAGAGTGGAATTTAAGTGAGATAGGCAATATCGAAAGAGCAATATTAAGACTTGCTACTTATGAGATTTTACATAGTGAACTTGATGATGCAGTTATCATCAATGAAGCAATTGAGTTAGCAAAAAAGTTGTGCAATGACACAAGTCCAAAGTTTATTAATGGCGTTTTAGATGCTATTATGAAGAATAAAGAAGATATATAATGAAACTGTGCGTAGCTTTAGACTTACCAAATGCTAAAGAAAATTTAGATTTAGCGAAGCTTTTAAAGAGTGAGGATGTTTGGCTAAAAGTAGGGTTGCGCTCATACATTAGAGATGGACAAGCTCTTTTAGAAGAACTTAAGTCTATAAATCCAAATTTTAAATTGTTTTTAGATTTAAAAGTTCATGACATACCAAACACGATGGCAGATGCAGCAGAGTCTATGGCTGGGCTTGAAGTTGATATGTTTAATGTTCATGCTTCGAGTGGTAAGAAAGCTATGAGTATGGTTATGGATAGGCTTAGTGGCATGGAAAAACCACCATTGGTTTTAGCTGTGACTGCGCTGACTAGTTTTGATGAGCCTTCATTTCAAGCAGTATATAATGAGAACATAGATAAAAAAGCTTCACAATTTGCTAAAGATGCATATGAAAGTGGGCTTAATGGTGTAGTTTGTTCAGTTTTTGAAAGTAATCTGATAAAAAGTAGCACGACACAAAATTTTTTGACATTGACTCCAGGGATTCGTCCTTTTGGAGAGAGTGTTGGAGATCAGCAGAGAGTTGCTGATTTGAAGACTGCAAAACAAGAAAAATCTGACTTTATAGTAGTAGGTCGTCCGATTTACCAATCTACAGATCCACTGGGGATTACAAAAAAAATCTTAGAAAATATTTAGGAGATTAATATGAAAAAATTGACAATTGTTTTAGGGTTTATAATAGTTGCTTTAGTTATCTTTATAGCAACAATGGATTTAAATCAGTATAAGCCAAAGATAGAACAAGCTGTAAAAGATGCTTCTGGATATGATTTAAAAATCAATGGCGATATATCGACTTCATTTTCTCCTATTGGGATTAGTATTGCTGATGTAAATTTGGCTGTTCCAGATAAAAAAGAGTTTGCATCGTTTAAGAGTTTTGATGTTGCTTTAGAACTTATGCCACTTTTAAAACAAGAAGTAAAAGTAAACTATGTTGTTTTATCAAATCTAAACTTGAGCATAGAAAAGATGAAAAATGGTAAATTTAATTTTGATGTAGATATACCAAAAGAGAGTACTAAAAAAGATGCTAAACCTGCTGAAAACTCAAAAGAAGAAGCATCAAAACTGCCTTTGGTAAATGTTACAGAAGTAAGACTTAATAAAGCAAATATAACTTATGTTGATCATGCAACAGATGCTAAAGCAAGTGTGCAAAATATAGATGTAACTATAAATGACATTAGCTTGGATTCTACAAAAGAGAAACTAAAACAAATCGCTTTAAGAGGTGTTGTAGGGATCGAAAAGATACAGTACAAAAAATACAATATATATGATACCACGCTAAACTTTGATTTAAAAGATGCAGTAGCAAATCTCAATAGTATGAAATATACTATATTTGATTCAAAAGCAACTGCAAAAGCTACAGTAGATATGAGTGGTAAGTTACCTAGCGTTTCTATCGAGGAGATTATTCCTAATCTAAAATTGGAGAATTTTTCTAAAGAAATACTAGAAAAAGATTTGCTACAAGGGGTTGTTAATTCAGTAGCAAAATTATCTTTTGTTGGAGCAGATGAGTTGAGTGTAAGAAAAACACTTAAGGGAGGTATTTTATTTGATGGACAAAAAGTTGGAATAAAGGGTTACGATTTAGACAAGATAGTAAAAAGCTATAATGATCTTAAAAGTGGAGATTTGAAAAAAACAGGAATTTCATTTTTAAGTAATGCTTTAGAAAATAGTTCGAAAGGAAAGGGTGCATTTGATGATCTCAAAGGTGGAACTACAGCTGTTGAGCATTTACATGTAAAGGTTGACATATCAAATAAGCTAGCAACACTAAGTGATGTTGCACTTTCTACGCTCGATAATAGAGTAGCTATAAAAGGAAAGATAAATATAGTTGATGAAAGTATGCAAGGTGTAAAAGTTGCAATCTTGGATAAAAAAGGATGTGCTACATTTTCACAAGGCATAGAAGGAACACTTTCAAAGCCAATAGGAAAAAGTACAACAACTAGTAATGTATCTGTAGAACAAGTTGAAGAAGTGGTCAACATGGTATCTTCACTTTTTGGAAAAAAGAAAAAAGAAGAGCCTAAAAAGAAAAGTAACGAACAGTGCGAAATTTTTTATGAAGGTATTGTGAAGTAATGAAGGAATGAAGGAATAATTTTTGCTTTTTTTGGTGTACTTAATCAAAAGGAGTGCTCATGATGTTACTAGGTAAAGTTGAAATGATAGTGATGCTAAAAGAAAAGATTGAAAAAACAGAGTCTTCTAGCAAAGCTAAAGCAAAAAAACTCAGAAAACTTCTTGAGAAGCTTACAAAAAGTCCTGATGTAAGTTATATATAAAAATAGCCTGCTTAAAACATAGTCTTTAAGCAGGTTATTATTTTTTAATGGTATAATTTCGGTCTACTTTTTAAGTATACGGACAGATGGGTGAGCTGGCTGAAACCACATCCCTGCTAAGGATGCGTAGGAGTAATCCTACCGAGAGTTCGAATCTCTCTCTGTCCGCCATTATACTTACAAACCCCCATAAATAGACTTTTTTGTAGAACCTATGCTAATAATGACTTCATAGAAACTTAGAAAAATTAAGTCCTATCGAATATTTAAAAAAGTATAATTTAATAAAGTATGATTCCCACTTAATCACTATAGTTTAAGGAAAATCTTATAGCACTACTAGGAAGATGATGAAAATTATATGTAAATTAATTGTTTTTATTATTGTTATCTTTCAGTCTTTATATGCATTTAATCTTGATTTTACAGAAGAAGAAATAAATTGGATCAAAGCCCATCCCACTATTACCTTTGCTGTTTCATCGGATTATCTTCCACATTCATTTGTCGATAAAGATGGAATAGTAAAAGGTATTCAAATTGATTACATTGATCTTATAGCAAAAAAAACGGGAATCCAAATTCGTAAAGAACCTGGTACTTGGCCAAAAACATTAGAAAGTGCAATGGCACATGCAGTAGATGGTATTGCTGATTTGGCTAAACGAAAAGAGAGAGAAAAAGTACTAAATTTTACAGAAGTATATTTAAAAGCTCCTTTTGCTTTAATCACTACAGACGATCAGGCGGATATTCAAGACCTCAAGCAGTACTGTGGGAAAAAGGTTGGAGTTACCTTTAAAACTTCTGCTGCAAAGTTTTTACAAAAAGAGTATCCTTGTATTGAATTGGTCGATGCAAATACAGAAAATATGCTTGAAAAACTTTTTAAAAAAGAGATAAATGCATTTTTTGAGCGATATGAGGTTTATTTATTTAATAATAAGAAAGCACTTTTGTATGGAATGAAAGTCATTTTTTTTAAGTTTATTCCTCCATCTGGTTTTTCAAGGATTGGTGTTCGCAATGATGAACCATTGTTACTGAGTATCTTAAATAAAGCCATTAATTCTATTACTTTTGAAGAACAAAATACAATCACTACTAAATGGGTAAATTCTTCTTTCCCTAAATTTTCAGATTATAATAATATTGATTTTACAATAAAAGAAAAAAACTATCTCGCTTCAAAACAAAAAATTACGATGTGTGTCAATCCTGATGCTCTTCCTTTTGAAGAAATTGATGAACAAGGTAATCATAAAGGAATTAGTTCAGATATTATAAAAATTATCTCTCAAAATATTGATAAGCGTATTGAATTGGTTTCAACTTCATCTTGGGCACAGACTCAAGAAAAGTTTAAAAATCGAGAATGTGAGATATTACCTATTGTGATTAATACACAAAATCGTCAGCAAATAATGCACTTTACTGATCCATATATTAGTGAGCCTACAGTTGTTGTAACTAAGCAGGATAAGTTTTTTATAAAGGACAGTAATTCACTCAAAGGTAAAAAAATAGGTGTTGTTGAAGGATATGCTTTCATTGAAATTTTAAAGCAAAAACACCCTGAAATTAAGATTATTAATGTAAAAAATATATTAAATGGTTTTAAAATGCTTCAAGATGATGAACTTTTTGGTTATGTAGATACATTATCAGCTATAGCCTATACTATACAAAAAAATGCTCTATTAGATTTAAAAATAGCTGGTAGATTAGAGTTTGATGTTATATTAAGTATGGCAATTCAAAAAGATAATTTACTCTTATCCTCTATTATGCAAAAAGCATTAGATAACATAGAAAAAGCGCAGATTGATTCTATTATTGGTAAATGGATATCGATAAAAATAGAGCAGTCGTTTGATTATCAAATACTGAGTTATGTAGTCATAGGTTTTTTGATTATTATATTTTTTATCCTTTATAGGCATTTTAGCCTGAAAAAGATGAATAGGCAACTTGAAAAACTCTCCATAACAGATAATTTAACAAAACTTTATAATAGAAACAAGCTTGATGAAGTACTTTTCTTAGAGGTAAATAAGGCCAATAGATTTTCGTACTCGTTTGGTATTATTATTATTGATATAGACTTATTTAAAAGCATCAATGACACTCATGGCCACCTTCAAGGAGATATTTTTCTTAAAGAAATTTCTCAGATATTAAAAAAGTATACTAGAAAAACTGATATTGTGGGAAGATGGGGTGGTGAAGAGTTTATGATTATAAGTTCTGATACAGATATGAGAAAAATAAAACTTTTTGCCGAAAAAATAAAAGAAGAGATATCTAGCTATTCATTTTCTCTAGGTACTCAACAAACAGCAAGTTTTGGAGCATCTATATATCAAAAAAATGAAAGTGTCGATGAAATGATGAAAAGGGCTGATGAAGCACTTTATGAAGCCAAAAGAGGTGGAAGAAATAGAGTCTGTTTTAAATAGATAAATTTTATTTATGACCTGAATAGACGATTTTTTCATAATTATGGGAACTTCAACCAAAAAGTATTATTATTTTAAAGTACAAAATATATATAACAATATATTAAGGATAGATACAATATAAAAAAACTTTATCAAATTATTATTTGTTAATAGCATTTATTTTGATTATTACTGTGGTTATTACTACAATTTTTTACTCAATGCAGTTTATGATTTTAAACTTTAGTACGCAAGAATTAGCTTTAATAATAGAGCAAATTGGTGTTGCAAATAAGATAAGCTATATAAATATTTTGAAGTTCATAACTATGAAGGTGGAAAAAAGTTTGCCACTCTAGTTGTCAGTCCAAATTTAAAGCTTAACGATAAAAAATTTATAGATTCTAATACAATGGATATAGAAGGAAAAAAAATATAGAGGGGAGGGTTTAGACCTAATCAACAAATATGGGGAAGGGTATGTAACATATAAATATAGAAAACTAGATTCGAATGAAATCTCAGAAAAACTTTCCTATGTTAAAAAAATGAATCAATGGGACTGGGTACTATCCACTGGGGTACATCTTGATAAACCTGATATCATAGTGGAAAAAAATCTTCAAAAACTTGAAAAAATTCAAAAAAATAATCAACATAAAACTTGGGGTTTCTTTTTTATTTTATTTCTTGTTCTTAGTCTATTTTCTATTTTTACTTCTCGTAAAATTTCTTTTGAGACAGGAAAAATCACACAGTTTTTTAAGAGAGCTGCATTTGATAAAGAAAAAATTGATGTTGAAATTTTTCACATTGATGACTTTAAATCTTTAGCTCTTTATGCAAATGAAATGATAAGAAGTATTCATGACAAACAAGATAAACTAAAAGTATTAAATAATTCACTCGAAGATAGTGTAGCAGCAAAGACTAAAGAGCTTGAACAACTTAATAGTTATCTAAAAGAGAAGAATAGACAACTTGAAATAAGTTTTTATACAGATAATTTAACAAAACTTCATAATCGAAATCAGTTTTTAATGGATATAGATAATAATGAAGATTTGAGTGTTGCTATTTTTGATATCGATGGATTTAAAAACATCAATGATTTTTATGGTACAAAAACGGGAGATAATCTTCTTATTTCTATTGGAAATATTTTAAATAATTTTGCGAAAGAAAAAGAAGCAAAAGCTTACAGATTGAGTTCTGATGAGTTTATAATCTTTTGTTTCAATAAAAATGAAAAAGTTTTTTTCAAATATATTAAAGATGTTGCAGAAAAAATTTCGCAAGAGGTCTTTTTTGATGATAGTGAAAAAATAAAACTTAATGTAAGTTTGACATATGCTTTTGCAAGCTCAGACTCCAATATTTTAGAAAAAGTAGATTTAGTTCTTAATTATGCAAAAAAAATAACTTTCCTTTGCTATTTTCATCGAAAATAACCCCTATATGAATACACATAAACACAATATATACTAGAGAGATAAAATTCACTGGTCGATAGAAAACTCGCTTGTTGTACCATATTTTCAACCTATTGTAAATATTAAAGATCCCAAGCAAAAGAAATACGAAGTTTTAATGCGTATAGTTGATGGTAAAGAAATTATCACACCTTTTATGTTTTTAGAGGTGGCTAAAGAGACGAAATAGTATCCAATGCTTACAAAAATTATGATAGAAAAGTCATTTGAATACTTTTCAAAAAATGACTATGATTTTTCGCTCAATATTTCTATTTTAGATGTCCAAAATGAAGCTACTGTCGCTTATATAAAACAGATGATAGACAGATATGATATTGAAGATAGACTTCTTTTTGAAATATTAGAGTCTGAAGATATGAGAAATTTAGGGGTAAAATTCGCTATCGATGATTTTGGAAGCGGATATGCCAATTTTGGGTTTCTTTTGAAAATGAGTCCAAAATATCTAAAAATTGATGGAGACTTAGTCAAAGAGATAACAAAAAATGAAAAGTCTTACAATATAGTAAAAACTATCATATCCTTTTCAAAGCAGATAGATTTGATTGTTATAGCAGAATTTGTAGAAAATAAAGAGATAAAAAAAGTCTTAGATGACCTTGGAGTAATCTATATGCAAGGTTATTATTTTTCAATTCCACAAGTAGATGTATAGGCTGCCGAATTTTATAATAAAAAGCTGCAGCCACAGTTTTTAGCCTTAGTCAGTTTTGTACTGGGGTTCTATTAGATTTGTATATAGTGTTTTTAGTGCAACATCAGAAATATTTTGAGGCACTCCTATATGAAATGATATTTTAGATGGACTCATATCAAAAAGATCAAAAGATATATGGTTTTGTTTTAACGCATTTATAGCATCAACAATCGCAAATGTGTTTTCTTTTATTCCAATACCAACAATCGTTATAATTGCTAAATTATAAGTAACATAGAGATTACCTGTTTTGAGTCGTTTTTCTATTTCTCTTCTTAAGCTATTGATATTGCCTTGCAAATCTTCTTGATCAACTAGTATTGCTATATCATCTTTATCAGTTGGATAGTGGTATGTACCTATTCCAAACTCTCCAAATATTTTTAAAAGTTCAGCAGTAAAACCTATCTCTTCGCTTAGCATATCTTTTTGGATATGTATTGATGCCATATTATCAAGTTTTGCAATACCTATAGTATCTTCCATAGGAACTCGTTCGCTTTGTATTAAAGTTCCTTCGTGATCTGGATTGTTTGTATTGCGTATGTTTATCGGTATTTTGCTTTTTTTACAATTTAACATAGCATTAAAATGGAATACATTAAAGCCTTTTGAACTCAAGAGCCTAAGCTCTTTAAATGTGAGCCTAGGTATAACTTTTGAATCTTTAATAATTCTTGGGTCAACTTCATATACACCATTTGTATCTGTCCAGTTTTCATAAAGATCAGCATCAAGAGCATAAGCTAATTCGCCACCAGTTAAGTCTGAGCCACCTCTACTCATGACTGCTATATCTTTATTTTTTGTTACGCCGTAAAATCCAGGAACTAAATAAATTTCACCATTTTCAAACGAAAATTGTTTTTGTATATTTTCATAAGTTTCTCTTAAAACTTTTCCATTCCTAGACTCTTCACTTAAAATAAAACCAAACTCTTCTGGTAGCATGAGCTTTACATTTATCCCTTGTTGTTTCATAAATTGTTCAATCACTTTTGCATTGTGATGTTCACCTTTTGAGAGATAAAAAGCTTCTTTCTTCTCACCTTTTAATTTTGATTCAAGCAACTCTTTTTTTAAAGGCCCGATTATGATTTTTTTGTCAACCTTAAGGTCTTCGCAAAGTTTTTCATATTTGGTGATAATCGCATCGTAGCTTTGTTTAGCACTCACTTCAATCTTGTGTTCATTAAAGTAGTGTCCATCTGTTGCAAAGTTTAAAAGATGATCTGTAATCTTTTCATCATATTTTTCATCACGCCCTGGTGCAGATACTACAATAACTTTTCTGTCACTATCACTTTTTACAATTGCAACAACTTTTTTAATTTGGGTGGCATCTTTTACAGAACTTCCTCCAAATTTACATACTTTCATAATTCCCTTTCATCATATAACTCTATTATTTTTATTACCTATCATTAGTGTACATTTAAGTAGCACTAATTTTCTAAAGGATAGACTCCATTTTCATCATGATTTTCTGTCCCTTTAATAGGAGGATTAAATACACATATAAGCCTCATATCTTCACTTCCCCCATAGAGGTTGTGGTCATCATGCTTATTAAGTGCATACATAACACCATCATATATTTCATGCACTTTCCCAGAACTTAAATCTTCAATTTTTCCATTTCCTGCAACACAGTAAACTGCTTCTAAGTGATTTTGGTAATGGATATGTGTTTTTGTATTTGCTTTTATGATTGTTTCATGAAAAGAAAAGCCCATATTGTCATCTTTTAAAAGCATTCTTCTACTAACCCACTGTCCTTGATCGGCATGTACCTCTTTTTCACTTCCAATAATATCTTTAATATCTCTTACTATCATCTTTAAAATTCCTCACTTAATTTTTCTTTTTTATCGGCAAATAGTTTATCGACAGCTGTTTCAAATCTTTTTAGTCCCTCTTTTAATGTTTCTTCATCTATGATAAGTGGTGGTAAAAACTTTACAACATGTCCTTCGCTACCACATGTTTCAATGATGAGTTTTTCATCGAAAGCATACTTAGATATTTCACCTGCTATAGATTTGTCACTTTTAAATTCAAGTCCATAAACAAGACCTCTACCTCTTACCTTGATATCGTAATCACTATACTTTTTAGCAATCTTTTCTAAGTGCGTTTTGAGTATTTTTTCTTTATAAAACACTGCATTAGATAAATCATCATTTTGCCAGTAGTTTTCAAGAGATATTTTTGAGGCAACAAAAGCCAAGTTATTTCCTCTAAATGTACCAGTGTGCTCTCCTGATTTCCATTGATCAAGATCAGGTCTTAGAAGTAGTAGTGCCATAGGAAGACCACCACCAATAGACTTCGAAAGTACAACCATGTCTGGATTAATCCCTGCAAATTCAAAAGAGAAAAACTCACCACTTCTACCATTTCCTACTTGAATATCATCTATAATAAGTAAAATATCAAACTCTCTACAGATAGATTCTAACTCTTGAAGCCACTTTGCACTCGCAACATTTATCCCGCCTTCGCCTTGGATGGTTTCAACTATAACAGCTGCAGGTAAGTCAACACCACTACTTCCATCTTCTAAAAATTTTCTAAAATACTCTAGTGTATTTACATCACCAAAGTAACCATCAAATGGCATAAAAGAAGCATTACATCTATTGATGTAGCTTTCATCTCTATATTCATGGTTTGCAGTAACAGCAAGTGATCCTTGTGAAAGTCCATGATATCCATTTGTAAATGTAACAATATTACTTCTTTTTTTGACTAATCTTGCTAATTTTAGAGCTGTCTCAACTGCATTGGTTCCAGTAGGCCCTGTAAATTGAAATTTATACTCAAGATTTCTTGGTTTTAAAATTAAATCTTGA
>Ga0193951_1000160_pt1 | contig 30410 bp, 34 predicted proteins | sample BB_2_MG_FD_140370 | JGI IMG/M metagenome (GOLD analysis project Ga0193951, IMG submission 140370) | Microbial mat bacterial communities from the Broadkill River, Lewes, Delaware, United States - BB_2_MG | ecosystem: Environmental > Aquatic > Freshwater > River > Microbial mats | place: USA...
GTTGTTCTATTGATGACATAATTACGCTTTTGCTTTTGCTTTAACTTTCATTTTTTCTCTTCTTCTCTCAGCCCATGAAATAGCATGTTTGTCTAATTTCACAGTTAAGTAACGCATAAAACGTTCGTCACGTCTAAATTCAACCTCTAAAGGCTCGATAACTTCACCAGACACCTGGTATTCAAATAAGTGATAAAAACCACTTTTTTTGTTTTGAATTGGGTAAGCTAACTTTTTTAGTCCCCAATCTTCTTTTGATACCATCTTAGCTCCTTTAGAAACGAGGAAATCCTCATATTTCTTTACTGTCTCCTTTATCTGATCTTCAGATAAAACGGGATTTAAGATGAAAACAGTTTCATAATGATTCATAATAAATAATTTTGTTTATTGTTAAAACGGCTGCAAAAATACAACTAATTTCTATATTTGACAACGTTTTAAGCCTAAATAATCAAAGGAATTTATCTGATAAATTTAATGTTAAATTCTACGGTTTGTCGGTATTATTTGTTTTTTAACCGAAATTATCGTACTATTGTCGATATCTTAACCTAAAATTAATAATGTTATGACTTTAAACTGTGTAGTTGTTGATGATTCTGCGATTCAGCGCCTTTCTATAGTAAAGTTAATTGAGAATCATTCCTCACTTAACCTTATTGCAGAGTACAGTAGCGCGTTAGAAACAAAAAACGGTCTTAATACCCATAAAGTTGATCTTATCTTCTTAGATATAGAGATGCCTGTATTAAACGGTTTTGAGTTGCTAGATGTGCTCAACAACAAACCCCAAATTATTTTTGTTACCGGCAAAACTGAGTATGCTTTTAAAGCATTTAATTATGATGCCACTGATTATCTTCAGAAACCAATTACTAAAGAACGTTTTAATACGGCCGTAGAAAAAGCCATTGAACAACATAAATTAAAACTTGATTTTAACGAAACTGATGGTGAGCATATCTTTGTAAAAAGTAACCTTAAAAAACGTAAAGTTTACATTAAGGATATTAAATGGATTGAAGCCCTTGGTGATTATGTTAAAGTAGTCACAGAAGAAAACAGCTTAGTTGTATTATCTACAATGAAAGCGTTTGAAAGTGAGTTGCCCGAAGGTAAATTCTTAAGAATCCACAAATCTTATATTGTAAATCTCGATAAGATTGACCGCTTTAACAGTAAAAATGTTGAAGTTGGCGCCTATGAGATTCCATTGAGTCGAAATAAAAAGACCCAATTAGTAGATGCTTTAAATAATATGTAGAATCATTACATTAACATTCAAAACATTACATTATACATTATAAAGAATCCCAAGTACTTAAAGGCTTGGGATTTTTTAGTTAAATAAATTAAAGACTTAATGAGGTTTAATAATTATCGACATTAATTACCACTCTCACAGGTCTAAAATCTTTAATAGCGTTAAAACTATTATCTATTTTTTGAATGGCTTCTTTTGTTTTTACCAACGATTGTTTCTGAGGAATCTTTACCAACACATTTTTATGGTACAAATTTCTAATACGAGATACTGGTGGAAACTCTGGTCCTAAAACATTGGCTTTAAAAAGTTGCCTTAATGATTTAGCATACCAATCTGCAGCTAAATTGACACGGTTATAATCTTTGTGCTTAAACGTAATTTTAATTAATCGGTAAATCGGTGGATACTTATAATTATAGCGTTCATTCATTTGCTCGGCATACATCTCTTTATATGAATTTGTAGACACTTGCTGCAAAATATTGTGATGTGGATTATAGGTTTGAATCAATACTTTTCCACGTAAATCTGTTCGCCCTGCTCTACCAGACACTTGAGCCATTAATTGATAACTGCGTTCATGGGCTCTAAAGTCTGGAAAATTCAATAAATTATCGGCATTCATAATGCCAACTAATTTTACAAACCTAAAATCGAGACCCTTTGTAAGCATCTGTGTTCCAACTAAAATATCGATTTCACGTTGTTCAAAACTGTTAATTATTTTATCGAAACCGTATTTTCCTCGTGTAGTATCTAAATCCATACGTGCTACTTTCTTATCAGGAAACAACACCTTGACCTCTTCTTCGATCTGCTCTGTTCCAAAACCTTTAGTATCTAATGTAGCATTTCCGCAGGCCTGACAACTTTTTTGCATGGCAGAATTATAACCACAATAGTGACATCGCAACTGATTTCTGTATTGGTGATAAGTTAAACTAACATCGCAATTGGGACATTGAGGCGAAGTCCCGCAGGTGGTACACTCAATAATGGGAGAAAACCCACGACGATTTTGAAATAATATAATCTGAAACCCTTCTTCTAAAGTTTCTGTCATCTCTTCAATTAATCGATCGCTAAAATGCCCTTTCATGCGTTTCCGCTTGTACTTATCGGCTAAATCGACCAATTCAATATCGGGCATTAAAACATTATTATAACGTGTATTTAATTCTACCAATCCATATTTTCCCTGACTGGCATTAAAATAACTCTCTAAACTTGGAGTTGCAGATCCTAAAAGAGTTTTAGCCTGAAACATATGCGCCAAAACAATGGCAGCATCTCTGGCATGATATCGTGGTGCAGGATCGAATTGTTTGTAGGAAGACTCATGCTCCTCATCTACAATGATTAACCCTAAGTTTTTAAAAGGTAATAATAAGGACGAACGTGCTCCAATAATAACTTGCGCTTTTTCAGTGTTTGTCAGCATATTTTGCCAAACCTCTACCCTTTCATTCCCTGAATATCTAGAGTGAAACACAGCAACTTTATCACCAAAATAATCTTGAAGTCTATTTACCAATTGGGTTGTTAGAGCAATTTCGGGTAACAAGTAGAGTACTTGTTTCCCTATGTCTAGTTGATTTTGAATGAGCTGTACGTAGATCTCAGTTTTTCCGGATGAGGTTACACCATGCAATAAAGCAACCGATTTTTCTTTAAAAACGGCTTCAATTTGTTGATAAGCCTCTTGTTGTGCTTCACTTAATTGTTTTGCACCTGCATCTCCTTCACCATCAAACTGCACCCTATCTACCTGAATATGATATTCCTCTAAAATAGCCTTATCAATTAAGGTTTTTATTATTGAAGTTGATGCACCACTTCGTTCCGCAAGATCTGAAACTTTAATAGGCTGTTTCAATGAAGCTTCCATGGTAAACAAAGTGAGTACCACTTCGCGTTGCTTAGGAGCTCTACTTAATTCTTTTAATAACTCTTGTAGTTTTTCTTGCGATTTATGATTGTGATGTAACTTTACATAACGCACCAATTTTGGTGTATATTTTTCGTATAGTTCTTCTTGTAAATTTAAAACTCCTTTCTTTACCAAACCATTTATAATGGGTAGTACACGTTTTTTATCTAAGATAGAAACGACATCATTAATCTTTAAAGATGATTGATGCTGTAGCGCTTCATAAATTAAATATTCTTCATCTTTTAATTCGTGAGTTTCAATCGTATTTTTTTCATTTCTAGAAATAATTGTTTCACTTTCTAATAAAAATGCATTTGGCATTGCTGCTCGCATCACTTCCCCCAAACTGCACATATAATACGTTGCAATCCAATCCCAATGTTTTAATTGATTTGGAGTGATAACTGGTGTATCATCTAAAATTTGATGTATGGTTTTGGCTTCATAGGCCGTGGGAGGGTTTTGATGAATACTATAAACCAAGGCCGTATACACCTTACTTTTACCAAAAGGTACAGCCACACGCATTCCTGGTGCCAGAAATTTAGATTCGGCTTCAGTGATATGATAAGTAAACGCTTTTTGAAGCGGAATTGGCAGTATGACGTCTATAAAATGTAACATTATTTTACGCGTTTCCAATATTGTGTTCTGTAAAAAAATGCTAGGTATCCTCTAACCTGAAGCATATCTGTGTCCTCTTCTAATTTAAGACGGCAGCGATAAGTTTTACCATTTTCCGGATTTAAAATAGTACCACCTTCATATACGTCATTCTTTCGTTTTAAACCTTCTATAAAGACTAACCCTACTATAGGTTGATCTTTGTGTGGACCACTACAATCATTACACGTTCTAAATTCTACTTCTGGATTAAAAACAGCTATAATTTTACCATATATTTTACCATTTTCTTCATAGATTTCTACAATAGATTTGGCATCACCCGTATTGTCATCTATGGTTTTCCATTGGCCTAATATATCCTGAGCTGAGAGGTTAAAAAACACCATAAACAAAATAATAAATGCTAAAGTGTCTTTACTCATATTTGGTTTTATTAGAAGTTTATACCTCAAATGTAATGGGTTTAATTTAAAAAACCATCTCGATTTGAGATGGTTTTTTAAAACTTAAACCCGAAATAGCTGTTTTATTGCTATAGAATTTGTTTGCTTAAACTAGTTATCCTCCTATTTTTAACAACTTACGAAGCGCTGCTGTATCTTTCTTTGTTTTAACTTTAACAGCACGACTTTCAGTATTAGACCTTACCTTTTTTTTAATTTCTTGCGCAGCAGTATTTGTTTCTGAAGTTCTCCTTCGTGCTGCGTTCGTATTATCTTTTGTTGTTTGTGATGGTTCCATTTTGGCAGCGTTTGCAATAGTACCTCCTGCTTTTCTATCAGCTAGTGCACGTAGTTTTGCCACTTTCTGATCATAATATCCCATGTAAATTTTATTGTATAACTCAACAGCTTCAGCATATTTTTCTTGTTCTTCATATACCCATGCTAACAAAAATAACTCATGTCTGGTGTGCTTTACATTGTCTTTATATGGATTAACCTCTAAGCTTTTATTTAAATCTGCTTCAGCTTCTTTAATATTTCCTAAATTAAAATGCAACTGAGCCCTCATATAATAAGACATTGCATTTGGTTTTAAGGCTACCATTTGATTATATCTTTCTAATTCAGATTCTTTAGTATTTTCTCTCGTAATAAGTTTTGCACTTCTTCTTTGATCTTCGATATGCTTAAAATAGACATCGCAGGTATAAATTAATTCATAGGACATCGCAACGAGTAAATCTCTACGCGCTATTTGACCTTTTTGAAATTTCTTTCTAACATCGGGTTCATCAATTTGCGCATCAATTTTATCTGCATATTTAGGCAGTACTTTCCGTAAACATGCTTTTAATGTATTCTCTGTTATAGAGCGCTTTAGACTTTCAGATTCTAAACACGCACAAACATCTGTTCTATAACCGCTTTTATAGCTTTGTGCACTAATAGCACAAAAACCTAGCAAAGCAACCATATATAACACGTTTCGTTTCATATCCTCATTATTTATATAATAGTTTAATTACCTCCCTCTTCGTCCTCTTCGGTACCAACGAAATAGGTTTTTACGGCCATCATGCAAAACTTTAGCGCGTTTTTTGTTCTATTTAAATTGAAAGTCGCTTTTGCTTGTCTCATAAAAGGAGCGTCACTAATATCTTCAGCAATATCAGGTACTTCTTGCCAAAGACTATCTACATCTCTTTCTGCGCGCTCCATTAATTCATCTTCAATTTCGACAGGGACTTCAACTTCTGCCTTAATTAAACTATCGTAAACAAATACCTTGTGATACAATTCAAAAGAATGATTTACAAAATTATCTACACTTGCAATTTTCGATTTTCGTTTTGGTTTTTTTATACGCTTTTCTTGAGTCCAACCTTGTACTGGAGATAAGAAAAGCAATATCATACTTATTAAAAGGACTTGTGGGAATCGATTGACTGTTTTCATAAAAGATGATTTTAAAATAATTTCTATGCTTATTTAATCATAATTAATAGTGCCATCCATGGTTAAAATGGTACCAGTATCGACATTAATTACTGTTGTATTATCAAAAACAACCACTTTTGCATCCTTATCGACACTAAAACCTATGCCACAATCTGTATTATCTGCAGCACTAGTAGCTGGTGTAGAACAGACATAACTAAATTCTTCTCCGTTTTTTAAAATGGTCATAGAAATTGCCTTCTGTACATCTGCATTACCACTTGTACTAAACTCAGCAGCCACAATAACAAAGCCATTTAAAAGATCACCAATATTGGGCTCTCCATTTACAAAACTGGTATTTTCATCTGAGAGTACCACAGAACTCGAAGTCCCTGTGGTATCTAAGGCATCGGCATCAATATTTCCAACGGATAATGTATTTCCTAAAGAAGACGTGTCCAATCCTGATAATTGAATAGAACCATATACTGTATGGTTGTCTGAACTATCGTCATTACTAGAACAACCTAATATTAATAATGCAATTAGCATAAGTTTTAAGGTGTAGCATGTTGATTTCATATTCTTTTAGTCTTTTTTTAAGTTATGTGTATTTAAAGAAACCAAATACTCTACTTTAAAACCAGACCTAATCTATAATCGTTGACTTTGAATCTATTAACGTAAAGTCTGTAGCTTGTTTTTAACAATAAATCACTACTTTTAACCTGCTATTAACTGAATTTGTAAATGAAAAAACTCTTCTTTTTCTGCTTCGCTGTCATGTCGATGTGTTGTTTTTCTCAAAATAAAATGCTCGATTCCTTAGCGCATGTTATTCAGAATTATAAAACACAAGACACCAATTATGTGAATTTAAGGATTAAGTATACTGCCAGAAAAATGTTCTTAACTCCTGCAGATACCATATGGCCAGCCTACGTTACCAAAACATTAGAGATTTCTAAAAAGCTAAACTACCCAAAAGGCATTGCGATATCTTATAACAATCTAGGTATTATAAATCACTACTTTTTATCTGACCCTTTAGAAGGATTACATTACTACCAAAAAAGTTATGATGTTTTTGAAAAAGCACAAATCTATAAGCGTTATGAAGTAGGTGTACTTACCAATATTGGACTTATAAATTACGAACAACAAAACTACGATAAAGCCTTACAAAGTTTTAAAACCTTATTAAAAAACCCTGAAAACAGAAGTAAATTCAGCACTCAATTTTATATTGGTAATGTGTATGGTGATCAAAAGCAGCTCGACTCCGCATTGCACTATTATACCGAAGCACTTAAAGGAGCGGAACAAAATAATCACTTCATTTTCCTCGCTAATATTAAAACTAACTTAAGTATTGTTCAAGCCAATGTTGGGTTATTAGAAGATGCTTTAGCGAACACTAAAGAAAGTTTAAATCTTATAGAAAAACACAATATCGAAGGACTCCGTGTCACTGCTTACACAAATGCAGCTGAAGTGTATCTACAAAATAAAGACATTGAAAAAGCAGAATATTATGCTCTTAATAGTTTAAAATTACATGAAGCCTTAAATAGTTTGGCTACAAAAAATGCAGCTTTAGAAACTTTAGCGCATGTGTATATTGAAAAAGGAGATTACAAAAACGCCTTCAATACCTATAAAAAACATATTGTTTTAAGAGATAGTCTTATAAATGCCGATCGTAAACTTGAAATATCTCGAAAAGAAATTCAGTACGAAGCCGATAAACATAAAGCGATTTCTGAAATAGAAATTGACCGCCAAAAATCTATTAAAAACGCTTCAATTATAGGTGGCTCTGGACTTCTTATAGCCACTTTAATTGGATTTGTATTATACAGAAGAAAGCAAGAAGCCGTATCAAAATCTAAAGAAGCTGAGTTTAATGCTAAAGTTTCGGATACAGAATTAAAAGCGCTGCGTTCGCAAATGAATCCGCATTTTATTTTTAATTCTTTAAATTCTATAGGAGATTATATTTTAAAAAACGACACGCAATCGGCAAGTGACTACTTAAGTAAATTTGCAAAACTGATGCGACTTACTTTAGAAAATTCTGAAAAAAAAGAAATTCTCTTAAGTGATGATATAGCACTACTTAAAACCTATATGGATATAGAGCGCAAACGTTTTAATGATAAATTTGAATATACTATTGAGGTCGCTAAAGAGCTCGATGTAGACAACATCTTAGTTCCTCCTATGATACTTCAGCCATTTATTGAAAACAGTATAATACATGGCTTATCTCAAAAAGATGCGCTTGGCAAAGTAATAATTTCATTTAAAACTGAAAACAACATGCTTATATCTAGTGTTGATGATAATGGTATTGGTCGAATAAATTCGATGTCAAATAAAACTAATGATAATAATAAATCAATGGGAATGGCGATTACCAAAAGTAGAATTGAAATTATAAATAAATTAAAAAACACCAATGGTAAAGTAGCTATTACAGATAAACCTGAAGGCACCAGAATAGATGTTTCACTACCAATACAATTCGCGTTTTAATATGATAAATACTGTAATTATAGACGACGAACAACATTGCGCAGATCGTATTATTAATCTTATTCAACAACAACCACAAACGTTTAATCTACTTTCGGTTATAGACAATGTTGAAGAAGCTCTTAATGTTGTGCCGCAATTGCAACCCGATTTAGTATTTCTTGACATTAAAATTCACGATAAGACCGGTTTCGATTTTTTACAATCAATTAACCCTATTAGCTTTAAAGTGATTTTCACTACGGCTTTCGATAATTTTGCCATTAAAGCCTTTAAGTTTAGTGCCTTCGACTATCTTTTAAAACCTATAGACACCGATGATTTTAATGAGGCAATAGAGCGTTTAAAAGCCGATTTAAACACTCAAAACATTGAACATCAACTTCAAAATTTATTTAAAAACCTAAAGCCAGAGCAAAATAAAATTATTACAATTCCTACATTAACCGGATTTGAAACTCTAAAAGTTGAAGATATTATCCATTTAGAAGCAGATACCAGTTACACTCATATTTACTCCAAGGAAGGTAAAATAATGGTATCTAAACCGATTAAATTCTACGAAGATTTATTAACTGAATATGCATTTTTTAAAACCCATAAATCTCATTTAATAAATATAAATCACGTTAAAAAATACTATAAAGGAAAACAAAGTTATGTGTTAATGTCTAATAATAATCATGTGCCTGTTTCTGTACGACGGAAAGAAGAATTTTTAAAACACTTCAGTTAATGAGTTCTTCGATATCCTTCTGTTTAATTTCCTTCCTAGCTCTAGGATGTTTTCTTAAAAACTGAAGCGATGCATTAAGCTCATAACCCAATAGTAAAATATTAGAATTTAACCATAAGTAAAGGAGCAAAATTAATAGCGCACCAATAGAACCATAGAGTTCGTTATATTTAGAAAAGTTTTCAATATAAATACCAAATAAAAACGAGGTTAACATTATTAACAAGGTGGTTAACAATGCACCAACTGAGAAGAACTTAGACGCTCTCCCTTCTTTGGTTCCAAAATAATACAATGTTGCCGTGGCTAAATAGGTCATAATCACAAAGAATAAATACTTTGCAAAAATAATCCACCCTAAACCTTTATCATCTTCGCTAATGGCATGTCCGCTTAAGCCTTCATATATAGGTTGAATAATGTAAATTTGAAAATATCCAAATACTGCTACGGTTAGCAAAAGTAAAAACGCTAGTATTAAGGCCACACCAAGAGCAAACATATATTGTTTAATGACATTTCGGTAAAGTTGTTTGTGATACGACGTTTCAAATCCAGAAAACACTGCATTTACACCATTTGCCATTAAAAACATAGACAATAAAAAGACTGAAGAAATCAATCCACCATTGGTGTTACTACTCATGTCTTTGAAAATACTATCGATTAAAAAATCGGAAGTTTGAGGTGGTAAAATGGAATTTAGAAAATCTAAAAAATCAGCTCTAAAACCCGCTATTGGCACATAAGGAATAACGATTATAACAAATAATAAAAACGGAAAAATTGCAGTAAAAAAACTAAACGCAATAGCACTTGCTCTCGTGGTTAGCGCACCATTGACAATGCCCATAATATACAATTCTAGCAAATCATAGACAGATAACCCTTCAAATCCTGGTAATTTTATTTGTTTAAAAAAACGTACAAGTACATTTACAACCGGAATCTTATTTAATTTATCTTCTATGGGTTTAGTCATTGTTTAGCTTTTGGCCTTTAGCTTTTCAAAAAATTATATGCGTTTCATAAAAATGGCAACTAGACTTATACCGCTTTAAGACTTAAATCTTTATTATAAACGGAATGTGTTAATGCACCAGACGAGATATAATCCACACCACATTCGGCATATTTTCTTAGCGTATTTTCATTAATGCCACCAGAAGACTCTGTTAAACACTGACTCCCTATTAGTTTCACAGCTTTACGAGTGTCTTCATAATTAAAGTTATCGATAAGGATACGATAAACACCACCACAATCTAAAATCTCTTTTATTTCATCGAGGTTTCTAGCTTCAACAATAATTTTTAAATCTCTATTGGTTTCTTTTAAATATTGCTTTGTAAGGTTAATAGCTTTAGCAACTCCACCAGCAAAATCAATATGATTATCCTTTAGCATTATCATATCGTATAAAGCGAATCTATGATTTTCCCCACCTCCAATTTTTACAGCCCATTTTTCTAAAGCCCTAATACCTGGAGTGGTCTTACGTGTGTCTAAAATTTTGGTTTTAGTACCTTCTAATAAATCTACAAATTCTCTTGTTTTAGTTGCAATAGCACTCATACGTTGCATTGCATTTAATACTAAACGTTCTGCCTTAAGAATAGATTGTGATGCACCTTCTACATAAAACACAATGTCTCCATGTGTTACTTTTTGTCCATCTTCAATTAAGGTTTCAACCTTCATATCGGCATCAACGTATGCAAACACCTGTTTAGCAAATTCTACACCTGCAATTATTCCATTATCTTTCACCAATAATTTGGCTTTTCCTTGAGCCGAAGCCGGTATACAGGCTAAAGAACTATGGTCACCATCTCCAACATCTTCTCTAATGGCATTAGAGATTATTAATTCTATTTCTTTATCGAATTGTGCTTGTGAAATCATCTGTGTACATATTTGTTGTAAAAATAGGAATTGAAAGGTGAAAAATATCAAAAAGTAAATGTCAAATTCTACGAAGCCAAACTTTTTGAATGCTTTTAAATCCTTAAATTTGAAATTAAATTAGGCAGATTCTGTCACCTCGAGCGCAGTCGAGAGGTCATTTAACTAGGTCTCGACTGCGCTCGACCAGACATTACAATGCAAATAAAGCTCATAGCCATTGGCAAAACCGACAATAAAAACTTAATTACCTTAATTGATGATTACTCTAAACGCCTTAATCATTACATTAAATTTGAATTTGATATTATTCCAGATTTAAAAAAGGTTAAAAATTTATCTGAAGCTCAACAAAAGGAAAAAGAAGGTGAATTGATTTTAGCCAAAACCCAAACTTCTGATGTTTTAATTCTTTTAGACGAAAATGGTAAACAAATGGATTCCGTAGCCTTTTCTAACTACCTGCAAAAACATATGAATTCGGGTATAAAAACATTAATTTTTGTCATTGGTGGCCCGTATGGTTTTTCAGATAGTGTTTACGCCAGAGCCAACGGAAAACTTGGCTTGTCTAAAATGACATTTTCGCATCAAATGGTACGTTTATTCTTCATAGAACAATTGTACAGAGGGTTTACAATTCTTAGAAATGAGCCCTACCATCATCGCTAAAAACTATAAACCCTCTGGGTATTAAACGTCGAAACGTTTATTCAAATTAGTGTGTTTTAAATACTTCTTTTCGTTTTTTTAACTGCCTTGTAAGATCGTTAATCGTTTCGTGCATCGCCATCCCATACGTTTTAGCATTAGAAGTTGCAAAAAGTCGTGGTCCAGGAAGGCTCAATTCTATATTACAAATTTTCCCTGTCTCGTGATCCTTCTCGTCGTGTTTATAATATACTTGAGCTGAAATAAGAAATTCGAATTTATTAGCTAATTTCTCTAATTTTTCCTCTGTTAATGCTGAAAGTGTTTCACTTACATCAATGTTTACATATTGAAAATTTACCGTCATAATCTATCTTGTTTTTAATGAATTATTCTTTTCACTAAGATACAAGTTTTAGACTATGTTGCCACTGATAAATATCATAATAAATTGATAAAAGTTAATTATTGTAACACCATAAAAACGGAAAAGCAATACGTGTTATCTATTAAACTTATAACCCACGGCCAATTTGGCTTTAGTAAGATTTAAGAGGTAATTATTTCCATAATCTAAATCTGTAGAATAAATACCATTACTATAAGTTAAACTCACGTAATACCGATTGAGATTATAACTCAACCCAACAAGAAAATCTAACTTATATAGCATAGGATCAGATGGTTTAAAACTTTCATCTTGTAATTGCACTCTCTTATCCACCAACCCAATGCCAGGCATAACATTTAGTGTTGCTGAGATATTATTAGACAATTTAAAAAAAGAAATAAAGCCTGCTAAGACACCAAAAGATAAACCTTTGTACCTTTTTACATCTGCTTGTTCATTGTAGTAAGGACTTGTAGTTTCAGATAAAATGCTTGGGTTTCCTGAGAAATAATCAAAACTTCCAAAAGCTCCAATTCCACCTGTTATAAAAACGTTATCATAGTTTTTATTTGCCAAACCTGCCTTTAAAACAGAATACGAAAACTCGATATCATCAAAGGTGTATAGATAATTTAATCCTGCACTTACAGATCTTATATCACCTCTAAAAACGGTAGGTTCATCAAAATCTGTTTTCGCGTTAAAACCTTTATAAACTTGTGTAAAAATCTTTACGTAATTTTTATTCTTTAGAATTGTAGTGCCTTGTAAATCAAAACGACTGGTTTTCTCCTTATTGGGGTTTTTAATATTTATTGCAATATCTATAATAATTTTTTTATTAGCGAAGCCTGCCCCTAAACCGTATCTATTGTTAGGTACAAATTTGGTTTTAGAATCCGAATCCGTGATATTAAATTTATTAACTTTAAAATTTGAAAATATACGAAGCGAATAATTTCTATCGTCTCTATCTACTAATAATGAATCTAAATCTTGCCCATAAAGACTTATACAATCTAAACAACAAATAAATAATAACAAAGGTTTCCGCATTACAGTAAGATTAAAATGTTTTGTTTTGATAATTGATACTAAATTAGATTACTACTTTTACAGCAGTAAAATTAAACTAAATAAGCCTATAATATGCAACTTGTTTTCGCAACTAACAACTTAAATAAACTTAAAGAAGTTCAATCAATGTTACCAGCTCACATAAAACTTTTAAGTTTAGCCGATATAGATTGTAATGAAGACATCCCTGAAACCCAACCTACAATTGAAGGTAATGCCATGCAAAAAGCCGAATACTTAAAAAAGCATTACGGTTACGATTGCTTTGCTGATGACACAGGATTAGAGGTTGAAGCCTTAAATGGCGAACCAGGAGTATACTCTGCGCGTTATGCTGGCCCTCAACGGAATGCTGATGACAACACTCATAAATTGCTTACCGAATTAGAAGACAAATCCAACCGAAATGCGCAGTTTAAAACCGTAATTGCACTTCTACTTAATGGCGAACTTCACACCTTTACAGGTATTTGTAAAGGTGATATTACCAAAAATAAACAAGGTGAAGGAGGTTTTGGTTACGACCCTGTTTTTAAAGCCAAAGGTTATGACAAAACCTTTGCTGAGATTTCTTTAGAAGAAAAAAATAATATTGGTCATCGTGGCAAAGCCGTTAAACAGCTTGTCGAATTTTTAAAATAGTAATATCAAAACTTTAGTGTATAAAGTCAATAAACGTAACTTACAAAGCACATCTGCGAATATGATACAATGAATGTCACTTTTATAGTTGTTACATTATAAAGTGTGAAAACCCAACCTAAATGGAGATCTAATGTTTAGACATCACGGAAAAAGTAGAACGTTACAACACAACCTTCGCATCGCTATTATTTTGTCTTTTGTTGCAGGCATTGTCAATGTTTCAGGATATTTAGCTTTTAAGCAATTAACCACGAACGTCACCGGACACTTTGCTCTATTTATTGATGATGTAGCGCGTTTTCAATTTTGGAGAGGCACCATTTATTTTCTTTACATTTTTTCATTCTTATTAGGTTCTTTTTTTTCAAGTTTTCTAATTGAAAAGTATAATAAAAACAAACAGCTAAATGTCTTTGCCATACCGGCGATAATAGAAAGTCTTATTTTAATCACTATCGGAATCTTAAGTAATTTTGTAAATATTACCTATCCTAATTTAGTGATTTGCACACTACTTTTTGCTATGGGACTTCAAAATTCATTTGTTACTAAAATTTCTAATGCTGTGGTGAGAACAACTCACCTTACAGGTCTCTTTACGGATTTAGGCATCGACGTTTCACATTTATTTTTTTCTAAATACAAGCCGCAACGCAAAGCAATACAATCCAAAATAAAACTACGGATTTATATCATTTTATTCTTTTTTGCAGGTGGATTGCTTGGTGGATTTCTATACTCTAGAGTCAATTTACAATTAAACACCTTAATTATTGGAGCTTTTATCTTATTAATAAGTTTATTTTATGATGATATACGCTACAAATTCATAAAAGGCAAAAGAAAATATCATCAAAAAAATCAATATTTAAATACCAAAACAACAACTTAAGCCGGAATAAATTAAAGATTTTTAAAATAGTAAGCCATTCTTTTAAAACAATCCATATACATGTTTCTTGTTTATAATTGGCATATTTATCTAATCCGCAGACTATAGATTGGATATCCAATTAATTGTCGTAGTTTTGCACCTTGCAAAAAAATCCCTTAAAGGATTTTGTAAATTCCTCAGAGTGAGGATGTGTTACCTAGAAGTTTTAGTGTTTAGTATGTCGATTCGCTTCTCTTGTAACACCAACAGAACATAATCGAATACATATACTCAAGAATGAGCACATTTCAAGAACTCGGTCTTAATGAAGACCTTTTACGCGCTATTACGGATTTAGGTTTTGAAAAACCTAGTGAAGTACAAGCAAAAGCTATCCCACTTTTACTAGAAAAAGAAGACAAAGATTTAGTGGCTTTAGCACAAACCGGAACAGGAAAAACGGCAGCCTTCGGATTTCCAATGTTACAAAAAATTGATATAGATAGCAGAACCACACAAGGTCTTATTTTATCACCTACTCGAGAACTTTGTCTACAAATTACCAACGAATTAAAAAATTATGGTAAATATTGTAATGGTCTTAATGTTGTAGCCATTTATGGTGGTTCTAGCATTTCAGATCAGGCCAGACAAGTTAAGCGTGGTGCTCAAATTATTGTAGCAACACCAGGTCGTATGAAAGATATGATTAGCCGAAGAATGGTTGACATTTCTAAAATACAATACAGTGTTTTAGACGAAGCCGATGAGATGTTAAACATGGGTTTCTATGAAGACATAACAGATATTTTATCGCACACACCAGATGATAAAAGTACATGGTTATTTTCTGCAACGATGCCAAAAGAGGTGTCTACTATTGCAAAGAAATTTATGTACGATCCAACGGAAATTACCGTAGGAAATAAAAACGAAAGTACCAGTAACGTTACACACGAGTACTATTTAGTAAACGCAAGAGACCGTTACCAAGCATTAAAACGTTTAGCAGATGCTAATCCAGATATTTTCTCTGTAATATTCTGTAGAACAAAGAGAGACACTCAAAAAGTAGCCGAAAACTTAATTGAAGATGGTTATTCTGCAGGAGCTTTACATGGTGATCTAAGTCAGAATCAACGTGATTTAGTAATGAAATCCTTCAGAAATCAGCAAATACAAATGTTAGTTGCAACAGATGTCGCTGCTCGTGGTATTGATGTGGATGACGTAACACATGTTATTAATTACCAGTTGCCAGACGAAATTGAAACGTATACACACCGCTCTGGCCGTACAGGACGTGCAGGCAAAACAGGTGTATCTATGGTTATTGTTTCTAAAAGTGAAACACGTAAGATAAAAAGTATTGAGCGTATTATTAAGAAGCAGTTTGAGAAAAAGGAGATTCCATCAGGAACTGATATTGTTGAAGTACAGCTAATGTCTTTAGCAAATAAAATTCACACTACCGAAACAAATCATGAAATCGATAAACATCTTGACAGTATTAATGAGTTATTTGCTGATACAGACAAGGATGAATTAATCAAAAAATTCTTCTCAGTAGAATTTAATCGTTTCTTTAATTATTACCAAAAATCAAAAGATTTAAGAGTTGTAGATTCTCGTGGTAGCGATAGAGACGGAGGACGCGATTTTGGAAAACAATCTAACGATTCTCGTTACTTTATTAACGTAGGACGAAAAGATGGTTTTGATTGGATGAAATTGAAAGATTTCTTAAAAGAACAATTAGAATTGGGTCGAGATGACGTCTTTAAAGTAGACGTAAAAGAGAGTTTTTCATTCTTTAATACTGAGAAGGAATTACAAGAAAAAGTTCTTGCTTTCTTTACTGACTTTAAGCACGATGGTCGTTATGTTAATGTAGAAGTTAGTGATAACAAAGGAGGTAAAAGTCGCGGAGGAAGAAATCGTGGTGGAAACGATAGAAACTCTGGCGGAAGAAATCGCAGACGTAGTGATAAACCACGTGGAGATAGACGAACAAGCGGTAGACGTTCAGAAGGTGGTGGCTCTGGAAACAGAAGTGACAGACGCTCTAGCGATAGAGGAGACCGAAAGTTTAACGACTCTAGAGGCGATAGACGTCCTTCAGAATCTGGCAGCTCTGTATCAGAAAGACCAAGACGTTCTAGACGAAGAGATTAAGCAATAAACCGCTTAATATATAGATTATAAAAATCCAAAACTCGAGCTATATTCTCAGTTTTGGATTTTTTATTTTTAAGCACATTCCTATACACCAAATCAATTGTCTTTCTTTGCACGACTCGTAAAAAAGTTAATATTTAGTCAAAAAGAAAAGTCTAATATGGTAAATCCGTTTTCTTTATTACCTTTACCTCGTAACATTTGTACATGCGATATCTATTTCTACTTATTTTATGTTTAACTACAGTTAACAGCTATAGCCAAGACAGTACTGCGACTAAAACACCCACTAAAGTGAAGGGAACTCTAGTGAGTTCTTCAACAGATTTACCATTAACTGAAGCTAATATTGTAAATATTAATGAAGTTGTAGGTACAGCAACAGATGATAAAGGTGTGTTTGAAATAAGAGCTAAGGTCAATGACACGCTACATTTATCTTACTTAGGTTATAAATCTATTAAAGTTAGAGTGACTAACGACTGGTTAAAGTTTGGTAATACTGAAATTAAAATGACTGAATCTGCTTTAGCCTTAGAAGAAGTTACCGTAAAACAACTAGAATTAACCGGTTACCTAGAAGTAGATATGAAGCAAGTGCCTATAACCTCTAATAACCGTTATCGTATTTCTGGCTTACCAGGACAAGGTTATGAAGCAGGAAAACCGAACCTAGCCACTCGCGTACTTGGTGCTATTTTTAATCCTGCAGACTTCTTATACAACATGTTTGGCAGAAAGCCCAATGAAATGCATAAGCTTAAGAAAATGAAGGAAGATGACGAAATTAGAAGTCAACTATCTAAACGTTTTGATAGAGAAATGCTCTTGGTACTGTTACAGGTTACCAAATATGATTTAGACGAATTAGTCAACCAGTGTAATTACTCTAAAGATTTTATTAATACCGCCAATGATCTTCAAATTTTAGATGCCATAAGTGTCTGTTATGAAGAATATAAGGTTATCAAGAACAGTAAAGAAAGAAAAAATCGTAAGAATAAGTCTTAATAACTAGGCATCAGAATGTAATGCTATTTTATTACCTTCAGTATCTATAAACATTCCCATAAAACCATTATTTTCTGAAATTTCGGTTTTTTCTAAACCTATTTTTCCACCAGCAGGCTCTACTCTATCTAATTCAATCTGAACATCTTTAGATATAAAATAAATTAAAGTTCCTTCTTTACTTGGCACATAAGAACTCTGCTTTATCAGTGCACCCGAAGCTCCATAAGCTCCGTCGTTATCAGGAAACCATCCCATTTTTATTCCATCAAATTCAACATTCCTAATTTTAACATTAAAAACAGTTTCATAAAATGTTATTGCCCGATTCATATCGCTCACCGGAATTTCAAACCAACCTACCATATCTTACTTTTTTTAGTTAGCTAAATTTACAAAATTTATGCTTTCGAATTATAACGCTCAACTATTGCGTCATAATCTTTTATTGTTTTTTTAATCCAATCAAAACGTTTGTCTATAATTTCTTCTTCCGTTAATTGCCATTTAATATCTGATTTTCGTAATCGTGCTGTAACGTGCTGAAGGATAATCGCTGCAGATACTGAAATATTTAAGCTTTCGGTAAACCCAAACATCGGAATTTTCAAGAAACAATCGGCTTCATCTAAGACTTGCTGGGATAACCCTTGAGATTCTCTTCCAAAAAAGAAACACGACTTTTTTGTAATATCGAAATCTATCAACTCACAATCATCAATATGTGGAGTGGTCGCAACAATTTGATAGCCTTGAGATTTAATATCACTTATACAATCTCCTATACTGTGGTATCGATTTAAATCTACCCATTTTTGAGCTCCCATAGCAATTTCTCTGTCTATACTTTTAGAATTGACTTCTTCTACAATATTTAACTCTTGAATACCAAAAACATCACAAGTTCGCATCACTGCACTCGTGTTATGCAATTGATACACGTCTTCTGTAGCTACTGTAAAATGCTTCGTTCGGTTGGGTATGATTGCTTTAAATCGGTCTATACGACTAGGTGTTACAAATGTTTCTAAGTATTCTAAAAGTTCTAAGTTTTGCATAGGTCAAAAATACTAAAAATAGATCTGAAAATATTCTCAAAATTATAGTAACGGTACACCTATTAATCTAAATTTGGTTATTTTTAATTTATGAAAAAACACATCGTTATATTAACAGGCGCTGGCATCAGTGCCGAAAGTGGTATTAAAACATTTAGAGATGCTGATGGTTTATGGGAAGGCCATGATGTTATGGAAGTTGCCACTCCTGAAGGTTTTGAACGCAATCCAGAATTGGTTTTAGATTTTTATAATCAAAGAAGAAAACAATTAAACGATGTAGAGCCCAACCAAGCCCATAAAGATTTAGCTGCTTTAGAGCAAGATTATAATGTAACCATAATCACCCAGAATGTAGACGATTTACATGAGCGTGCTGGGAGTAGTAATGTTATTCATCTACATGGAGAACTACGTAAAATACGAAGCTCAAAGGATGAAACAGATATAAAAGTATGGACTGAAGATTTGCGTTTAGGCGATCTTTGTGAAAAGGGACACCAATTACGTCCACATATTGTTTGGTTTGGAGAAGCAGTGCCAATGATCGACCAGGCTATGGCTGTTTGTAAACAAGCAGACATTCTAGTAATTATAGGTACAAGTTTGCAAGTGTATCCGGCAGCCGGATTAATGGATTTTGCACCTGCTGATACTCCGATTTTTTATATTGATCCCAAACCTGCTATTGGTAGTGGCGGACAAATTAAAGTAATTCCAAAATCTGCTACAGAAGGAACTGTAGACTTATTAAATCTACTTCATAAAAACGAATAATCACTCGCAATCTTTCAACTGACACACAACACTTAAAAGCTAATCGAAAAAATCGAAACTCATATTGTTCCTAAAGCTATAGCTACTATACGTCTTCAAGAGTATGGTGTTGGACTATTTGAAGCTTACCCTACAAAATCTGCTTTTAAAAAAGCTCTAAAAAAAAACTACATTTCTGTTAATGGTATTATTGCCACTTCTGCAACATTTATTAGCGGAGGAGAAACGATTAGGTTAAGCATTCCTGAAGTAGTAAGTACTAAAAAGCAATTAAATTATAAACTCACTGTACTCTTTGAAGATGATTATTTAGCTGTAATACACAAACCTGCTGGTATTTTAGTAAGCGGCAATCATTTTAAAACAATTACGAATGCACTTGTTCAGAATATAAAACGAAGTCCGCTATCAGATGCTACAAGACCTCAACCAGTGCATCGCTTAGATTATGCGACAACAGGAGTTTTATTAATAGGAAAAACAAACGGCAGTATTAGAACGTTAAATAAACAATTTGAGCATAAAGACATAAAAAAAATCTATTATGCTGTTACCATTGGAAATATGAATAACGAAGGTATAATATCGTCGGATATTGATAATAAACAGTCGCAATCGAAGTATAAAGTAATAAAAACCATTTCGTCAGAAAGATTCAACAAACTAAATTTAGTACAATTAGAACCTTTAACAGGACGACGGCATCAATTAAGAATTCATTTATCTGAATTAGGCCATCCTATTTTAGGAGATAAAGATTATGGAATTGACCATTTAATATTGAACGGTAAAGGTTTGTATTTACATGCTTATGCATTAAAATTTAAGCATCCCAATACTAATGAAACTCTCTATATTAAGAGTGAATTTCCTAAGCGGTTTAGTAAGATATTTGGTCACATAGAGTGTATTAAAGTTCTTAACAGCTAGGCTATACAACTGCATTTCTAATAATTAATGTCATATTTTATAGAGATAGACTACTTAAACCATAAACAAAAGATCTATAAAAACAATGCCTATGCTATGACACTAAATTAATCATCCTTACTTAATTTAAAAAAGTCGTTTACTGGTTTTTTAAACACACCTGAAAGCTTTAAAGCTAAAACCGTTGAAGGCACATATCGATTAGCCTCAATTGAATTAATAGTTTGACGAGAAACACCTATTCTCTTTGCTAAATCATCTTGAGTAAGATTTAAGATGGCTCGCTCTACTTTTATGGTATTTTCCATTATCTGTAACGTTTTAAGTTATGATAAAACATAAGCTGAATCATTAACATAAATAATAATACCTGAAAATCACCTAAATTTTTAAAGGATTCTCCTCCTGAATTTATAACATTAGAAACACCAAACTCAACGTAAGGCATAACTAAAGCGTAAATAACACCAATGACAAAAGCTATAGCATAAGATTGTGCTCTTAAAGCAATAGTCATTTCATCTTCAATTTTATCTTTTGACAAGGACATAATTAACATACCAACCAAAAGGAATTTCTGTAATACTAATTTTAAACCCTCTGTATCTCCATCCATTGCAAAAGCACGAATAAACATCATCACAATTGATAGTAATACTACCGCAATCCCAATAATCATAAACTGAGGTGGCAGTCTAAAATTAATGAGTTTATAAAACGTATTCCGTTCGCATTCCATAAGTTTATCTATTTTCATAATTGACAAGTTTACTTTAAATTAAGTAAAATTAATTTTACTATATGACAAATATACTTTACATTTTGATATTAAACAAAGGATTACTAATAAAAATTAATGATATCTACTTAATGATTAATATAAAAACATGCTTGCATTTGTAAGAATTGAGATTAAACTTGCGTATTCTTAACCTCAATCCACTTACTCATATATTTAGTACTCTGCATGGATTGATGCATAAACAATTGTCCAATAAAGTTCTGTTGTCTATGTTCCTTTAGGTTTTCTGAAAGTGCTATAATATGAGAAGAAAAATCAGATTCAAAATTGGACGCATTAAAGCGTTTCTCTAAAATTTGAAAACCATTTTCATGTTTCACTTTCCATTCTTTAGCATCTTTATATAAGGCAACCGCTTTATCCGCAAAAGCTTCTGGATGATCTTCTATAAAACCGTTTACGTCCAAGTCACCGAACATGCCTTCTGCTGCTATAGTGGACATAACGCACGGAGTTCCATTTTGCATCGCATCAATTAGTTTGCCTTTAAGGCCTGCCCCAAAACGTAAAGACGCTAAACATACTTTAGCATTTTGCATCACCTCGTTCACATCTTCCACAAAACCTTTAATAAAAAACCCGTCTTTTGGTTTATTTAGTTGCGTTACTTTTTGCGAATCATAGGCGCCATAAATATGCATTTCTGCTTTTGGTAATTGTTGTCTTATCAATGGCCAAATGGTATGCTTTAAATACAACACCGCATCATAATTTGGCGCATGTAAAAAATTACCAATGGTGATAAAATGTTGTCGTGATTCAAAACTTGGTAGCTGTTGTATATCAGCATCAGACGTTGGTTCTAATAAAAAAGGCAAATAATAAAGTAAGCTATGGTCTATGTTGAATTGATTGGTTAAAATATCGATTTCAGCTTTTGAGATGATTATGCTTAAATCACAACGATATATACTGGCAATTTCACGCTTAGTGGTGTCGTTTTGAAGGTGCTCTAAAGTAACGGCTTCATTTCGTTTTAAAGCCACTTCCCTAGCCTTTCGTAAACCATGAAAATCTTCAGTATCTAATAGTCGTAATGCATTTGGGCATTGTTCTGAAACACGCCAACCATATTGTTCTTCGGTCATAAAACGATCAAACAAAACAACATCTGGATGTAATTCCTTTACAAATTGATCAAAAGATGAATCGTTTAAAAGAATCGGCCTAATTTCTATATTTACACTATTTAAATCGAAGGTATTATCAGACATTTTAGCTGCAGAAGAAAACGTTACTTCATAACCTTGATTTTGAAATTGCGTTATCAATTGAAGCATACGACTGCCAGCTGCAGAACTTTTGGGCTCTGGCCAGACGAAACCGATAACGAGTAGTTTTTTGTTCATTAAAACAAAACTATTCTATTTCTAGTATTTTCATACTGAAATATGCTACATATTTTACACTCTAGCTATTAAATTATTGAATTTACTGAGCTTCTTTAAGAAACACATATTTTAATCGCACTGTACTCGCCCACTTATTAACGGCTGCAATTTCCTTCTCAGATAATTTAGCCTCGCTGTGTACCCAGGTATAACTATCTAAAGGCATGTCTTTACGCTCAACCATGTCGATTAATTCATCAAGTTTATGATCTTTTCTTTTATCATCATAATCGTTCCATTTTGAAACATTAAAATGTTTTTTACCCACTCTAATATGATCCGCTAACCAATAATTTACTGGTGTAATTTGGCTATACCAAGGATAACGTGTCGTATCACTATGGCAATCTAAACATGCGTTTTTTAAAATTGTTTTCACATCTTCTGGTGGATTGGTGTCCTCAAAAAAAGCATTTACAGACACTAAATCTCCTTCATTTTTTTCAGGTCTAAAAAATTGTGCAATGCCAAAGGCTAATAAAAGAAACCACAGTATCTTTTTTATAATCTTCATATTTGATTAATTTTAACTCGCATGTTAGGGACTAAAAATAACCAATTTTAAATTGACAAAAGCACAACTTTATAAAGAACTAAACTACGTCAACCATTCACGCGAAATGCGCTTAAAGTACGCAAATTTAGTTATCGACAATCCAGAATTAATTACTCCACTTTTAGATATTCTATTTGAGGTGAATGATAAAATCTCGTGTAGAGCTGCATGGGTTTTAGAGTTTATGTGTGGTGAGAATCTCAATGCTATAACTCCGCATCTCCATACGTTTACAGCAAATATAGGAAAAGTACATTTAGATTCTGCTGTGAGGCCTGTAGCCAAGATATGTGAATATTTAACCACAGCTCATTATTCTAAAACGGAAAATCTTATTAAAACCCAACTCTCTCAAATCCATAAAGAAAATATTGTCGCTGCATGTTTTGATTGGATGATTAATGACGAAAAAATTGCGCCCAAAGCGTATAGTATGAATAGCTTATATCTTCTGGGTACTGAGTATGACTGGATTCATCCGGAACTCGCCATTATTTTAGAACGCGATTACGAAATGCAAAGTTCAGGTTTTAAAGCTAGAGCGAAGCATATTTTAAAGAAGATAAAGAACCGTTAGAACTTTAAAATTCGGAGTTAGTAAATATCAAAAAAACTTCGTGCTTGGCGTTTCAAACTTCAAACTTACTTCCATATATTTACCACTTCAAAAAAACTGATATACATGGCACTTTCACCTCTTAATGCAATTTCACCAATCGATGGTAGATACCGATCTAAAGTTGAAGCTTTAGGCAATTATTTTTCAGAAGAAGCACTGATTAAATACCGTGTTTTAGTTGAGATTGAATATTTTATTGCACTATGTGAATTACCATTGCCACAGTTGTTAGGAATAAATTTTTCTGTTTTTGAAGATTTAAGAGCTATTTACAAAAATTTTACGGCTGTTGATGCTTCTGCCATTAAGGAGATTGAAAAAGTGACCAATCATGATGTTAAAGCTGTTGAATATTTTATTAAAGATAAATTTGATGCTTTAGGTTTATCTGATTATAAAGAATTTATTCATTTCGGATTAACGTCTCAAGATATCAATAATACCGCAATTCCTTTAAGTATAAAGAATGCGATGAATGATGTGTATGTTCCTGAATACAGTGCACTTTTAAAAAAAATAGATGGTTTAGCAAAAGATTGGGCAGATATCCCAATGTTAGCAAGAACACATGGTCAACCAGCTTCGCCTACACGTTTAGGTAAAGAAATAGACGTTTTTGCTGTACGATTAAAAGAGCAATTCAATTTATTAAACGATGTGCCTAGTGCTGCCAAGTTTGGTGGTGCCACAGGAAATTTTAACGCGCACAAAGTCGCTTATCCTAACATTGATTGGAAAGCTTTTGGAACAAAATTCGTTCAAGAAAAGTTAGGCTTACATCATTCGTTTCCAACCACGCAAATTGAGCATTATGACCACATCGCTGCTTTGTTTGATGCTTTAAAGCGTATTAATACCATTATCATTGATTTAGATAGAGATATCTGGACTTACGTATCAATGGATTATTTTAAACAAAAAATAAAAGCTGGTGAAGTTGGAAGTTCTGCAATGCCTCATAAAGTAAATCCTATTGATTTTGAAAATAGTGAAGGGAACTTAGGTATTGCCAATGCTATTTTTGAACATCTTTCTGCAAAACTACCAGTTTCGAGATTGCAACGTGATTTAACAGATAGCACCGTTTTAAGAAATGTAGGTGTACCTTTTGGACATACCTTAATTGGGTTTAAATCTACTATAAAAGGTTTAGGTAAATTATTACTAAATGAGTCTAAATTTGCCCAAGATTTAGAAAACAATTGGGCTGTGGTCGCGGAAGCAATTCAGACGATTTTAAGACGTGAAAGTTATCCAAATCCTTATGAAGCTCTAAAAGGCTTAACGAGAACAAACGAAGCGATTACGCAAACGTCTATTTCTAATTTTATTGATACCTTAGAGGTTTCTGATACTATTAAGACAGAATTAAAAGCGATAACACCAAGCAATTATACTGGTATTTAAATGATGTCATTTATAAAGTTATATCCTATTTCAAAAGATAGTATTGCACTAATAGCTGTAGCTTTTACTGCATTCGGAATATTTATTGCTGGTTTAACCGATGTTCTAAATTACATCATTGTAAAAGCAATTTTGATTCTTAGTTTTATATCTATTATAGTTACAGCAATTATATTTGGGATAAAAAATATGGAAAAAGAAAATCGTCTAGAAGATACTCCTCAAGACGATTCTCTTTAACATATAAATAAAAATGGTCAGATTATTTAAAGAAATCTGTTAATCCGTTCAATTGATTCTCATCAAATTCTGCCTTTTCTAAAACGGAACTTAAGGATATTAATTTATTGGCATTCATGTCATCACCTAAAACTCGAGCAATGATAAACCCTCTGTTTTTGGCATGGCCGAATAATATAAGTTCATCCACATTATCTAAGTCACCTAAAAACTTCACTACAAATTTTCCGTCTTTAGGATTTCCACCGCGGATTAACTCTTCATATTTAGAGTCTTTTAAAATGGTATTTACTTTAGTTAATTCTAACTTGTAATCTTCAGCATTGGTATCTTCCGTCATAAATGTTAAGACATTCAATTTGTCTACAGAATTATATGCTTCTTCTTGTTCTTCGGTGAGATCGACCTTTTCAACATTAATAAAACTTGTAGGTACATCGAACGACGCAAAACCAGGTTTTAACTCGTTATCTACATAATAGGTTTGCAATGTAGGCCCTTGATTACAACTTGTAAAAGCTGTAACCAAAAGCAACATTACTATTGATTTTTTGATTGATTGTATCATGTGATTTGTCTGTTTATTGTTTTTTTCCAGCTTTCTTTAACTGCTCACCACCTGGAATATCCATTGAATTAGTGATTTTAGAAATCTGTCTTAAATCAATATCACCAGTTAAAGACAACACAACGGTTTCAAACACACGTTTTTTACCATTAATTTCTATATCCTGACCTTCGGTTAATTCTTTAAGACCTGTCATAAACATCAATAATTCTTTAACATGGTTCTCGTCTTTACCTTCTTTTACATAAAACTTTACGGTTTGTCCACCATCTTTAAATCGCATTAACTCTTCAAGTTTAGTGGATTTCAAATAAGAATTTACCGTAGATTTCATATCCGTAGATACTTTATCATCTCCTGTGGTAAATACTTTAAGACCTGTTATTTTCTTAACCATTTCCATAAACTCTTTTGCTTCAGGATCATCAATATCCATATCTATAGTAGCTAACATTCTAAAGGCCTTCTGGTTAATTACAAAAGAAGCGACCTCTTCATTGTCCTCATATTTATCAAATATACCTTGAGCAAAGGTTAAAACTGGTGTCAGTAAAAGGGCTGTAATTATTATTAATTTTTTCATTTTTTTAATTTTTTTAGTTTGAATTGTTTTTTAAAATCTTGTTTGTTATTGTACTAAATGTTCCTAGTTTACTGGCTTGTTGAGCACCTTCATTAATGTTCTCGCCAACTAAAGCTAGATTTGACAGTTGTGTTTTTCCTTCATTCATCCCTAAAGAGATTAAACTAAAAGCTTCCATGGTTTGGTTATATACCAAAAGAGCTTCTTGTTTTTCTGCTTCGGTAGGACCCATAAAACTTGGCACAACTAAACCAAGCATTAGAACGGCAACAGCTGCGACAGAAATCCATTGATACAATGTTGTTTTCTTAGATTTTAATGGAACGTCTTTGGTGTACTGTTCTTTTTGCGATTTTGAAAAGTATTGAAACATAGGCTTATAATGCTCTAACTCTGGCACTACAGAATCTCCGTTAAAGTACGCCTTTAATTGCGCTTCTTCTTGCAAGGTTGTTTCTGCATTGTTATACTTTTCTAGTAATTTTTCTATATTATTTAATACCATATTGATGTGTACTAGTTAATTTTTCTCTTATTGTTTTTCGTGCTCTAGATAAATTGACGCGTACCGCTGTTTCATTCATGTCTAACATTTTTGCGATTTCGTCGTAATCATATTCTTCAATATCTCTTAACTGCACTATTATTTTTTGTTGTTCTGGTAGGTCTTCCATTATTTTAGACACCCAATCCACACTATCTTTTGCTTCTACTTGATTCTGTAATGACGAATTGTTATCCGTATAATTACTATGAACAATTTTTAAATTAGAGGCTTGTTTCGATTTTAACCGGTCTAAGCAAAAATTCTTTGTCATCGTCATTGAAAATGCTTCAACATTTTTATAGTCACCAATCTTTTTATTATTCTTCCATAATTTCAAAAGTATTTCTTGCGTTGCGTCTTCGGCTTCTTCACGAGACACCAATAATCGCTTTGCTAAACGAAACACTTTATCCTTAAATGGCATTACTAAGCTTACAAAATCTGCTTGCTTCATTACTTTTAATTGATTGGTTGATGAAGTCAATTTTACTCTCCTTCATAATTACGACGATACACTTTATGTTTTGTTACAAGTTGAAGTCATTTAATTTTTTTATTTTACAATAATGTGAGTAAATTTAGAGTTTTACTTTATACAGTAAAGAATTGCTACAAAAGAAAAATAATTATTTATGAGAACAATTAAAATTGCATTGCTGTCCTTGCTTTGTGCGCTAAGTGCTACAAGCTGTTATGATGATATGGATGATAATATTATCCCAGCAACTACCTTAGAACTTAATGACTTTGTATGGAAAGCCATGAATTATGTATATTTATACAAATCTGAAATACCAAATTTAGCCGATGATCGTTTTATAAGTACAGATGAATATGCAACGTATTTAAATAGTTATTCGACTCCAGAAGAATTATTTGAATCCTTATTATACCTACCAAATGAGATTGATAGGTTTAGCGGTATCTACAGTAATTATTTCGATTTACAAAATGCCTTATCTGGCACGTCTCTAAGCAATGGTATAGAATACAACTTATATTATGTACCAGGAAGTAACACTGAAATTTTTGGCGTTATAACTTTGGTGTTGGCTGACAGTCCTGCTGAAAGCTTAAATCTAGAACGTGGTGATTTTTTTAGAGCAGTTAATGGTGAAAATTTAACTGCAAGTAACTATATCGATTTATTAAGTACCACATCGTACACTTTGAATCTGGCCAATTATTCAGATAATGGAACACCTGATACTTCTGATGATGATACTGTAACATTGTCTGGTGATAGCGCAAGTCTTAGCAAAGTCTCATATACCGAAAACCCTGTTCATAAAACAAAAGTATTAGATGTAGGAGGTATCTCTATCGGTTATTTAATGTATAACGGTTTTACAAGTGAATTTGATAACCAATTAAATAATGCCTTTGCTGAATTTGATGCTGCTGGAGTCACAGAATTAGTTCTAGATTTAAGATATAATGGTGGAGGTTCTGTACAAACTGCTGCGTATTTGGGTAGTATGGTAACTGGGCAATTTACAGGACAAATTTATTCTAAACTGTTTTACAATGATAATTTATCTAACAACGATACAGATTACGTATTTACAGGCTCTATAAATGGTAACGCTATAAATAGTCTCAATCTGTCCCGTGTGTATGTATTAACGACTAATAGACGAACAGCCTCAGCAAGCGAATTGGTAATAAACAGTTTAAGCTCTTATATAGACGTCGTCGTAATTGGTGAAAACACCGTTGGAAAAACACAAGCGTCTAGAACAGTTTATGATTCACCTACGCTTTTTTCTGATACAGGTGCTAATAATAGCCATACCTACGCTTTACAGCCATTAGTCGCTAATTCTACTAATGTTAACGACGAACTAGTACCTTACACAGGTTTGATTCCTGATATTGAACTTTCTGAATCGGCAAGTAATTTAGGTATTCTCGGTGATGTGGACGAACCGCTCTTAGCTGCTGCCTTAGCGGATATTACTGGATCTGGAAGATCTGCTATATTAAACGAAACTACAACTTTAAAACTTGAAGAATTAAGGATGCCAATATCACCGCTTCAGCAAGATATGCATATTAAGTAATTAGAAATCATTATTGTATACAATATAAAAGCCGCTTCTACATTGTAAAAGCGGCTTTTTCCATTCTATAAACGAACTTATTTAAAGTCTTGTTTATGATTAATTGAAATATATTTTTGAAGCACCTTGCCCAACAGCAAAAGTATTTGTTTCAGTGCCTGTAGCTAAATCATAAACTAATAACGTACTGTTTCCAGTAAAACTTGCATCTGTAACAAACACCTGATTATCATCTACTGCTAAACCATAAGCATAACCTGCAGTAATATTAAATAACGAAGTTGTTGGTAAACTCGTAGCATTATCTACTAAACTATAGACTTCATTATTTAAAATGTAATATGTAGTATCATTATCGTAAGTCATTAAGCTTGGATGTAAACCATCAGCAAAACTAAATGTAGAAATCACAGAATTATCAGATAAATCAATTTTAACTATTGCTGCTGTAGTTTCACCAATTGCATTCCAACTATTACCACCTTGACATAATACAACTAAGTCTCCATCATCATTAATTACCATTTCATCTGGTACATCATTAACTGTTATAGTTTCAACAGTATTATCAATAGTATTAATTACTGAAATAATATTATTTGTATGATATCCTCCATTATGAGAAACATAAATTTTATCAGATTCTTCTAAAACTTGTTCAGGTCCTTCTGCAACAGGAATTGTAGAAATTACAGAATTAGACGTTAAATCAATGACAGCAATATAATCATCTGTAGTGTCATTTGGATCTCCCCAATCAGATACATAAGCTGTATTATCCTCAAAAGCAATGTATCTTGGCAATGTTAATCCAGCGGAAATAGTCGCTAATTTTTCAAAAGTATAACGGTTAACTACTGTAATTGTTCCATCTTGCACTACGATATACGCTTTGTCCCCATTAAAACCTATAGATTGTAAATAGACACCTGTAGCTTCATTATTTACATTAAAATAAATTTGATTTTCTATTGTCGTTAAATCTTCAGAGATGAAATCAATTGAAGATGGTCCTCCTTCACTACTAACTATTATGCCATCTTCATAAGCGCCTAAAGGCTCTGATGTTATTCCATCATCATCGCTAGAACATGAAACGATTAATAATGACATTGCAAAAATTGATAAAATGATTTTTTTCATTGTA
>Ga0193951_1000161_pt1 | contig 30327 bp, 30 predicted proteins | sample BB_2_MG_FD_140370 | JGI IMG/M metagenome (GOLD analysis project Ga0193951, IMG submission 140370) | Microbial mat bacterial communities from the Broadkill River, Lewes, Delaware, United States - BB_2_MG | ecosystem: Environmental > Aquatic > Freshwater > River > Microbial mats | place: USA...
CAAGAATTGATTAATTTAGATTGGGCAGAAGCTGATTTACCAATTTTAAAAGAGTTTATTGAATTATGAATCAAGGAATATATGAACAGTTAGTAACACAACTAGTATCTGAAAAATTAAAAGAACTTGATAAAAATAAATTCTTTCTAAAGAAAAACTTAATTGATAAAGAAGAAGCATCTAGCGTTCTTTCCAAGCATTTATCAAAAACACTAAAGCAAGCATTTGACATTATTGGAAAAAACAAAATTGAACAACAAATTCAAATTGCCAATAAAATAATAAAACTTTTAAAACAAGAAATAGGCAAACAAGAGTTTGATGACGATTTAGTAAAAATTGAAGGTGAAATCCTAAAAGCTGTTTTCTCAAAAACAGATGCTCATTTTTCAAATTTAGATTTACATCTAAAAGAAATAACACCTTATACAACTTTAACTCAAAGTGAATTATTTACTGGTGGAAATGGTGGATTATCATTAGAAAGTGAATTAAAGAAAGAAATCCTTTCTTCTGACAAAATTAATTTATTAGTCTCTTTTATAAAGTTTAAAGGAATAATAATTCTTGAAAAAGAATTAAGAGAATTCACAGAACGTGGTGGAAAACTAAAAGTAATCACCACAACTTATATTGGAGCAACGGATTATAAAGCCATCCTATTACTTTCGAAACTTCCAAATACCGAGATTAAAATATCTTACAACACAAGCAACGAAAGGTTACACGCAAAAGCTTATCTATTTTATAGAAATTCAGGTTTTCATACTGCATATATTGGTTCTTCTAACTTTTCTAGGTCAGCTCTAACAGATGGACTAGAATGGAATTTAAAAGTAACTACTAAAGAAGTAAGCCACATTATAGACAAATTTCAAAAGACATTTGACGCCTATTGGCAAAGTGAAGATTTCGAGTTATTTGATGATTCTATTCATAAAGAAAAACTACAAGACTCACTAAAACAAAGTAAGTTCAGTAAGCCTTTCGAAAACACAACTGTTCATTTTGACATCAAGCCCTTTCCATATCAAAATGAGGTTTTAGAAAAATTAGAAGTCGAAAGAAGTATACATAATAGATTTAGAAACCTTGTTGTAGCAGCAACAGGCACTGGAAAAACAGTAATTTCTGCTTTCGATTATAAACGTTTTAGAAAGAATAATAAATCATCAAAATTACTTTTTCTGGCACATAGAAAAGAGATTCTACAAAAATCACTTTCAACTTTTCAAGGTGTTTTAAAAAATAATAACATTGGCGAATTATGGGTTGATGGTTTGGTGCCTGATAACTTTGAGTATGTATTTGCTTCTGTTCAAACTGTAAATAATCAACTTGAAATAGAAAATATTTCAGCAGACTATTATGATTATATAATTATTGATGAATGTCATCACCAAAAAGCAAAAAGTTATAGATCAATCCTAAATTATTTTAAACCAAAAGTACTTCTTGGCCTAACAGCAACACCAGAAAGAATGGATGGTGGAGATATTTTAGAAGATTTTGACAACAAAATTGCAGCAGAAATTAGACTACCTGAAGCAATGAATAGAAAGCTACTTTGTCCTTTTCAATACTTTGGAATTACTGATAGTATTGATTTATCCAATGTTAAATGGATTAGAGGACGATATGTTGCAAGTGAACTAACAGATATTTATACTGAAAGCGACAGAAGAGTTGTAGAAATAATAACTGCCTTAGACAAATACACAAAAGACATCAACGATGTCAGAGCATTAGGTTATTGTGTATCTATGGAACATGCTAAATACATGGCAGAAAAGTTTACTTTGGCAGGATTAAAAGCTGATTATTTAACAAGCAATAATAGCAAAGACAGGGTTCTAGTTCGGCGAAAATTAGAAAAGAAAGAAATCAACTATTTATTTGTCGTTGACATGTTTAATGAAGGAATTGATATCCCAGAAATTGACACAGTTTTATTTTTAAGACCAACTGAAAGCTTAACTGTCTTTTTACAACAATTAGGAAGAGGATTGAGACTTCACGAAGAAAAGGATTGTTTAACCGTTTTAGATTTTGTTGGAAATTCACATTCCGAATATAATTTTGAAAGTAAATTCAGAGCCTTAATTGGTAAAACCAATACAACAGTTTTAAAAGAAATTGAAGATAATTTTCCACACCTTCCATTAGGATGCTCAATAATATTAGAGAAGAAAACAAAAGAAACTATTCTAAAAAATATAACTGCAGCAACATCATTAAATAAAAACAAGATAATTCAAAAAATACAACAGTTTCAACACGATACGAATTTACCTTTGACTATTGGAAACTTTAGTGGGTTTTATAATATTCCGTTACAATTAATTTATAAAAGAGGAAGTTGGAAAAGACTATGTCAACTTGCAGGTAAAATAAATGATTTTGATTCAGAAAATGAAAAAGCAATTGTTTCTGCAATTTCAAATAAGTGGCTTTCAACCAATTCCTTAAGCTATTTTTCTTTTATTTTAAAAATTGCTAAGCAAAATTTCAATATTAATATTTCAGAGTTTAATCCAAATGAAAAAACAATGCTTTTAATGCTACATTATGATGTTTGGCAAAAAGAAAAAGGTTTTGACTCATTAGAAAAAAGCATAAAAGCAATAGGCTCAAACAGTGTGTTAGTTGAAGAAATAAAAGAGGTTCTTGAAGTGTTAGTTGAAAATATCGACTTTAAAGAATTACCAATTCAACTTCCTTATGATCAACCATTAAGACTACATAGTCGTTATACAAGAGACCAGATTTTAGCTGCTTTTAGAAAAAGTAGTTTTGAAAAAAAATATCTTAGTATGGAAGGCACTGTTGAAAATAAAGATTTGAACACTGAAATATTGTTCATCAATCTTATAAAATCAGAAGAAAATTTCTCACCAACTACAATGTATGATGATTATGCCGTAAATGAATTATTGTTTCATTGGCAAACTCAAAATCAAGCAAGACCAGATTTAGGAAAAGGACTATCATACATTAATCACAAAAAAACAAATAAAAAAATATTACTTTTTGTTAGAGAAAAAGCTAAAAACGAATTTGGTAATAGTTTAGGCTATGTTTTTATTGGTGAGGGTAAACTGAAAGACTATTACGGTTCTAAACCAATGAGTATTAATTGGGAACTTAGTGAACCAATGCCACATTACTTATGGAAAGATGCAGCAAAACTTTCAATTGGTTAAAATTATAGATTAACTATCTGTTATTCAAATAAGCTATTTTTTACACCCCTAAAGTCCCCTCTAGGGGACAATCTAAACCAAGAAACTTTTGTGTAAAAATTAGTTTTTATTGATACCATTCATAATATACAATTTTATGAATAACATGTTTTCCTTAAACAAATATCCCCTTGAGGATTATTAAGGTGAAAGAATTCTTTTATCAAAAATACCGAGCGTAGCGCATTAGCGAAGTTTTAGAAATTATACATAATTCCCGCATCCTATTCTAAACAACTAGCAACACTCTAAATCACACCAATTTATCAAAAAACACCAAACAAAAAAAGGCCTCAATTATAAAATAATCAAGGCCATTTCAATAAGATTTACGTAACGCTATTTTTTCAAAAGCTTATCTGTATGGGTCTTACCATCTGTGGTAACAATAGTTAACATATAAACGCCACCAGAAAGACCACTAACATCTAATGCATCTACAGAAGTACGTTCCATTAATTGCTGTCCATTTAAATTATAAACAGACACCTGTGCAATCTGCGCTCTCTGAATACCTGTAATTTGTAATTCATCAGTAACCGGATTTGGATAGATACGCAATGTTGAACCATCAGCAACATCATCAACACCTAAGGTACCCGTTTCAAAACTAAAATTATCGTAATAAGCATCACCACCATAATTGTTATGCAACATATTAAAACCTACAATATCAACAGACGTAAAATTGCTACGTGTATGCACCAAAACATTATTTAAGTAATACTTTAATTCTGTGGCAGTCACTTCAATTTTAACATGTAACCAAGTATTTGGAGTCCATTCTGCTCCGTCAATATAGGCAGCCGTATAATTAATGTCATCTATGGTATAAATAAATCCTCTATATTCCATAGCAATGCCTGCTACAGGAACAAAATCATCATTAGCATCAATACCAAAAAGCGTCATTTCAAAATCCGCTCCATTACTTTCTGTAACCATAACATCATACGAAAATGTAAAATCCTCAAATGACTTTGGTGTATCAAAACTCTTAACAGCACCAAAAATTGGTAACCATTGAAAATCAAAACTTGATTCATAAGAGTTTTTAAAGGCATAAACACCGTCTGAAGCTTCCTCATCAGACACCACTTGATTCTGAAGAAAAGCGCCATCTCCACTTTCTGTAACTTCCCAACCATTTTGATTATTTAGGGTTCCTAAAGTGTAAGATTCACTGGTTTCAAAGGAAATTGTTTCCTGACTAAAGACGCCTCCTGTAAGTAAGAACATGAGGCCAATTGCGTAATTTTTTATCATATTTTTTATTATTTAAAGGAATAAAAATAATATAAACTCATTGGAATTACGAAACAATTAACACTTCAAAAAGGTTCAAAATGAGTAGTTAATTGAGTTTCTGACACCTAACAAGAATTGCATTTTTTTAGGATGTTATAATTTTAATACTTTTCAAATAATAGCAAACAACATTGCTTTCCAACGGAAAAAGAACCGCAAAGCCATATACATAAAACCACTAAGTAAGAGTTCACCCGTACCTAAGTCGGGTTAACCTCGGGTATGCGTCGGGTATGCGTCGGGTCAACCTCGGGTCAACCTCGGGTAGAACCCAACTTAATATAAGCTAAAACTAAAAGAATAAATAATATAACCCACAAATCAGACTGAAGTAAACAACTTAAGACTAACAAAGCTTCCTCTTTTTACATCTCCTCAACACGCTCATTAACACCCAATAAGAAACCGATATAAAATAAAAGCTTAAATTAGCAAACGCGTATATTTTGCACGTAACTATCGTTCTGTTTCAACCGTTTTGTGGCTTTCTTAGGGATGAAGATCATAATTCTAGTAAACTGTGGTTGATACTAGTCGTAATTGGTTAAAAGCTCATTAAATATTATCACATTATGAAGTACCGTTTTTTAATTTCCATTTTAATACTTAATGTTCTATTAACGTCTTGTAATGGAAATAAAACCAACCAACCTGTTATTAGTGCAGATGAATTACAAAAAAACAACATCTTACCTAGTGATAACGCAAAAGAGTTCTCTTTAAAAGACTTTTACACCTATGATAGCAGACTAGCCTATAAAACGGATAGTATTTTTAACACCATGACCGATTCAGAACGCGTGGCACAGATGATAATAGCTTCTATTGGCGAATTAGGTCATGATTTAAACAAAGCCAAACTCCTTGTAGAAAACAAAAAAGTTGGTGGCTTTGTCATCTTAAAAGGCACCAAAGAAGATCACAAAAGCGCTATCGAAACACTTAATGCTACAGCTAAAAAGCACAATTCATTTGGCCTTTTATTTAGTGCTGATGCAGAACCAAGCCTTTTTAACAGCCGTATTGTAGGATCGCAACCCGTAAAAAACACAGTGGATTTAACATCTATTAGCGAAGTAGATGCAGTAGCTAAAACCATAAGTGACGAATTGCGTTATCTTGGAGTGCATCAAAACTATGCTCCGGTTTTGGATGTTAGTGAAAATAATTCAGCCATAACCAACAGAAGTTTTGGCACTAATCCTAAAGATGTGATTAACAAGAGTAACGCATTTGTAGAACGTACCCAAAATGAAAATATAGTAGCCACCGTAAAACATTTCCCAGGACATGGTTTAGTCACAGGTGACTCGCATTTCAATACGGTTTTTATTGATGGTGATTTACTAGAACTCGATAATTATAAACCCATAATAGACAATGGAGTCATAAGTGTCATGGTCGCTCATATTTCGATAAAGAACAATCCTAAATACAATACGTTTAATGTTCCAGCATCTTGTTCTAAGAAAATAGTAACTGGACTTTTAAAAAACGAATTAAACTTTAAAGGTCTCATTGTTTCCGACGGCATGAAAATGAATGGTTTACAAAACATTCCAAAAGCAACATTAGAAGCCTCAAAGGCAGGTTGTGATATTATTTTAATTCCTAAAAACGAAGATGATACAGCCCAATTAATTTTAAACGAAATGAAAACTAATGCAGCTTATAAAGCTCAAGTATATGAATCTGTAATGAAAATAATTCGCTTAAAAACGTGCTTAGGTATTGAATAAATAGAACACCATGACGACGAGTTTAATAAAAAAAACACTTTGGATAATTTACGGAACCGTGGCATTAATTGCAATCGATTCTATCATAACAGCTATTGTATATTACCTATTCCATCTCACTATAGAAAACAACTACCAATTTTCCTCAAAAATAAAAAGCTATCTATTTATCGCGACCTTGAGTTTATATGTATTGTCAGCATGTATAATCGCCTTTTGGGTTACAAAAAAATCACGATTAAAGCATTACAAGGGTAAAGAAAACATGCCTCTGCTCCCCTTCTTAGCGCTTTTAATTAGCGCTATAGTAGTTAAGCCATTCACATTCTATAGTTCTGATAAAAAACTTGAAAGCGCGCTTAATGACATGTCTAATACGGATTATATAAGTTCTCTAAACTTATCGAGTATTAGTGAGTTTATTACAAATACGATTTACATTTGTAAGTGGTCAACCATCATCCTTTTAGTATTGTATCTTTTTATTTTGAATCGATACGTTAAGAAACAGTAATAGACGATCTAACAGACATCTTTAGTTAATTGCGATGCCATAAAATGAATATTCATCTACATTGCAGCCGCAGGTTAATTTAAAAGCTATAGTCAATACTACAAAAATGAAAAATACAACAAGTATCAGATGATTCGTTAGTTTTTTATATTTCCATTTTATTTTACCAAATAGATGAAGAATAACCATACACAGCAAGACCACACCAAAAATCACTATTGGTAATATCTTACTATTTGTAGTTACAACATTATAGATGTGGCTGTACTCTCCCATACACACATAACCAAAAAACTTTATAATCATGCTCACTTCTGGTAGATACACGTAATAATGTTGTGCCCTAAATTTAATCAGTAAATCTTTTGTTTGCCTTGCATTTGAATCGAGATTATGATTAACAATCTCTGCATTAACCTGCTTTGCTAGCATTGACATCACAACGTTTCCTTTCATGACATTAGCAGCATTTAAACTATCGGTTTTCATTTGTAAAGCGTGATCAAATGCCTTAGAATAATCATCTATAGTGTAGCCACTAAAATCTATAGTTCCAACTTCTGTCAAATAGCTATAATCTATAGTTTTAGCGCTCATTGCATCTGTTGTTTGTCCAAAAAGACTCCATTGAAACAAGGCAATTAATGTAACTAATCCTATTTTTAAATATTTCAAATTAGCGCTTTTATTTATCCGTGTAAAAAACAATGAGACTAGAGGCTCTTTCAATTCTAGCGAGTTTTGTGGATGGGTTCTGATTTAAATTCTCAAGATGTTGACCGTTATTAACATGGAGTATATTTTTACTTCCAGTATCTAAATTGAGTATAAAATTGACATCGTAGTTTTTAGCTCTAAGATGCGTTAAGACATCTTTAGCAGCCTTTAACATATAGTCCTTCGCTTTGGTGCCTATTATTAGATTTTTTAATTCCCCATTTTTTGAAGCAACAACAAGAAATCGTCTTTCTTTACCATCAGCACCTACCAAAATGTTTTTAAAATTTTCGTCGTCCTTTTTTAAGTGAGAATACACCAATTGTGTTTGAAAAACAGAAAGTTTATCGGTTTCAACCTTATTATAAAAGACATAAGAATCCAATGCATTTTCCCTAGGATTAAGATGCTGATGCGCATGATTAGATGTCATTAGGAGATCGCATTTTTTACTTGTAAAATCTAGATCTATAATATCTTGTGTCGTCATTAAACCTTCTGAATTAATAACGACCAAGCCATCCATTGTTTGATTTGGCATTTTATTAAGAAATTGCCCTTCATAAGCACAAAGTCCAATCGGAGTGCCATCACTAAAAAAAGCTGAGGTAAAAGAGGCCGAGGTGACTAATAAAATGTCTTTGCTTTTTTGAAGATCCACAAACTTAGTATAAGCGTCACCCACCAAAAACTTGATTTTTACATTTTTACTATTCAAATGCTTATGACCAAATTCATATAATTCAAAATCATTATCAGAAGCACTGATAGCGTTGAATGTTTTGAGCCTTTCATTTTTTTCTAATCTTAACGTTTCATTTCCTATCGAAAAAAATAAAACTAAAAAAACCAAGCATGACAAGGCTATTACAAGGAATGATTTCATAATTAAGTCATTAACAATTATTCCAAATCTAATTTTACTAAACGATTTACAATAAAAAAACTGCTAAAAGGACTATTATGAAGATAAACATATCATTTTACAGGTTTCTAGCTATAAAATGAACATAATACATTCATTTCCAACAACTGTTATCACATTTCAATTTTAATGTTACAGACCCCTTTTTAAAACCTATTTGATGAATCTGCGCTTTAAAGCAATAGCAACATAAATTAAAACCACAGCCAATCCAAGGAAGAGCACATACCAATACGGTGAGAAGTCAAAAACTAGATGTTTAACACATCTAAAAACGTTATTTAAAGTTAACTAATGAATGCGGAACAATTCATACAAAACTATATAGCAAATAGATTACCGGAAGCCTATAAAGCTAAAGTTGAGCATTTGTTAGAAACAGATTCAGCATTTAAAACTAAAAAAGAAAAGCGCTTCTAGAAAAATTGTAAATCGCTGTTATAAATCCAACCCTTTCAAACTTTCAACACGATTTCTAATTAAGAAATCATCTATAGTTTCAAAATGTTCAATTACGCGTTTTTCTTTAAACTCAAACACTTTATTAGATAATCCTTGTAGAAAATCTCTATCGTGAGACACGAGTATTAATGTGCCATCAAAATTCTTTAAAGCCTCTTTTAAAACATCCTTCGATTTTAAATCAAGGTGATTGGTAGGCTCATCGAGAATCAATAAATTCACAGGTTCTAACAACAGTTTTACCATAGCTAACCTTGTTTTTTCACCACCAGACAACACACTGACTTTCTTTTCAATATCGTCACCTCTAAACATAAAGCCACCCAAAATATTTTTAATCTGCGTTCTTACATCCCCTTGAGCAACTTCATCAACGGTTTGAAAAATCGTTAAGTTTTCGTCTAACAAAGCCGCTTGGTTCTGCGCAAAATACCCAACCTTAACATTATGACCTAAAGCACAAGTCCCTTCCACATCAATTTCACCTAGTATGGCTTTAATCATCGTTGATTTCCCTTCTCCATTTCTTCCTACAAAACAGACCTTCTCTCCTCTAGCAATAGACATATTAGCATTATGAAACACCACATGATCACCATAAGACTTAGACACCTCCTTAACCGTAACAGGATAGTCACCCGAACGCTGTGTTGCTGGAAAACGCAACTTTAAAGCTGATGTATCGATCTCATCAATTTCAATCCTTTCTAATTTTTCAAGCATACGCTCTCGTGACGACACTTGGTTGGTTTTAGAATAGGTCCCTTTAAAACGCTCTATAAATGCCATATTATCAGCAATAAACTTTTGCTGCTCTTGATAGGCTTTTATTTGATGTGTACGTCTATCTTCACGCAACTGAAGGTAATGCGTATAATTAGCCTTATAATCGTAAATACGCCCCATCGTTACCTCGATAGTTCTATTGGTTATATTATCTACAAAGGCACGATCGTGAGATATAACCACAACAGCGTTGGCTTTATTCAATAAAAAATCTTCTAACCAAATCACCGATTCAATATCAATATGGTTGGTGGGCTCATCTAATAAGATTAAATCGGGCTTTTGTAATAAAATCTTAGCCAATTCAATTCGCATACGATAACCACCTGAAAACTCATTGGTTTGTCTTGTAAAATCGTCTTGTTTAAAACCTAAACCTTTTAATGCTTTTTCAACTTCGGCATCGTAATTGACATCTTCTAAAGCATAATATTTCTCACCCAAATCAGACACACGTTCAATAATTTTCATGTAGTCGTCAGATTCGTAATCGGTTCGCGTTTCCAATTGTTTATTGAGCGCTTCCATCTCATCACGCATTTCAAACACATGCTTAAATGCTTTTGATGCTTCATCAAAAACAGTCGTATTATCTTCGGTTAACAAATGTTGTGGCAAATACGCAATAACGGCATCCTTAGGACACCTTACGTTACCACGAGTTGCTTTTTGAACACCTGCAATAATCTTCATCATGGTCGATTTTCCCGCACCATTTTTACCCATTAAAGCAATTTTATCATTAGCATTAATCGTAAATGACACCTCACTAAAAAGCGTATGCCCACTAAATTCTACGGCTAAATTATCGACTGAAATCATATTTTGAATTTTAAAGATGCAAAACTACTAAATGGGAAGTCATTATTTATAATTGTAGTCAAAATAATATCATAACTGTTATAAGCTAATCCTAGTCTCTATTCAGTCAAGATGTAAAGATCTAATCCATTAATTTTAGAACATAATTAATATATAATAAAACAATTATGATACTAACAAAAGTTTTAGGGTTAACAAGCGCATTAACCAAAAGCAAAAAAGCCAAAATAGCCCTTTTAAGTCTCGAGATCGCTGTATTAGGTTACGCACTTTACCAACAGAAAAAGGAAAATAAGCGTATTAAATCTTAGTCGTATGAGATTTTGAAGTAATTTTGTAATCGCATTTTACGACTATGAGCATCATTTCAAAAGACATATCAAAAGCGATTCAACTATTAACGGCTGAAGACATTGTTGCTATTCCAACAGAGACTGTCTATGGCTTAGCAGGAAATATTTATAGCGAGAAAGCTATAAAAGCTATTTTTGAAACCAAGAAGCGCCCTTTTTTTAATCCGCTTATTGTTCATATTCCTTCTATAGACAAACTTTCCGACATCGTTGAATATATTCCTAAAAAAGCGCAGTTATTAGCCGAAGCTTTTTGGCCAGGACCAATTACTTTAGTTTTAAAAAAGAAAGCTATAATTCCAGATTTAATTACTGGTGGAAAAGATACAGTTGCAGTTCGTGTTCCTAATCATCCCACTACAATAGAATTATTAAAACAATTAAATTTCCCTTTAGCAGCACCAAGTGCCAATCCTTTTAGTAGCATTAGTCCAACGACAGCAGCACATGTAGAAACCTATTTTAAAGATACTATTAAAATGGTTTTAGATGGAGGGGCTTGTACAAGCGGAATAGAATCTACCATTATAGGTTTTGAAAATGACGACCCTATTATTTATAGATTAGGCTCAACAGCTTTAGAAGACATTGAAGCTATTGTTGGAAAAATTAAAATAAAAAACATGGCTACTGAGCGTAGTCAAAATAATAAAGAAATAAGTCCGGATGCTCCTGGTATGTTAGAGAGACACTATGCACCAAAGACGACGACGATCTTAACAGACAATATTCCAACCACATTAGATAAATATAAAGCGAAACGTGTTGGACTCATAACGTTTCAATCTCAAATTGAAAATAACGCAATCGAAGTACAAATTGCGCTTTCAAAATCTGGCGACTTAGCCGAATCGGCTTCAAAACTTTACGATGTTCTACATCAGTTAGATAAAATGCATCTGGATGTTATTATTGCCGAAAAATTCCCAGATCATGGCTTAGGAAAATCCATAAATGACAGACTCACAAGAGCTACAAAAAACTAAATTAGAATACACATTTCCAAACCATCTGATTTTCAGTACAAAAAATATATTCATCAAGGTTTGGTAAATCAATTGTTTATCGTAAATTTGCAAACTCTTTTTTAAAGAGGAATGTTTAATCTTTTTGCGCTGTGAAGCGTAAATATAAATCAAATTAGTGTGGATACATTAAGCTACAAAACAGTTTCAGCTAACAAAGCTACCGTTAATAAGGAGTGGGTTTTAGTTGACGCTGAAGGACAAACTTTAGGTCGCTTAGCTTCGAGAGTAGCAATACTTTTAAGAGGTAAGCACAAACCTAATTTTACGCCACACGTTGATTGCGGTGACAATGTAATTGTTGTTAATGCTGAAAAAATCAACTTAACTGGTAACAAATGGACGGAAAAAAGTTACATCCGTCACACAGGTTATCCAGGTGGACAAAGAAGTCTGACGGCTACTGAAATGTTTGAGAAAGACCCAACCAGATTAGTAGAAAAGTCAGTGAAAGGAATGTTGCCTAAAAACAAATTAGGATCAGCCCTTTTTAGAAATTTAACTGTTGTTTCAGGTACAGAGCACGCTCACGCAGCTCAAAAACCTAAAGCAATCAAATTAAACGAAATTAACTAAATGGAAGTAATTCACAAAATTGGCCGTAGAAAGACGGCTGTTGCTCGTGTGTACGTTGCCCAAGGTAGTGGCAAAATCACAGTGAACAAAAAAGACATGGCGGATTATTTTACTACTGCAACATTGCAGTATAAAATAAACCAACCTTTAGCCTTGACTAACAATGATGGCAACTTTGATATTACTGTTAACGTATATGGAGGTGGTATCACCGGCCAGGCAGAAGCAATACGTTTAGGATTAAGTCGTGCAATGTGCGAACTAGATCCTGAAAACAGACTAGTATTAAAGCCAGAAGGTCTATTAACGAGAGACCCAAGAATGGTAGAGCGTAAGAAATTCGGACAGAAGAAAGCGCGTAAGAAATTCCAATTCTCGAAACGTTAATATCCAACAATTTTTTATTATTCAGAATCTGCTTCGGCAGGTTCTGGATTATTATTTTTTATTAAAATTAAATTAACTTGAAATCGTTCAGGTTAATAAAAAGATCTCAAAATAAATTTGAGACAAGGTTTAGCATCTAAATGAAGCCAACAGCTAATAACCATTAGCTTAATGGAACATTGCTAATTTAACAGAACGTAAACTATTACAACATGGAAAAAGTAGAAGTAAAAGAATTACTTGAAGCAGGTGTACACTTCGGTCACCTTACACGTAAGTGGAACCCAAACATGGCTCCTTACATTTATATGGAACGTAACGGTATCCATATTATCAACCTTTACAAAACAGCGGCAAAAATTGAAGAAACTTCTGAAGCTTTAGCTAAAATAGCAGCATCAGGAAAGAAAATCTTATTCGTTGCTACTAAAAAACAAGCTAAAGACATCGTTGCTGAAAAAGCAGGTGCAGTAAACCAACCTTACATTACTGAGCGTTGGCCTGGTGGAATGTTAACTAACTTTGTAACTATCAGAAAAGCGGTAAAGAAAATGGCTGCTATTGATAGAATGAAAAAAGATGGTACATTCAACTCTTTATCTAAAAAAGAACGTTTACAAGTAGATCGTTTACGTGCAAAATTAGAAAAGAATTTAGGTTCTATTTCTGACATGACTCGTTTACCAGGTGCTATATTCGTAGTTGATATTATGCGTGAGCATATTGCCATTAAAGAAGCACAAAAATTAAATATCCCAATCTTTGCTATGGTAGATACAAACTCTGACCCTCGTGAAGTTGATTATTTAATCCCTGCTAATGATGATGCTTCTAAATCTGTAGATAAAATTTTATCTATCGTAACATCTGCAATTGCTGATGGTTTAAACGAAAGAAAAAATGAGCGTGCAGAAAAAGATGCTAAATCTGCTAAAAAAGACGCAAAACCAGCTAAAAAAGCTGAAAAAGCGCCTGTAGCATCTCAAGAAGAAGAATAAATAACATTTATACAATATTAAAAGTCATTTGGTTCTTTTCATTTTGAAAATTAATTAAATGACTTTTTAAATTTAAAAACTATGGAAAATACTGTAAAAATTACAGCAGCAGAAGTCAACAAGCTAAGACAAGCAACTGGTGCTGGTATGATGGATTGTAAAAAAGCTTTAGTTGAAGCTGGTGGTGATTTTGATAAAGCCATCGAAGTTTTACGTAAAAAAGGACAAAAAGTTGCAGAGAAAAGAGCAGACAGAGATTCTTCTGAAGGTGCTGCAATCGCAAAAATAAATGCAGATAACACATCTGGTGTTGCTATTGTTTTAGGCTGTGAAACTGATTTCGTTGGTAAAAACGAAAACTTCGTAGCATTAGCTAACCAATTAGCTGATATCGCATTAAACTATGACACAAAAGAAGCATTTTTAGCTGCTGATTTTGGTGGAATGACTGTTGCTGATAAATTAATTGAGCAAACAGGAGTTATTGGTGAAAAATTAGACATTACTGCTTTTGAAAAATTAGAAGCACCTTACGTAGGTCAGTACGTTCACATTAACAAAATTGCTGCTTTAGTTGGTTTATCTGCTAAAGTTGATAACGTTGAAACTTTAGTAAAAGACGTTGCAATGCAAGTAGCTTCAATGGGAGCAACTACATTATCTTATAAAGATTTTGAGCCTGAATTTATCGCATCAGAAACTGAAGCTCGTATTGCTGTTATTGAAAAAGATAATATCGAATTAGGACGTTTAGGTAAAACATTAAAGAATGTACCTAGCTATATTTCTATGGCTCAATTAACTCCAGAAGTTATCGCTGAAGCTGAAGAAGCTGCAAAAGCAGAATTAAAAGCTGAAGGTAAGCCAGAACAAATTTGGGATAGAATTTTACCAGGTAAAATGGAGCGTTTCATTTCTGATAACACAACTTTAGACCAAGAAAAATGTTTATTAGACCAGAAGTTTATTAAAGATGAAAAGCAAACTGTTGCTGATTATGTTAAAACTTATGGTGATGTTTCAGTTACAGGTTTCAAACGTGCAACTGTTGGATAATTGACATTATTCAAATTACAATAATTAAAAAAGCTTCTCAAAATTGAGAAGCTTTTTTTTTGCTTTTTTTTCACTTTTACAGATGCTAATAATTACGTAGTTTTGCTAAACTTTCTAAACCCACATAAAATGAATCAGAATCATATAGTAAATTTTCACCAATATGATGCTTGGCACATTCTATTAGACCATAAAATAGCAATAGAAACTATCTAAATGAAATATAAAAGAATACTACTCAAATTATCTGGCGAAGCCTTAATGGGAAACCGTCAATATGGTATTGATCCTGAAAGATTAACAGAATATGCTAAAGACATTAAAGAAATAACTGATTTAGGTGTAGAAGTTGCTATAGTAATTGGTGGCGGAAATATTTTTAGAGGTGTTGCTGGTGCCATGAACGGTATGGATCGGGTGCAAGGTGACCACATGGGAATGCTAGCTACTGTAATTAACGGATTGGCATTACAAAACGCACTAGAAGATGCTGATGTAAAAACGCGTTTGCAAACAGCTATCAAAATCAATGAAGTTGCAGAACCTTTTATCAGAAGAAAAGCAATGAGTCATCTAAGAAAAGGACGTGTTGTAATTTTTGGAGGTGGTACAGGTAACCCTTATTTTACAACAGATTCAGCAGCCGTTTTACGCGCTATCGAAATTGAAGCAGATGTCATTTTAAAAGGTACACGTGTAGATGGTATTTATACTGCAGATCCTGAAAAAGATATCAATGCCGTTAAATTTGATAATATTTCATTTAAAGATGTCCTAAGCAAAGGACTTAAAGTAATGGACACAACAGCGTTTACACTTAGTCAAGAAAATAACTTACCAATTATTGTTTTTGATATGAATAAAAAAGGAAACTTATTAAAAGTAGTTTCTGGAGAAAATATTGGTACTAAAGTCAACCAATAATTTTTGGCTTAAATTTTGATAAATCGTAATTAAAACTTCAACATTATGGACGAAGACATTAAATTTATAATAGACACAGCAAAGGAATCTATGAATGCTTCTATAAAGCATTTAGAAAAACAACTTACAAATATTAGAGCTGGCAAAGCTAGTCCTGCTATGCTAGGTAGCGTTATGGTAGATTATTATGGTTCTCAAACGCCTCTTAGCCAAGTTGCCAATGTAAATACTCCAGATGGAAGAACAATAACAGTTCAACCATGGGAAAAATCTATGCTTCAAGAAATTGAACGTGGTATCATGCTTGCTAATCTTGGTTTTAACCCAATGAATAATGGCGACACTATTATTATCAATGTTCCACCATTAACAGAAGAACGACGAAAAGATTTAGCAAAACAAGCCAAATCAGAATCAGAAGATGCTAAAATTGCCGTTAGAAATGCGCGTAAAGATGCTAATAATGATATAAAAAATTCTGAAGTTTCTGAAGATTTACAGAAAAATGCAGTAATTGATATACAATCACTAACAGATTCTTTTATCAAAAAAATAGATAGTATTCTTGAGGTTAAAGAAAAGGAAATTATGACTGTTTAATTTATTAATTAATAAAGTTACAAACCTAAAAACATTATCAGCACAAGTAAGCTAAGAGGTTAACCCCTTTTATATTTTTCTCTAGCTTTAATAACAATTTTAAATGTTACAGCGCCTGTTTGTTGTTTTTTTTATGACAATTGCAACGCATAGCTTTGCACAACAGCCTGTTAAAACAGATAAAGATTCTGTTAAAGCTGTTCAAGACTCTATCAAAAAAAAAGTATTTGTAAAAAATATAGGTAACGGCTATCTCCCTTTTAATTACTTTAATCTGGATTTACGTTACTTAATAAAATTTAATCAGTACGAAGGTTTCAGAACAGGATTAGGAGGTATAACAAATAATCGCTTTTCAGAACGCTATAGAGTTAATGGCTATCTGGTTTATGGTGTTAGAGATAAACGTCTAAAATATAAAATAGGTGGTGGTTTTAGAGTTAATGAAGCTTCAAACACATGGGTAAACTTAGACTATGTTGATGATTTACAAGAAACAGGAAGTTCAAAATTTTTAACTGATAAGCGTTTTTTTACTTTTTTTGAACCACGATTATTAAATATAGATCTATTTCATAGACATATTACAAAATCAATTGCTTTACAGCATAAGGTTTCTAATCACCTGCTTTCAGAATCTCAAATAGCACTTTCTAAAATAAATCCAACATACAACTATACTTATGTTTTAGGCGAAGACTCATATAAAACATATGATTTAAGCACTGCCAAGGTTAGTTTGCAATGGAGTCCGTTTAGCCACTATGCCATAATAAATGATAAAATAAAAGAAACTAAAGACGGTTATCCAAAATTTACACTTCAATTAACACAAGGATTCAAATCTATCTTTGGAAGTGATTTTAATTTTTCAAAGCTCGATTTTAGAACCTTGCAAAAATTCTATCATAAAAACGATGCTATAACAAGTATTACATTTGTTGCAGGAATTGCTGGTGGAGATACTCCTTTAACCCATTTGTACCATGCGTACCCAAACAACATCACTAAAGAAACTATTTTACAACGTTTTTCTGTTGCAGGTTTAAACAGTTTTGAAACCATGTATTTTAATGAATTTTTTAGCGACAAATTTTCAACACTACAATTAAAACACACATTTAAACCTTTTAAAATAACAGAACGTTTTAAGCCTCAGCTTGTATTAATATCTAGATATGCAGTAGGAGAAATGAAGAGCATTAGAAGACATCAAGGTATAGAATTTAACACTCTTGAAAAACTCTATTCAGAATCTGGCGTAGAAATTAATAAATTGTTCTTTGGCTTTGGATTGAGTTTTGCCTATAGATATGGTAGTTATCACCTACCAAAATTAGAAGATAATATGGCTTTTAAGTTCACCTTCAACATCTCATTATAATCAAAATTATAATACTGTTAATTACCTTACTAATCCTTAGCTTTTTTCTACCTTTGCGGCTTATTTTAATTGGCGCATGTTTAAACTTTTAACAACAGGATTTTGGGAAGCTATTGCGAGACTTATTCTTCGTAATAAAATTTTTATACTTATTGCCATCATACTAACCACTGTGTTTTTCAGCTTGCAATGGAAACACATGCGTTTTACCTTTACTGAAGCCAATCTTTTACCAGACGACCACGAAGTAAATCTTATATACAATGATTTTTTAGACGTTTTTGGTGAAGAAGGAAATCTAATTGTTTTAGGTGTTAAGGATTCTAGTCTATTTTCAGTAAAACAACTCAATGCTTGGAATAAACTTTCAGATTCGTTTAAAGGTTATGACGAAGTGGAAACCGTTTTATCCATAAAAGACCTTCAGAAATTAGTTAAAAACACTAAAGAAGAGCAATTTGACTTAGTACCATTTATTAAGGATTCTATTTCTAGTATCGAGGAAATAGAGCGACTTCAAAACGAACTATTTAAACAATATCCCTTTTACGATAATTTCCTATTTAATGCAGAAACGAAAACTATTCGTACGGCCATATACATGGAAAAAGACATCGTAAATACATCTGCCAGAAAAGATTTTATCCTCGATGATTTTTTACCAAAAGTTGAAAAATTTGAGGCAGAAACAGGATTAGATGTTAGAATTTCGGGAATGCCTTACATCAGAACCTTAAATGCAACAAGTATTGTTGATGAAATCCCTATTTTTATTGGTGCGGCGCTTTTTGTAACCTCTCTAATATTTTTTCTTTTCTTTAGGTCATTTAGAGCCACTTTTATTTCGCTTATTGTGGTTTGTTTTGGAGTAATGTGGACCTTTGGAATTATAGGTTTACTCGGTTATGAAATTACAGTCCTAACAGCATTGATTCCGCCTCTAATAATTGTTATTGGTATTCCAAACTGTGTGTTCTTAATTAACAAATACCAACAAGAAGTAAAATCGCATGGTAACAAAGTAAAATCTTTACAACGTGTTATTACTAAAGTTGGTAATGCAACTTTAATGACCAATGTAACCACAGCTTCTGGTTTTGCTACATTTATACTTACAGAAAGTAAGCTCCTAAAAGAATTTGGAATTGTAGCATCATTGAGCATTTTGGCAATTTTCATGTTGTGTTTACTCATTATCCCTATTCTATACACATTTCTACCTTATCCTAAAGAACGTCATTTAGAACATTTAAATAAACGCTGGATTGGTGCTTTTGTAGATTGGATGGAACGTATGGTAAAGCACAGAAAAATTACCATCTATATCACAGCACTTATTTTAATTGTTGGTAGTATTATTGGGATTCATCAGATTAAAATTTCTGGTAGTCTTATTGAAGATATGCCGCAAGACACTGATTTCTTTAATGATATTCGGTTTTTTGAATCTGAATTTAATGGTATTATGCCATTAGAAATTATGATAGATACCAAACGTAAAAAAGGGGTGATGAAACTAGCCACTTTAAAACGAATGGAAGAGCTAGAAGAACTCATTAATGATATACCAGAACTATCGCGTCCAATTTCTGTAGTTAGCTTAGTGAAATATAGCAAGCAAGCCTATTACAATGGCAATCCAAAATATTACCAATTACCTTCAAGCCAAGAGAACACATTTATCTTATCTTATGCTAAAAACTCAACCTCTAATGTTGATATGTTGAGCAATTTTGTAGATAGTACAGGGCAATATGCACGTATTACTACTTTTATGAAAGACATTGGTACGGATAAGATGGAGCGTATTCAAGAAGATCTTCAAACAGAAATAAACAAGTTGTTTCCAGAAGAACGTTATGAGGTTATTATGACAGGAAAAGCTTTAGTTTTTCAAAAAGGAACTAAATATTTGGTTAAAAACTTAATCATTTCATTAACACTTGCCATTGTACTTATAGCCTTATTTATGGCCTACCTTTTCCGTTCTTTTAGAATGATTGTAGTTTCATTAATCCCCAACCTATTACCACTTTTAGTTACAGCAGGTTTAATGGGATATGTTGGAGTTCCTATTAAACCATCAACAATATTAGTATTTAGTATTGCTTTTGGTATTTCTGTAGATGACACCATTCACTTTTTGGCAAAATACAGGCAAGAATTACAAGCCAACCATTGGAAAATTAGAAAATCGGTTTACGCAGCACTTAGAGAAACTGGTGTGAGTATGATTTACACCTCTATAGTATTATTCTTTGGGTTTTCGGTATTTACAATTTCTAGTTTTGGAGGTACAGTAGCTTTAGGAGCTTTAGTATCTATAACACTATTATTTGCTATGCTTTCTAACTTACTATTATTACCTTCACTATTATTATCTTTAGAGCGTAATATTGCCAATAAGGAAGTTTTAAGAGAGCCTTCAATAAATATTATTCCTTCAGAAGATGAAACTGAAGACCATAAAGAAAATTAAGATTAACAATATATTAGCATTCAAAATTATTAAACAATGACTTCAAAAACTGTAGCACAATTATTATCGCAAGATGTCACCTTACAAGATGTTACCATAAAAGGTTGGGTAAGAACCTTTAGAGCTAACCGATTTATTGCCTTAAACGACGGTTCTACCATAAATAATATTCAATGTGTTGTCGATTTTGAAAATTTTGACGAAGCACTTTTAAAGCGTATTACTACAGGAGCTGCTATTCATGTTACAGGAGAACTTGTAGAAAGTCAAGGAAAAGGACAGTCCGTTGAAATTGTTGTAAAAACATTAGAAGTTTTAGGTGATTCTGATCCTGAAACCTACCCTATTCAACCTAAAAAGCATTCGTTTGAATTCTTAAGAGAAAATGCACATTTACGTACTAGAACAAACACTTTTAGTGCTGTAATGCGTTTACGTTCGTCATTATCATTTGCAGTTCACAAATATTTTAATGAGAATGGCTTTAATTACATGCACACCCCAATTATAACAGGAAGTGATGCTGAAGGTGCTGGTGAAATGTTTAAAGTAACGAATTTAGATGTAAAAAATCTGCCATTAAACGAAGATGGTTCTGTAAATTACAAAGAAGATTTCTTTGGAAAAGAAACTAACCTAACTGTTTCTGGTCAGTTGGAAGCCGAAACTTACGCCATGTCTCTAGGAAAGGTTTATACTTTTGGACCAACCTTTAGAGCCGAAAACTCTAATACATCACGCCATTTGGCCGAATTTTGGATGATTGAACCAGAAGTTGCTTTTATGGATTTAGCGGGCAACATGGATTTGGCTGAAGATTTTATGAAGTCTGTTTTAAGTTATGTACTTGAAAACAATAAAGAAGATTTAGAGTTTTTAGAAAAACGTTTACTAGACGAAGAAAAAACAAAACCACAGGCAGAACGTAGCGATATGAGTTTAATTGAAAAAATTAAATTCGTAGTTGATAATAACTTTAAGCGTGTTAGCTATACCGAAGCTATAGATATTTTAAGAAACTCTAAGCCAAATAAAAAGAAGAAATTTAATTATATCATTAAAGAATGGGGAGCAGATTTACAATCTGAGCACGAGCGTTTCTTAGTAGAAAAGCACTTTAAGTGTCCTGTAATATTATTTGATTATCCAGCAAATATCAAAGCCTTTTACATGCGTTTAAACGAGCCAGACAGCGAAGGAAGAGAAACTGTAAGAGCGATGGATATTTTATTTCCTGGTATAGGTGAAATGGTTGGAGGCTCTCAAAGAGAAGAACGCTTAGACGTTTTAAAAGAAAAGATGAAAGCCTTAGACATTGATGAAGAAGAATTGTGGTGGTATTTAGATTTACGTAAATACGGAACTGCTGTTCACTCTGGATTTGGATTAGGTTTTGAGCGTTTGGTTATGTTTGCTACAGGAATGAGTAATATTAGAGATGTCATCCCTTATCCTAGAACACCGCAGAACGCTGAATTTTAATTGTTAAATGATAATCCTGATAGGTTTTAGAAACCTATCAGGTTTTTTTATTACATTTATAATCAACAGAAATTTTATGTCTCTAAAGCAATTTTTATCATTTAAGCTTTCACAAAAGCTCTCTCCGCAACAAATTCAACTTATGAAGTTGATTCAGTTGCCTACACAAGCTTTTGAACAACGTTTAAAACAAGAATTAGAAGAAAATCCTGCCTTAGATACTGGAAAAGAATCAGAAACATCTGAAGATAATTTTGATGAGTTCGATAATTCTGAGGAAGATTTCAATGACAGCGAAACTATTGAAGCAGATGACATCAATATTGATGAATATTTAAGTGACGACGAAATTCCTGAATATCGTACCCAAGCCAATAACTATAGTGCAGATGACGAAGATAAATCAGTACCTTATGCTGCAGGAACTTCGTTTACACAACATTTAATAAATCAATTAAACACCTTTCGTTTATCTGATCAAGAAGAAGAAATTGCCTATTTCTTAGTTGGTAGTGTTGATGAAAGTGGTTATATACGTCGTGCATTATCCGATATTACAGACGATTTAGCCTTTACACAAAATGTCTATACAACAGAAGAAGAAGTTGAAAAGGTTTTACAAATTGTGCATCAATTAGATCCTGCTGGTGTTGGTGCTCGTAACCTTCAAGAGTGTTTAAGTATCCAATTACATCGAAAAGAACAATCTCCAGATGTAGAGTTAGCTACTACTATTATTGATAATGGCTTTGATCAATTCACAAAAAAGCATTATAAAAAATTAATGCAGAAATTCAATATTGATGAAGAACAACTCAAAGGTGCAATTGAAGAAATAGAACGACTTAACCCAAAGCCAGGTGGTTCTTATGCTGGAAATAACAAAATTGTTGAGCATATTGTTCCTGACTTTGCGATAAGAATTGTAGATGGAGAATTAGAACTTACGCTGAATGGCAGGAATGCTCCTGAGCTTCATGTGTCTAGGGAATATAATAACATGCTTAAAGGCTATAAAGAGACTAAAGATAAGTCTAAAGCCCAAAAAGATGCTGTTATGTTTATTAAACAAAAGTTAGATGCTGCAAAGTGGTTTATTGAGGCCGTAAGACAACGTCAGCAGACTTTATTTGTAACTATGAGTTCTATTATGCATTACCAAAAAGAATACTTCTTAACAGGTGATGAGCGTAATTTACGTCCTATGATATTAAAAGATATTGCTGACGAAATTGAAATGGATGTTTCTACAATATCACGAGTGGCTAATAGTAAGTATGTAGACACACCTTATGGCACAAAATTGATAAAAGAATTCTTTTCGGAATCTATGACCAATGACCAAGGTGAAGAAGTCTCTACAAGAGAAATTAAAAAAATCCTTGAAACTGTTATTGAAGAAGAAAGTAAAAAGAAACCAATGACAGATGAAGCACTTTCAAAAATATTAAAAGAAAAAGGCTATCCAATTGCTAGACGTACTGTTGCTAAATACAGAGAACAATTAGACATACCTGTAGCGCGTTTAAGAAAGGAATTATAAGAAACATTGGATGAAAAACTTTATTTTAAAGAGCATATCGTTTGTGTTTCACCCTTTGATTATGCCATTATTAGGTCTGCTGTTTTATTTTTCTAAAACACCTCGATTTATTCCAGAGCCTGTTATGAAGGCTAAAATTTTTTCGATTGTTATTCTTACTATCATTTTACCTATTCTACTTTTCTTTCTACTTAAAACGATTAATAAAGTTGATTCTATCTATTTAAAGAGTACAAAAGAGCGCCTAATTCCGTTGTTTATAAATTGTATTATTATTCTACTGATTCTAATACGCGTATTAACACCAAGCGAAATTATTGAATTATACTACTTCTTTTTAGGGATTCTTTGCTCTACACTAACCTGTTTAATACTGGCTATTTTTAAAATAAAAGCAAGTATTCATATGATTGCAGCTTCAGGGTTTTTGATGTTTGCGATTGCTATAGGTATACACTATCATATAAATATAAACGGCTCTATTGCACTTATGATGATTATTTTAGGGGCTATTGCTACATCGCGTTTGCATTTAAAGGCGCATACAAACCAAGAGTTAATTTTAGGGATTTTTACAGGAGTTACTCCTCAACTTTTTTTATGCAGTTATTGGCTATAGAATATAAAACATAAGTCCAATTTTTAAGGATTTCATGTCTATAGTTTTAGTGTTGAGTTTTGAATTGGAATCAAAAATTGGATTTAATCCGTAATACACATGAAAGTTCCAAGTACTATATCCTGCACTTAAAGTTAAGCCATATTGAAACTTATTAAAACTGTCAATATTAGAGAGTTTTACATTTTCTACTTCACTCATAAACTTTGTAGAATTATACAGCAAATAGCCTACTTTAAAGCCTGTGTATATACGCCAAAAGTTATAATCTGTTGCATTAGAAGTTCTCCATCTAATTTCTAAAGGAACTTCGAGCAAATAGGTTGTAAATTTATTTTTTGAAACATTATACTCACTTTCGTCAATACTGTTAAATTCAATTCCATTATTCCCCTCTTCAATGAGTATATTTTTCTGATTATATGAATTTGAAGAGATCCCTAAACCTAATCCTATGGCAACATTACGGCGTTCGTTAATTGGCATATCTCTAATAAAACCTAAATGAAAGCCTGAAGAAAATCCATTTTGAGAAATTCCATCTGGTTTTTCATTAATCAAATTATAGGTTACTGAGGCGTAGAATTGATCTTCTCTATAATCCTTATAAAGTTCTGACTTATATCTATTATCAATATCTTCATTTTGAGAAAACCCAATGAATACTGAACATATTAGTAAAAGAAAAATATACTTTTTCATGTTTATAAAACTACGAAATCTTTAATATCTATTAAACAAAAAAACGTCCCGATTACTCAGGACGTTTTATCTATAAAATTAAGAATCTATATTAATTCTCAGTTTTTGTATTTGCAATGTACATTACTTTTAATGCATTTGCTTTACGTAACTCTTGCTTAATATCTGACACTAAACCGGCATTGGTTTCTTTGTCAACCTTTAAACCAATAACGACTTTACTTTGTAAATCTTCATTTAATTCAGAAATAGCCTGAATAACTGAAGGTCTAACATCATCTACACCAATAAAAGCATCATTGAATTGAATTCTTGGTTCTTCTCCAAATTGCTTATACTGACTGCTTGGTTTACCACCATATATAAATACGGTTCTGTCCTTTTTTAATTTTTCAACTTGATCTGCACTTGGCAATCTGTTTTCAATCATTAAAGAACTATCTCTCATTACAGTTGCAACCATAAAAAAGAAAAGCAACATAAATACAATATCTGGAAGTGATGCCGTTGAAATCGCTGGCAATTCACCTTTATCTTTATTTCTAAATTTAGACATATTTGTTTCTTTTAATTTTTATCAGGTTCTGCTTCAGACAATTTCATTGGGAATAATTTCTTAATGGTTTCAATACGTTCATTAAGCTTTTCATCCTTATTAAATTGATTCTTCTCTTTTTCTTCTAGCATTGCAGTAAACACTTTATCTGCATCTGGATAATACTTTTTGTATAGTCGTGTTGCTTCACGTTCTCTAAGAACATTGTAAGCAGCGACTAATTCGTTTTGTACATCCATGTACTGCTCGTAAGAAGTTTCTCTATCATGCTTCATAGAGATAATTGCTTTATCAGGATGGTCAGAGGAATCCTCTAAACGTTTTCCTTTACAATAATCACAAGATTCTCCTGCGGCATTTGTACCACCTCCGTTATCTAAAAAGTCAATTGCTGCTTGTCTTAAATCTTTTAATTCCATTTGCTCGTCTTCTACTAACAATTGGTTATTACGATTTATTAAAACAGTAAATAGATTTTTTTGCTTAATAATAGGCGGTTCAACTTCTGTGTCATCAATAGGTGGCAAACTTCTTAATAATCCTTTGTCTTTCTCTATCGTTGTTGTTACTAAGAAAAAGATAAGTAGTAAGAAAGCAATGTCAGCCATTGATCCTGCATTTACTTCGGGTGCTGCTCTTTTTGCCATACTATATTATTTACTAATTACTTTTTTAACTCCTGAGAAAATCATGGTTATAGCAGCAACTGCTAATAATATATAGAACGCAATTAAACCAGCTCCAACCATAGTAGATTCACCAGATGTAGCAATAGTATCTCCATTTTTATATTCTAACGGTAAATCACTACCTGATAGTGCATAAGAAACAACTAATACAGCAACAAATGCACCTACACCTATAAGTGTATTCTTTAAATCTGAAGTATTTGTAAACAAGTTTTTTAATACAAAAACTAAAACAAACAATACTGTTAGACCTAAGATAATATAACCTACCCAAGCCATAGGCTCAAAGAGACCGTCTTCTCCACCTGTTTTGATGGCTTCGTCACCAGCTGAGATAATTCTAATCAGAGATACAATTCCAATTAAACTTAAAACAGCGGCTACTATTTTTAATATTTTGTGCATAATTGTTTTTTATTTTTTGTGTCTTACTAATAAATCCATCAATGTAATTGATGCATCTTCCATATCATTTACAATGCTATCTATCTTAGCGATGATATAATTATAAAAAATTTGAAGTATAATTGCTACAATAAGACCAAATACTGTTGTTAAAAGTGCTACTTTAATACCACCTGCTACTAAAGAAGGTTGCATATCACCAGCTGCTTCAATTTTATCGAAGGCTTGAATCATACCAATTACCGTACCCATGAAACCAAGCATTGGTGCCAAAGCGATAAATAAAGAAATCCAAGATACATTCTTTTCTAATTGTCCCATTTGTACTCCACCGTAAGCTACAACAGCTTTTTCAGCAGCATCGATATCTTCGTCTGCTCTGTCTAAACCTTGATAGAATATAGAGGCAACAGGTCCTTTTGTATTTCTACATACTTCCTTAGCAGCTTCAATACCACCTGAGTTTAGTGCATCTTCTACATTTTGAGTTAATTTCTTTGTGTTTGTTGTTGATAGATTTAAAAAGATAATTCTTTCAATAGCAATTGCTAATCCAAGAATTAAACATAGTAGTACAATACCCATAAAGCCTGGACCACCTTCTATAAAACGCTTTTTTAATTCTTGATGAAACGTCAAGTCTTCTGCCGCAGCGTCGTCTTGAGTTACAGTTGTTACAGTTGCTGTTGCGCTTGCAAAGGCTGTTGTTGCGTTTGCATTAACAGTTCCGATAGCCATTAAACATGTTATGGCAAGGATAGAAAATAATCTTTTCATTGTTCTGAATCTTAATTTTATTAGTTAAAGTGTTAAAGATAAAAAAAAATATGTAATTCTATCATAAAATATCAGCAGAGAGGAAGGGATTCGAACCCTCGATACCCTTTTGGAGTATACACACTTTCCAGGCGTGCGCCTTCGACCACTCGGCCACCTCTCTGTAATTTATATTTAAAATTACACGATGCCAAATAACGAAAAAAACTTCAAACCCTAAAATTTATAATGTTATTTTTAAGACATTTCTCCTCTTAGAGGTGTTTCAAAATAAAATTGAAATTTTTCAGCTTCTACTTTTTCTCCTAAAAGGTACATCATTTTAGCTATTGCTGCCTCTGTAGTGATATCTTTCCCTGAGATAACTCCAATAGATTTTAACTGTGAACTTGTTTCATACTGTCCCATGTTTACACTACCTCCAATACATTGCGTAACATTTACAATATGTAGTCCATTCTTAATCGCATTTTCCAATGCTTGAATAAACCAAGATTCTGTTGTTGCATTCCCAGAACCATAGCTCTCAATAATTAGTCCTTTTATTAGCTTACTTGTTAGAATAGCTTCGCAAATTGGTCTAGATATTCCTGGAAACAATTTTAAAACACCTATATCAGAATCCATAACAGTACGTACAATGAGTTCTGCATTAGGTATAGGCTTCCAAAGCTGTTTTGTGTTTACATTTAAGTGTACTCCTGACTCAGCTAAATGTGGATAATTGAGCGACTCAAATGCTTCAAAATGTTCAGCATTTACTTTTGTGGTTCTATTACCTCTATATAATTTATATTCAAAATAAAGACCAACCTCTCTAATTACTGGCACTCCATTATCTTGAAGTGATGCCATCTGAATAGATGTAATTAAATTTTCCTTAGCATCTGTTCGCAAATCTCCTATAGGTAACTGAGAACCTGTAAATATCACTGGTTTTGCAAGATTCTCTAACATAAAACTAAGCGCAGAAGCAGAGTAACTCATTGTATCACTGCCGTGTAACACTACAAAACCATCAAACTTCTCATAATTATCTCCAATAATACTAGCAATATCTGCCCAATATTTAGGATTCATATTAGATGAATCAATGGGTTCTTCAAAAGAAATTGTTTTAATCGTACAATCCAAAAGACGTAATTCTGGAATTTTAATAAGCAAACTATCAAAATCGAATGCTTTTAGCGCACCAGTAAATGCGTCTTTAATCATACCAATGGTTCCTCCGGTGTAAATTAGTAGAATGTGTGGTTGTGTTGTCATTTTAAATTCCGAATATAGCTTTTGAATTTTCTGTAGTAATATGTGCAACTTCATCTGCACTCATTTGATAAAGTTCGGCTAACTTTTCTAATACCTTGTATATGTATGAGCTTTCATTTCGTTTTCCACGATATGGTTTTGGTGCTAAATAAGGAGAGTCGGTTTCTAAAACAATATGCTTTAAGTCTATTTGATTGATAAACTGATCTATTTTACCATTCTTAAACGTGACAACTCCACCAATACCCAATTTCATATTATACGAAATGGCTTTTTGTGCTTGTTCTAAATTTCCTGTAAAGCAATGAAAAATCCCATACAAATCATCTGACTTTTCTTGTTCTAAAACTTCAAAAATTTCATCAAAAGCTTCTCTACAATGAATTACTATTGGCAATTGATATTGTTTGGCTAAATGTATTTGATATCTAAAAGCTTCTATCTGAATATCTAAAGTAGATTTATCCCAATATAAATCTATACCTATTTCTCCTATGGCATAGAAAGACCTTCCCGCTAACTGTGCTTCTACATGAGCTAACTCATCTTTATAATTTTCTTTAACATGCGTTGGATGCAATCCCATCATTAAAAATACATGTTCAGGGAAATCTTTTTCTAATTGAAGCATAGATGCTGTATAAGTAGAATCTATCGCAGGAATAAAAAACCGTTTAACATTTGCATCAATGGCTCTATGGATCATTTCTGCTCTATCCTCATCAAAAGCTTCACTATATAAATGGGTATGTGTATCTGTAATAATCATATTGCAAAAGTAAGCGTTTACAGTATGATACCAATTCTTATATTTGTACAAATTGAAAAAATGGAAACACTAAAAGACTTCCTAATTGAAAAAGGGTATTCTAAAATTAAGCTAAAGCTCACAAAGACAAATCATTTTGAAATAAAGGCATCTATTAATGGTATTAAAGGACGATTTATTTTAGATACAGGCGCCTCTAGCAGCTGTGTTGGTTTTGAAGCCATTGAGCGTTTCAATTTAAGAGTAAAAGATTCTGAAATTAAAGCGGTTGGTGCTGGCGCCACTAATATGATGACTAAGATTTCTAAATCAAACGATTTAAAAATTGGAAAATGGAAAAAGAAACGTGTGGCTTTAATACTATTTAATCTTACTCATGTTAACACCGGACTTATCAGCCATAATGCACAACCTGTAGATGGTATCATTGGAGCTGATATCTTAAAAAAAGGTAAAGCCATTATAGACTACGAAAAAAAATATCTATATTTAAAATTAAAAGAAATTTTATAAGCAAAGGATTCTTAGTATATTCACACAACACTATATTTTAGTTGAATTAATAGCCAAATGAACCCTACCATCATTATAGCAGATGACCATCCGCTTGTACTTAAAGGTCTTCAAGATTTTTTAATTGAAAAAAAATTCAATGTTTTAGCAAGTGCTAAAAATGGAAAAGAAGCTCTAGCTTTAATTAAAGCTCATACTCCCGATATTGCTGTTTTAGATATTAAAATGCCTTTTTTTACTGGCCTTGAAATTGCAGAAAAATGTAAAGCAGACAAACTACCAACTAAAATTATACTTATTACTTTTGAAAAAGATGAAAAAACCTACAATGATGCTAAAGCATTAGGCGCTTATGGTTACATCTTAAAAGAATTTGCCCTCGAGGAAATTGAAAATTGTATAGCGTCTGTTATTAAAAATAAAACCTATTTTAGTCCAGACTTACTAAAATTTATAGAACTACAAGAACCTCCTAAATATTTTGAAGCATTAACTAAACACGAACAAAATATTGTTAAATTAATATCTAACAATAAAACAGGTGTTGAAATTGCTAACCTACTTAACATATCTACTAGAACCGTAGAAAAGCACAAAAGCAATATTATAAAGAAGTTAAAATTAGAAAGCAAACAAAACAGTCTGCTTATATGGGCTAAGGAAAATTCAGATTTTTTAAATACTCAAACCTAAATTAAACCTAAATTAA